>Ga0070671_100000813_pt1 | contig 22610 bp, 16 predicted proteins | sample KBSS73metaG_FD_65341 | JGI IMG/M metagenome (GOLD analysis project Ga0070671, IMG submission 65341) | Switchgrass rhizosphere microbial communities from Kellogg Biological Station, Michigan, USA - KBS S7-3 metaG | ecosystem: Host-associated > Plants > Roots > Rhizosphere > Soil ...
TTCGAATGTTCAATGTGAGTTGCATAATCAGACAATGACCATTACAACATTTACAGAACTTTAGTAACAGGATACGCAAGATTAGTGGTTATGGGTTATCACAATGTACTAAACAAGCAAATCAGAAAATTACTTCCCGAATCTTATCTGCAAGACGAGGCTATGCTTCGTTTCCTCGAGAGTGTAAGTAATTATTACGTTTCCATCGACAAAGCTCAAAGGTTATCAGAACACGCCTTTACTATAAGCGAACGGGAATACCAGGAGGTAAACAGTAATTTGCTTAAAGAGAACGGGATAAAACACAAGTCGATCTCAGAAATAAAGAAAGCCATAAGTTCATTGGCACCAGACTCAATGCCTGACCTTGGCGACTCAGATGATGACCTGATTACGATCATAAAATTTCTGCAGCAGCAAATAGAAAAGGCAAAAGAACTGGAGCAGCAGCTCATTATATCAAAAGATGTGGCCGAAAAGGCGGCGTTGTCAAAATCGCAGTTCTTATCAACAATGAGCCATGAGATCAGAACGCCAATGAATGCCGTGATCGGGTTTACGCATTTGCTTTTGCAAATGAACCCGCGCGAAGACCAGATGGAGTATCTGAAAATGCTGAAATTCTCTGCTGAAAACCTGCTCGTTTTAATAAACGATATATTGGACTTCAGCAAAATAGAAGCCGGCAAGATTGAATTTGAGGAAGCTGATTTTAGTTTAAAACAGTTGATCAGTAACACCAGGTTAGCGTTACTGCAAAAAGCCGTTGAAAAAGATATTCAGCTCAAATTATTAATCGATCATGAATTACCGGATGTAGTTGTGGGCGATCCGGTGAGGCTTGGACAGATACTGACAAACCTTATCAGTAATGCAGTAAAGTTCACTAAAGAAGGGAAGATTACCATAGTGGCTTCCCTAAATCAAAAAAACAAAGATCATACCATTATTGATTTCGAAGTAACAGACACTGGCATTGGTATGGCGGCAGATAAATTGGAAAATATATTTGAAAGCTTTACACAGGCAAGCTCAGAAACAACACGCAAATTTGGTGGCACCGGCCTGGGCTTAACGATAACTAAGAGATTACTTGAGCTGATGGGTAGTGAAATTAAGGTAAGATCTGAGCTTGGTAAAGGCTCGGAATTCTATTTCAGCCTCAAAATGAAAAATAGTTCAAAGCAATTCATCAGCGGCATAAAAGAGGAAAGCCATGTTGAAACCAAAAGTTTAAAAGGCATTAAATTATTAATTGCAGAAGATAACCAGATTAATGTTATACTGGCCAAACAATATATGAAATTGTGGGATGTTGACTGCGATGTGGCCGAGAACGGAGAAATTGCTTATACGTTGGTTCAAACTAATGACTATGATATGGTTTTAATGGATCTGCAAATGCCCGAAATGGACGGCTATCAAACAACGGTCGCGATAAGGCAATTGCCTGGTGAAAAATTTAAAAACCTGCCCATTATTGCACTTACAGCATCTGCTATGCTTGACATCAAGGACCAAGCATTTGTTGTAGGGATGAATGACTATATCAGCAAACCATTTAATCCTGACGAGTTGCATCGAAAAATTGCTTTGTATGCCAAGACCGGTATAGATGTTTCACAATAGGCAGCATCTTTTCACCTGCAGGTTGTTATAGTTCTTAAAATCTAAAAGGCCGTTGATTATATATCAGCGGCCTTTTAGATTTTGTATTTAAACCGTTTCCCTCGAATCCTTTTTTATTTTACTGCTATAATCTGCACAGGGCCAAGCAAACCGGAGGGCGACAATGGTGAACTTGCCTGATAGAATGGCATGGTGGTATAAGTGTATTTCTGAGTAACGCCCTGTTGCTGGTCGCCAATAAGCCTGTTTACCCACAGGTTGGTAACTTTAATTTCAATCTTATTCTCACCCACTTTTAAAGCATTTGTCACATCGACGCGGAAAGGTTGTTTCCAGATAACACCTAATGATTTCCCGTTTATCATCACTTCTGCAAGGTTTTTCACATTACCCAAATCGAGCCAAAGCTGGCTGCTTTTTTTAAACCAGTCGGCCGAAGCCTTAACAGTTTTCGTATAATTTGCGGTACCGGAGAAGTACTTTACTCCTGCATCCTGGTTCTCCGACCATGATTTCAGTTCATTCACCGTTATTGACTCGGGTGCGCCCAGGTTCTTTTGGAAACTCACAGTCCAGTCTCCGCCTAGCGTAGTCAAGAATTTTTCCGTTCTGGCAGGAATGGTTACGGTTGAATTCACCGCATTACCTTTGAATACGACGAATATTGCATCCTGTGGCTGAAGGTTGAGATCTACTTTGGTCACGCCATCAGCAATGGTATAAGATACATTTTCGGTCTCACCGGTCTCCGGGTGCCAAATTTTTGGAATTTTACCAGTTGTCCTAAAAGTAGCGGTTATATTCTCGGCAGCATTTCGACGGTTATTTATCCAGTAAATGTCGCCGTCTTTGGTTTTACGGTGTACGTATAAAAGTTTGGTATCAGCCTGCGGCTTTACGTAAGTAAAATCCGGCGCTATGTTCATCTTATTTAGCACATCATTCAATGGTTTTCCTTCGCTAACCTTTGCATTTGATGAAGACCATATTTCGCTGACCAATCTGTCAAACTCACTTTTATCATCACTTAAGCTTGGGGTACTTATTGGTTTTATGCCTGCTATTGTTGCACCGGCTTTGACCAGCAGACTTATTTTGCGCAACACAGGTAACGACATTTTAGTTGCGTTACTGTCCAGCACCAAAACACTATAACTCATTCCGCTTGGAGTTACCAGCTTTCCATCTTTTACAGATAGTAGGTTGATTAGAGCATCCGCATTGATAAAGTCATAATTGTAGCCTTCAGGGATATTCGGTAATTTTTTGTGGAACAGCGAAGTGATATTATTGTCTTCACCATAATAGTAAACTATATCGGCAACAAATTTGCCCTGCTGCAGTAGATAGCTGCTTCTCGACAGGTAAGAAGTCCACGCTGAAGCCTGCCCGGCCCAGGTATCATGACGATTAAACCATTGCCCGAATGGACCGAGGCCAAGCCCCGGTATCTTATCATCCGTTGGCTGATGAACAGAACAGTGAATTACAAACCTGTTCAAGCCGCTGGCAAGCTCCAGGTCGGCAGTTGGTTTTAACGCTTCCGGCGAATAAGACCATGCTGCCGCAGGAATGCCCAATGCGGTTAATGATTCAGCCGCCACAAAATTTTGCCCGTAAATATGCGCTACAGAAGCAGATTCGCGGATATCAGCCTGGTAATTGGTTTGATCATTCCCGTTGATAAACGGATTAGGTGTCCACATTGCCGACATTGGGATAGCAGCTTTACGTTTTACATCCATCCCATCAGCAATCAAAGCGCGATCGCTCTCATGCGATTCAGAATAACGTTTCATCCCGTATTGAGCAAGGATCCCCGTTAAGGCATCATAATGATATTCGGCCAGCATCTCGCTCAATGTTTTACGAAAATCAAACAGGAACTGCTCGCTTTCTTCCGAACTCTTTACAACCGCTCCTGTTAATGCCGGCAACCATGTAATGAGGCTGTAGCCGCGGCGTTTCTGAAATTCCGCAGGGAGGTTGGCTGTCCAATTTTGGGCTCCGGCTTCCCAACTGTCGGTCACCATAAATTGCAGACCGCTTTTAGCGCCCATCAACCCTCCTGTAGCATCTTTATATTGATCAAGATAGATAGTGAAATATGCTTTTATAGCAACGGGATCAAGTTTATCCACCTCGGGGCCTGTTGCTTCAGGCGATGCAGGGTGATTAGTTATACCCAATAACGAATATCCAAAGCGAACAATCTTCCAATTACCTCCAGGAACCGTCCAGTTCAACGCTCCATCCGGCGCCATCTTGTCTGTCAAATCAACAATATCGCTGGTTGCTACTACATCGTTTGTTGATGCGGTCATCTTTTTGTTCAGATCAGTAACAGGGGCAAATGCGGCCTTTTCTTCAAAGCGATTGATCACATCCGCCGGATGCAAATATATTTCGGCGATCCCGGTACCCGGAGGTGTAACAGGCTTGGTGATAATGCCTACCATCGCCATCATCGTATTTATCTGCGGTCGTGGATTTTTAACCTTCACCCTGAAATATTTTGCAGTAGTAACGGGAATAGGGATAGTTTGCTGCAAAATTGCTCCCGGAGGTATATTGGAAATAAATCTGAAATTAACACCGTCATCACTGGCTTCCACTTGTCGGCTATCAGCAGGTGTTGCCCCCATACCGAACATGCCCGGATCGCCGCCGCCAACCATCGTGATCGCTTTAATAGTTTGCGCCTGTGGAAATGCAAATTGTATCCATGCAAAACCTGCAACCGAATCTCGTGGTAACATAATGCTGGTAGCTAAGTCGCCATCTGTTAATTGCTGCAAAGTAAAATTGCCGCCGCTTGATGTTACCACTGCACCAAGGTCGCGCAACGATTTGTCGGCAGCAGGGAGTTTAAATGCTACAACAGCAACATCTTTATAAAACTTTGGTTGTTTGGAGGCATCAACCGTTTCACCAAAGGCAGGTTGAAGCGGGATATTTTGAAAAGGGCCGGTAATGCCTGCTGGCTGTTCGAGTTTAAGATTAGTTGCTCCACCTTTTGCCCTCATTTCTGACCAAACGACTTTTTTCATCCCGTCTTCCGGTTTTACCCAGGGACCACCGCTTTCGCTCCAGCCCGGGGAACCTGCAATTGCCATCTCCAAATGCAATGAATCAGCAAGCTTTGCAGTAAAATGAAATGCATCTTTCCACTCAGGAGTCATGAAAGTTAACCTCTTTTTCACTATCTGCGGAGTAAGCAGCGAGGCATCGAAATTCTGGAAGCCGCCAATGCCCGACCGTTTCATCCATAAAAGATCAAGTTTGATCCCTTCTTTGGTAATGTTGCCGTTCATCCAGTGCCACCATACCCGCGGTTTTGCAGCATTGGGTGGTGCTATGAATTTCTCATACAAGGTATCCGCCTTTTTTGTTTGCGCCCGGATACTATCTGCACCGCACAACAGAAACGCAACTGCTGCTATCGAACCTAAATATTTCTTCATGTCTTGATTGGTTAATTGGCCTGGTATGATGCGAGGATCATACTATAACAAATTTATTAACTATGTATTTTCAACTGTCCTTAACTGTCTTGCTTAGAATTTATAAGTAAGTGTCAGGAAATAAGCTCTTGGTGGTATGGCAATCGTTGAATACGGTTTATTTGCTGCCACATCTGCCTGGTACATCGCTTTGGTATAGCCTTCGCGATCCAATGCTGCCAGGAATGTGCCTGGCAGCGACCAGCTCATTACTCCATACTTATCTAAAATGTTATTGATGTTTACACTAACCTGCAGCTTTTTGGTAAAATCATACCCTGCGCCTAAATTAAACTGGCTGAATGTCGGTAGCGAGAAAGCGTTGGCCACGTTGGCTTCCCTTGCCCCCATATATTGCCAGGTAATAAAGGAGAAGAAGTTACCAACTGTATAAGACGGCGTCACATTCAGAATAACATTCGCGCTGTTATCCGCCTTGTTTCCTGAATAATCTACCAGCTGATCATCTGCCGGGCCGTTGTTGTTGGCTATCCAAACTTTGTAGGTCAGCGCTTTTGAATTCTGGAGCGTAGCAACTGCCTTCACGCTAAAATTCCTGCTAAAATCCACATGGCTCTCAAGCTCTATACCATAAGTCCTGATTTTTCATATTCAAGTGGTGGTGAGTAGAAGGTTATGTTATCCGCATTGGTAAAAGTTTGCACGTTGGACGATAAAAATAATCCGGGCCGTAGTTGCCGAACGTAGCATTAGTTACCGGCAAACCATCCTCCTGTAATGAAACATAGTAATAGCCAGAAGCACCATCATTTGAACCAACAGATACTCCACGTGAATAAACCGTGTTTCTAATCTCACCCAAAGATTGAGTTGACATACACACCGGGGATGTTCTTTAACAAATCGGCACCGCTCACAGGCGCTTGCTTTTCTATCTGGGCGGCGGTTATTGATGAAATAGCGATAGATGAATTTTGTGCTGTCCGTTTGTCAAATACACCTGTTACGATCAGCTCATTCAAGTTGCTCGATTCGGGCACTAAGGAAACATCAATAACTCTCCGGCCTTTCACAGCAACTTCTGTGATGCGATGTGCCTTTTACTGAGACAGTAACGCCCGGCAAGGAAATGCCTTTTTCGTCTTTCACTGTGCCGATTACGCTTAACTTTTGAGCGGACGCTGTGAGGGAAAATAGCTGAAGCAGAAGAAGTGTCATAATCGGCGCCCATTTTCCGCCAGAGTGGTTGTAGATTTTTCTCATAGTTCTTAATTGAGGGAGGGTTGCTCCTGGTTTAATTTGGTTAATTGGTTGTATTGCTTGCGTCAGGATGACACAATAATCAAATGTATTTTAAACCAATTGTTTAACTGTCCTCAGCCCACCCTAACTGTCCTGAACTGTCCTGATCCATCCTGAACTGTCTGACCCTGAGAATGATTTCTGAAATAAAAAACTATGTTTGTATCTGTAAGCCGATTATGAAGAATTATCTGAAGATTGTTGAGATTGACGAGTATTCGATCACCCCCAAATATTTACAACTTATAAATTCCATTTTAAGGGGTATTGAATCGGGCAAGATTGAGAAGGATGATATTCTTCCATCCATTAATGATTTCTGCGTGGCACTGGATACTTCCAGGAACACCATTGAGAGGGCTTATACGGAGTTAAAAAAGGCAGGGGTAATAAAGTCAGTGGCAGGTAAGGGCTATTTTATAGCGAACACCAATTTCAGTCAGCCTGTAAAAGTCCTTTTGCTGTTCAACAAACTCAGTAGTCACAAAAAGATCATGTATGATGCTTTTGCAGCGACATTGGGCAACAATGCCGCTATCGACTTTTACATCTACAACAACGACTTCAATGTTTTTAAAAAACTGATCCTGGATAAGATTAATAACTACTCCAAATTTGTGATCATCCCGCACTTTATGGAGAATACCGAGCGGGCATATGAAGTGATCAATACTATCCCGAAGGATAAACTGATATTGATGGATAAACTGGAATCAGGTGTTACAGGTGAGTTCGGAGCTGTATATGAAAGCTTTGAAAAAGATATTTACGAGGCGCTGGAAAAACTACTCGACAAATTAGGCAAGTACCATACGTTAAAGATCATATTCCCTGAAAACTCCTATTACCCTAAAGAGATACTCTCCGGTTTTCTGAATTTCTGCCAGCAATATGCTTTTGATTATGAGGTGATTTATTCCTTAAAAGAAGAAAAAGTTTCAAAAGGAGTGGCTTACATTAATGTTATGGAAGACCACCTGGTGGAATTGATAGAGAAGATAATCGCCGCAAAATTAAAAGTTGGTGCAGATGTGGGAGTGATCTCTTACAATGAAACTCCATTGAAAAAGATCATCCTGGATGGAATCACTACAATTTCGACTGACTTTGAGTTGATGGGCCAGAAAACAGCAGAGCTGGTTTTAACAAACTCCAGGGAACATATAGCCATTCCATTTAAAGTTACCGGCAGGAATTCACTTTAATCTTCACGAAGCAGAAAAAGACTCATACTTCTTGGGCCATGTACACCTATTACTAAAGATTGCTCAATATCCGCTGTTTTTGAAGGACCGGCAATAAAGGCCCCGAAACCCGGATTTGTGATACCAATTAAGCTGTACGCATCATGCATTGTTGCGACAATATTTTTTGCACTAACTATTACGGCCAGATGTTGGGTAATAAATGGTAATACCCTTTGTCCCATTTGCTCCTCAGTGATCCAGGTCGCGCCATTTTCGGCTACAGAAATATCCGACTTCAATATCGCCAGTTCCACATCGGCCAACTGCCCGGGTAGATCACTTAAATATTGTTTGGTATCGGCGATATCTTTTAGTTCAGCAATGGTAGAGACAATTCTCTTACCTGCTCCGAAGTTATTTTGGATGATCATCTTCACCTCACCCACATTTTTAACCTCATATACTTTAGCGCCAATATTTGTGGCGACGGTTGTATACTGAGCTAGAAGGTTCTCTTTATTCCCATATGATTTGAGCAGCTCAATATTCGGCAATACAGTCAATTCAGGCTGGTTGGCCCGAACGGCTGACAATATTTTCTCCCTGCTGCTCATTTCTTCCCCCTGTTCTTTTTATACCATTCATCAAATGACTCTGCCGGCGGCTTTGGCATGTCCCGCTGTTTATACCATGGGTTTAAAGTATTATTAACGGCAAATGGTGCATATTTCATCACTATTCTTCCCGCTTTACCCGCCGCATGATAAATACCAGGCGAAGAAAGCGTCCATTCCATCACCTTCATGCCTGCGGTTTTTGCTTTTGTCGTATAGCCAGCTTTAACAATTACCTGCCGCCATTTATACAATTGATCGTGGATATCGATTTTTACGGGACAAACATTGGAGCATGATCCGCATAGTGTAGAAGCAAAAGGCAAATCGGCATACTCTTCCATATCCAGGTTTGGAGCCAGGATGGAGCCAATAGGTCCACTGATAGCATTATGATAACTATGACCGCCACTGCGGCGATAAACCGGACAAGTATTCATACAGGCGCCGCAACGTATGCATTTAAGCGAGTTACGGAAATCTTTTCTGCCCAGCTGAACGCTCCGGCCATTATCCACAATCACAATATGCATTTCCTGACCGGACCGCGGTTTTTTATAATGACTTGAATAAGTGGTGATGGGTTGCCCCGTTGCACTACGCGTAAGCAATCTTAAAAACACACCCAGATGTTCGCGGTTCGGAATGATCTTTTCAATACCCATGCTGGCGATGTGCACCTCGGATAAATGCGCTCCCATATCTGCATTGCCTTCGTTGGTGCAAACTACAAACTCACCCGTTTCGGCAACTGCAAAATTTACACCTGTCAGGGCGATTTTCCGAGTAAGGAATACTTCCCGTAAATGCTGTCTTGCGGTTTCAGTAAGTATCTGAGGGTCAGAAACCCCTGCGGGCGTTCCTAAATGCTCATGAAACAGGTCGCCTATTTCCTCCTTCTTTTTATGAATACAGGGTAATACGATATGACTTGGCGGTTCTTTTGCCAGTTGTACAATGCGTTCGCCCAGGTCTGAATCAATTACCTCAATACCATTTTTAGCCAGATATTCGTTCAAATGACACTCTTCGGTCAGCATGGATTTGCTTTTTACCATGCGGTTAACGCCGTGCTTTTTGATGATCTGGTGTACGATCTCGTTATGCTCCTTAGCATCTGCAGCCCAGTGTACGGTAATACCATTTGCCAGTACATTCGCCTCAAATGCTTCTAAATAATTGCTTAGGTTCGAGAGTACGTGTTCTTTTATTTTAGATGCCGTTTCTCTAAGCAATTCCCACTCGGGCAACTGGTTTACAGCTTTATCGCGCTTCTGGCGTATCCACCACAAAGTTTCATCATGCCAATCGACACGGTTCTCGTCGGTATTGAATTGCCCGGCAAGTTCGGCATGATCTTTTGTCTGCATCGCACTCATTGAGCTGAAGAATTTAATATTTCTGCAATATGCAGCACTTTTACGTTACTGCCCTGTCGTCTTAAAATACCTTCCATATGCATCAGGCACGACATATCTGCACCTGTAATATATTCGGCGCCATGTTCCAGGTGATCTGAAACACGATCAACTCCCATTTTTACCGAAACTGCTTCTTCAGCTACACAGAATGTTCCGCCAAATCCGCAGCACTCATCCTGGCGGTTCAAAGGAATCAACTCAAGGCCTTTTACCATATTTAACAATTGTAGCGGTTTTGAAAATGGTGCTGCTACCAATTCCGTCATTTGTGATATTTTTAGTCCTCGTTGCCCGTGACAGCTTTGATGCAAACCTACTTTATGGGGAAATACAGCATCCAACTGTTCAATTTTTAACACATCGGTCAAAAACTCGGTTAGCTCATAAACTTTACGTCTTACCTGTACTGCTTGATTTTCTCTGCCTTCGGAATGCAAGTGATCTTTTATATGCAAAATGCAGCTACCTGAAGGTGATACGATATAATCAAAATCCGAGAAGTTATCTATGAAAAGCTCGTTACAACCGGTAGTGAGATGCTCATAACCGGAGTTTGCCATGGGCTGCCCGCAACAGGTTTGTTTAGGGGGGTAAACCACCGTCACACCTAATTTTTCGAGCAATTGCAAAGTGGCTATTGCGGCACCGGGATAAAACTGGTCTATGTAACAGGGAATAAAAAGGCCTACAGTCATTTGGTTACAGGCTTGCTTTGCGCGTAATATTTTAGTTCGATAATGTCGCCCGGTATAGGTTTATTGTTCCACGATTTATGAATGGCCAGTGCTGCACCAATAGCTGTTGCCTGGGCCATAGATGCCGCAAACACTTCGATGTCAGGAAAGGCGTTCGCCAATAAGTTCATATACACTGCATTTTTACTAAAACCGCCGTCAACAAAAATCCGCTTCACCAATGTACCTTTCAGCACCAACCTGGTCGAGTATACCTGTTGATATATCAAGTCGGAGATCAGCTGATGATAGGCTTCAATTTCGTCGCTAAAAATAGTTAAATCTCTATCTTTAAAAACGGATTCCTTCAAAAATGCGTCCGAATGCTTGTTTTGCTGAATAGATTGCTGTAATTTATTAATAACTTCAGGGTCAAAAGGCATCGTTCTGAACGTGATCACATCTAGTTTGAAATGTTCAGCTATGCGTTTTACCTGTTGTTCATGCTCATTCCCTGCGAATAACCTTGATGCTTTAACCGGTTCGCCCTGGTATTGCAAGTAGCACAAGCAATCGTTCTGTAACTCGCTTTGGGATAGCGGTGTATGGTTAAACGGATTCATGCTGATGCACCAGGTACCTGTAGAGATCAGAGTAAATGGTTCACTAAAACTCACCAGGTAGGGAATAAGTGCGGCAGAACTGTCGTGCAAACCGATGCCTACGCGATAATTATTGCCGGGGAAGCAGGCTTTCAAAGTTTCAACAGGACTTTTTATCGGCGCCAGTTTTAAGGATAGACCCTCCTTTTCAACCCACTCATGATATCGCTTGTTGTTAAAATCCCATAAGGCTGTATGACAACCAATGCTGGTGATATCGGAGCCATACTGACCTGATATTAATGAGCTTAAATATTGGGGCAAATGCAATGCATACTTCAATCGCTTAAATACCTCAGACTTTTCCATTTTTAAGCGATATAGCTGAAGGCCTGAATTTAAACTGCCTAAAATAGGCGATGCCGTCTCGGATGCAAATTGATCTTCGCCGCCGTATTTAGCGTAAAGCTGTTTGCTTAACTCTTCCGGGAATGGTTTCAGGTAACTATATAGCGGCGTTAAAGCTTTACCTTCTTCATCCACATAAACCAAACTTGCGCCGTAGGCACTAAAGTTGACCGCTTTGACTTCGAACTCTTTCAGCCGGAATGCTGTGCTTAAAGAGTCAAATACAGATAACCTCAAACTTTCCAGATTTTCGCAGGGAAAGCCATCCTCATCAACCGTTTCGATAAAGCGTGCCGATTTTTCATAAACTATGTGGTAGTGTTCATCAAACAGGAATAATTTCTTGTTGGTCTTGCCTATATCAAAAATAGCTATAACGGGTATGGGCTTCATTACAATCCTGTTGAGATGGTTTTTAACCCTCTTTCGTTGATTAGGCTATCACGCACAGCCAATTTCCTGAAAAGTGTTAAAGGCCGCAAGGCACCGCCTGCCAGTAAGCGTGCCTGCGCTATCAATGGGCGAACATCCGTGCGATAAGCCTGCTGTAAAATCTCCTGCGCCTGCACCACATCGTTATTTTGTTGCGCCTGCTTCAGCGCTACCTGGTCAACCAGCAATGCCTGTGCATAAGCTATTTTTATCGCCTCGACAGATTGTATCAAATCTTCGATCGGGTCTTTTATATTATGCGAGGCATCTATCATCCAGCCAATACCTGTAGCGTGATTCATACCCCTGGCGTCCATACCTTCCACCAATTCATTAAAAATCAGGAATAACTGATAGGGATTAATACTACCAACCGTCAGGTCGTCGTCACCATATTTGGAATCATTAAAGTGGAAACCTGCCAGTTTGCCTTCCATTAAAAGCAGGGCCACTATCTGCTCAATATTTGCTCCCTGTAAATGATGGCCAAGATCAACCAGTGTTTGTGCCTTTTCGCCAAGTTTTGATGCTAAAAGATGTGATTGCCCCCAGTCGCCAATGGTAGTCGAATAAAAGTTAGGTTCGTATGGTTTGTATTCTACCCACATTTTCCAATCCTCCGGCAGGGCGGCGTAGATCTGCTGTAAGCTATCGAATGTCCGTTCAAAAGCGCCACGCATATTTAATTGGCCGGGGAAGTTTGAACCATCCGACAGCCAAACAGATAAAGCTTTTGAATTAAGCTCAACACCGTATTTGATCACTCCGATATTATGCGCAATAGCCTGCTGGCGTACCGCCTTATCCACATGGTTAAGCGAACCATATTTATAACTCAGCTCCTGGTCGGGCTGATCCTGAAAAGTATTGGAATTAACTGCATCGAAATGCAGCCCGTAATGTGAAGCTAGTGCTTTGATCGCCGAAGCATTTTCCGGAATATCCCAGGGGATATGCAGTGAGATAGAATTGCTCGACCTGTTTAAAGCATGGATTAAACCCACATCGCTGATCTTCTCCTCCAAACTTCGTGGTTCTCCGCCACCAGAGAAACGCCCGAAGCGCGTGCCACCTGTGCCTAACGCCCAGCTTGGGATTGCAATGTTAAAGGCGATGAGCTTTTTCAATAGCTGATCGATATTTTCGACTCCTTCAGCAACAAACTCAAATTGGCGCTTATGTTTGGCCAAATGCAGCTGATTCAATTCATCTATCTGTTGTTGTTCTATTTGCATAATGTTAAAGACTATGAACTATAATCCCATCAACTATCAACTACCTAACAAAAGCCATTGCCACACCGCCATCAACATTCAGCACATTTCCGGTTGATTTATCCAACAATCCGCCTACAAAAGCGAAGCATGCATTGGCAATATCTTGTGGTAAAATAACCTGGTTGAGCAGCGTACGTTTGGCATAATAAGCCGGCAATTCTTCGACAGTAATTCCGTAGGCTTTGGCGCGACCTTCTGCCCAGCCCCCTGCCCATATGTTACTATCGCTGATTACCGCATCGGGGTTCACCACATTTACGCGGATACCATCTGCACCTAATTCGGCTGCGTTCAATCTGCTTAAATGGAGTTGTGCAGCTTTCGCACTTCCATATCCGGCATTGTTTGGCCCGCTTACCAACGCATTCTTGCTGACGATATTGATCACATCACCGCCTATAGCCTGTTTCTGCATTACTTTTACCGCCGCCTGTGTGACAAAGAACTGCCCTTTTACCAATACATCATAAAGCAAGTCCCAATCTTTTTCGGTATGGTCGCCAATTGATTTGGAGATAGACAAGCCTGCATTATTCACCACAATATCTACCCCGCCAAAAGCCAGGGCCGCTATGTTCAATGCTTCATCGATCTGCTCTTGTTTGGTCACATCCAGCGCTGCGGTAGTGTAGGAGTCTTTACCGAATTGCTTTTTAAATTCTTCTCCTGCTCCCTCCAAACGCTCGGCATTCATATCATTTAGAATAACCACAGCGCCTTCGTCCACAAACTTTTTGGCAATGGCTTTACCGATTCCTCCCGCACTGCCTGTTATTAAGGCGATCCTGCCGGATAGAGCCTTCGGCTTAGGCATACGCTGCAATTTTGCTTCCTCCAACAGCCAGTATTCAATATCAAAAGCTTCCTGGCGGGGCAACGAAGTGTATTCTGAAACTGCCTCAGCACCCTTCATTACGTTAATGGCATTCGTATAAAACTCGGCAGCCACACGGGTAGTTTGTTTATCTTTTGAGAAAGAAAACATCCCAACGCCCGGATACAAGATAATCACCGGGTTGGCGTCGCGCACCGGCGGGCTGTTAGGATGCTTACAGCTTTCATAATACGCTGTATACATTTTCCGGTATGCCTCAAAAGCCGGTTGCAATTTTTCTTTTATCGCTTTTATATCTGACAAGTCTTCATCTGGTTCCAGATCAAGTACCAGCGGACTAATTTTTGTCCGCAAAAAGTGATCCGGGCAACTGGTTCCCATTGGCGCCAGCCGACCTAAGTCATTGGAGTTAATGAACTCCAGCACACGCGGATCATCCGTAAAATGCCCGACCATGTGCCGCTCGCTTGAACAAAAACCGCGTAATACCGGCGCTATGGCTGCCGCTTGCTTTTTACGGCCTGCTTCGCTCAAGCTTTCTACCTTTTGTCCGCCAAATACGGGGCCTTTTTTACCATAATTATCTTCCAGATATGCAGCACAACGCTCTATTACTTCGAGTGTATTGATATAGCTTTCGTAAGCGGTGTCACCCCAGGTGAACAAGCCATGCGAGCCCAGCATAATACCACGGATGCCTGGATTATTATCGAGACATTCCTTCAGTTTCAAACCCAGATCAAAACCTGGCCTTTGCCACTCCACCCAGCCAATGGTGCCGCTGAATAATTCCTGTGTGATGCGTTTTCCGTCCTTCGCTGCCGCGATGGCAATTGCTGCATCAGGATGCAAGTGATCGATATGTTTGAATGGCAGGAATCCATGTAAAGGTGTATCAATAGATGGCGCTTTTGAATTCAGATCATAAATGCAATGATTAAACAGCTCCACCATTTCATCTTCAAATTCCAGACCACGGTATACATTTTTCAGGCTGCGCAATCTGTCGACATAGAGTGCTGCCAATCCGCTTTTTTTTAGCGTCCCTATATCACCGCCCGAGCCTTTGATCCACATTACTTCGGTTTCCTCGCCGGTTAGCGGATCGCTTGCTATGGCCTTGCACGATGTATTGCCACCGCCATAATTGGTCAGGCGCAGATCGGCGCCGAGCAAGTTCGAGCGGTAGATCAGCAGGTCCACCTCATTGCCTTTTAGTTTTTCGGCTGCTGCGTCATCCCACAGATAACTCACATATTTAAAATCAGCAGTTGTCTTCATATAGATATTTATTGTTAAGCTTTTAATGAATTCCCGTATCCCACCAGGAGTACAGAAAGAATAATAATGAGTATTCCCGCAATTACCGTTGCAAATGCTTTTCTGCTTACGCCTTTCCATTCCCGAAGCAACAATCCCCACGCATTGGCTACCAGGATAATAAATGCCATGTGCAGTATCCACGAACTAGCGCCATTGCCGAGTTTGCTTTCGCCCATGCCGTAAAAGAAAAACTGCAGAAACCAGGTTGTACCCGCTAATGCCGAGAACAAATAGTTTTTCAGCAAAGGTGTTTTCTTGTCGGCGTAATTATCAAATGTTTTGTTGCGCGCATTCAGGATCATACACCAAATAAAATTGGTGGTCAATCCTCCCCATAACAAAGGCAGATAAGTAACATTGTTTTGAAACAGGAAATTCCCCTGTCCTGGATGTGATGCCTGCCATAAGTGATTTGCCGTATCTGCCATATCCTTGCCTGCCTCGATACCGAAATTGAAGCAGGCACTCAACACACCTGAAACGATGGCAACAAACAAGCCTATGCCGAAATGGTATTCTTTATTATCTGCAGCAGCTGCCCTATTCTTTTGAAGGTCTTTTTCCTTCATGATGCCTGCTTTACCGCAAACTATGATCCCGACAACGCATACAATGATGCCCAGTAACACCATTTGTCCCCAATGGGTATGCAGCAGCGTACCGAAATTATCCTTGCCTGCCTTTGGATAAAAACTGTAATAAAAAGAAGGAACAAGGGAACCAAATACCGAGCAGAGACCAAGGATAATAGTACTACCCAGTGAAACGCCGAGGTAACGCACACCCAGACCGTAGGTCAAACCACCAATTCCCCACAGCAAGCCAAAAAAGTAAGTAAGCAGTAATACATTTCCATTGGTTTGACGGATAATATCACCAAAGCCGGGAATGGTGAGCCACGCTGCTATCGGCGGAACGATGAGCCACGAAAATAACCCTCCCACTATCCAGAAACTTTCCCAGGCCCAACCCTTTACTTTTTTGTAAGGGATATAAAAGCTACCCGACGCGAAGCCACCGATAAAATGGAAGATTACTCCAAATATTACCTGCATTTGATTTAGTTAATTGGTTGACTAATAATTTTTGCTAAGGTAATTTACAACTTTTTCTTAACTGTCCTTATCTGTCCTTGCCTGTCCCCAACTATCCTTACTCGCTAAACTTCACTTCAAATAAAAGAGCCGCTCAGATAATAATCCAGGCGGCTTTCAAATGGTGGTAGTAAATTGCCTCTCCAACCTAAGTCAACAACTATTTTTTTAAACTATCACGTGACCGGGACCATTTCTCATCCTATCCAGTTTGCTCATAAACATCGCTGCCATTAACCCAGCCCTTTGCTTGGTTTCCTCAACCATCGGGCCAGCAAAATGTGCATCAATGGTTTCCGTGAACAGTTCCAGCCATCGTCCAAAATGCTCCTGCGCGATAGGTAAGGGGACATGCTTTGCAAAAGGATTCCCTTTAAAACCGGGCACGCCAAATAGCGCAGCATTCCAGAAGGCGTACATTTTATCCAGGTGCGGCTGCCAATCGGTAATCACATCAGCGAAAACAGGGCCGATCACGCCGTCCTCCCGAACCCTGCTGTAAAACTCGTTTACAAACAGCTTTATATCATCCAAGTCCGTAATATCCTTCTTCATATTAAAACACCTTTTTATTTCTTCAAAACCGCAATACCCAGGTTTAAATCCTCGTTAAACTCTCCGATTTTGGTTGTTTTTAATAGAACTTGTATCTGATCGCGTATGGCTTTAAAATCATGATGTATGGGGCATGGATTCTCCTCTGAACAATAATCCAAGCCTAATCCACACCCGGTAAATATGCCATTCCCATCCACCGCCTCTACTATTGACGCCAGTGGCATATCCAATATCCCACCATCCACATAAAAACCACCATTGGGCCCTTTAGCGGATTGTATAACCCCTCTTCTGCTTAAATCTTGTAATATTTTAGCTAAAAAGGGCTCGGGTGAATCAATTCCCACTGCAATCTCTTTTATGCCAACGCGACCGCCTTCGGCTGTTTTATGAGCGATAAAAAAAACCGCCCGCATGGCATATTCACAAGTCTTTGAAAAAATTCCCATTTTATTTATGGGCAAAAGTAAACAAAAAATCGAAATAAAAGATATAAAACTCCTTTATTCCGATTTGTTAATTTATAAAGAACTTAACATAATAAGGACTGCGATCACGCTGTTTACAACGAGCGCTATATCTTTATCAATACCTATATAGTTTAAATTTCACGATTTTATATTCATTGCCCGGCGATGGTTGAAACCTGAAATTGGCCGAAAAACCCTTGTTAAAACCAAAGCCATAATCGCCGCCGCCAGTACCCTCATCGCCATTTAACCTCCTGGTTCTTACCCAAGTTTTGTCTAGGAATGCGCCCTCGTCCATATATTCAATATCGATTTTGCGGTTTTCGGCATCGGGCTTTAAAGGTGTAAAGCGTAATGTAAAATCTTTCCCAACTACAATAAATTCATTCGCGCCTGAAGCAAACACAAACCCGCCGGCAGACATCACTGATTGGTTGGAAGAGGACAAACCGGCAACTTCACCACCTGTTATAGTTGGGAGGGGTATTGCAAGGTTGACCTTCACATTGTAGCCGTTTAAATCAAAGCTTTGCGATTTCACTGCAGTATCTACATAAATGCCGGCCATTGTTTCTTTACCAGCATATTTAAGGATCAATTGCTGAACCTGGCTTATTACCGCATAGGTTTTTGTAATGGGGTCATTTTCCGGAGCGGTTTCGTCAATACCAAAAGGAGAAAAACCTATAGCATTATGCTCGCCGTATGCCCAGAAAGCTAAATTAGCGGATGCCGCACCAGGCTTAAATTCGGGTATAAACAGGGGATTGCCGGAACGATGATATTGTTTTATTACATCACGAGCCTCTGGTATAGATACATAAATGTCGGGCGAGATAAAATCCAAATCGGGCGCGTTAAAACGCCAGATATCTAAAGTATGGGGAATCGGACCGCCACTGGGATATTTCCCGGGCCAGTGAAAGTTTTGCTGTTTTATCCAGGCATTCACATACATAGGAATGGCATAAGCTTCCTTGCCGGCTTTGGCTACCTTGCCGATATATTTGGAATAATAATATACTGTGAATAGTTCTTCAGGCAAATAAGAAAGTGCCATATTATCTTTCTTGTTTAATAGGCTTTCCCCAAAAACCTCTTCCCAGGTGCCCGCTGTTTTGTAACCATTCGCCTTCCAGACACTGTCTAATTCTGGCTGTAGTTTTCCTTTGTTTGCTACTAAATAGCGCATTAGGTCTACAGGAACGCCTTGCTCATAAGCTTTGTTAGCTTCTAAACTGTGATCCCGAGGTTCATAAAATAAGCCCACTTCGTTTTCTACCTGCGCCATGATGACGGTTTCATACTTTTCATCTATTTTTCTGATGTGCTGCATGAGCGCCTTAAAAGCTTTGGCATCGGCTTTCATCGAAGCTTCGCTAAACGTGGAAAGTACAACAAAGGGCTCTTGTTTTTGATTTCTTACTCGTGCGAACCTTTTGGTATCATTTTTTACCCACCCGGGAACATACATGGAATAACCATTTTTCCAGGAGCCAAACCATAAGATGACCAAATGCAGATTTTGCTTCCGGGCACCATAAATCATGCTATCGACGAGCGAAAAATCAAAACTCCCTTCACGTGGTTCAATTAGCTCCCAATAGACAGGTGCAATAACAGTGTTCAAGTTTTTCCGCTTCAGCCGGTTCCAGATCGGCCGCATATAAGCAGCTCCCGAAGTGCTTGAATTGTGTAATTCTCCACCTAATACGAGGAAAGGATCTCCATTTACTATCAGTTGGACGTTATTTCCTTTTTTCTCCAAATGAGGCGGTGCAATTTTTTGAGCCGACAGCGATGTTACTGCAGTCAGTAAAATAAGGAAAACTGTAACTTTTTTCATAATCATAGTCTTGCAAGTACATTGGACATTTTTGATAAACGGCATCTGGCATTGAAGCGTCGACTCTGCCTTTGACCGTGCCAAAAAGCTGGTATCATCCTCGTTGATGTGTTCGTAGAAATTGCCGAACTTCAATTTGATTTAAGATCTTCAATTTTGACCTGCGGAACCAAAGCGTTGTGCACTTTTTCAACAGTAATAGATTTAGCCAGATTGAACGGCTTCTCTAGCTTTATATTCTCGCTTGAAGCACCCACTTTGACTTTATATTCACCCGCATCGGCAACCCAGGCTGATTGAGCAGTGTTGAACGATGCCAAAGCCTTGGCATCCAAAGTAAAGGTCAGCGTTTGCGATTCGCCCGGTTTCAGCAGTCGCGTTTTTGCAAAGCCTTTTAACTCTTCCGATGGCTTGTCCATACTCTTATGCGGAGCACTCAGATACAGCTCTGCTACTTCTTTGCCTGCAACCGGTCCTGTATTGGTAATGGTTACTGAGGCAGTAAGTTTACCATTGAAAGCAGTACTGCTCAACGTCAGTTTACTGTATGAGAAATTGGTATAAGAAAGACCATAACCAAACTCGTAAGCCGGTTTTACTTTAAAGGTATTGAAGTACCGGTAGCCTACATAAATGCCTTCCTGGTAGGTAACCTCAGCAGGTACCGATCTGCCTACAACGCTCATGGTTGCTTTTTCAGGAAATTCCTTGCCAGGGAAGTTTTTAGATGACGGCACATCATTATAAGACGCCGGGAAAGTAGTTGCCAGTTTGCCGGAAGGGTTTACTTTACCGCTCAATACATCTGCAATAGCGTTACCGCCTTCTTCGCCCGGCTGCCATGCCAGTAATATGGCGTCAACTTTATCACGGAAGGACGTTACATCGATTACCCCGCCGATGTTCAACACCGCAACAACCGGTTTATGTTTTGCATGGAACGCATCAGAAACGCTTGCGATCATCTCTTTTTCAAGGCTGGTCAGTTCATAATCATCTGCTACCTTACGGTCGTTGCCTTCGCCTGCATTCCTGCCGATGTAGATAATAGCCATATCTGAAGCGTCCGCTTTTTGTCCGGCACTGTTTTCATCAAATTTATACTCTGGTGCAAATGGTGTAGGGCTCATTATCTCCTGCATCAAAGGTTTTTTGGGATGTTTTGCAGCGTAATCTTTTAAATAATCTTTATAATTCTGCGCAAGAGCATTATCCAGTTTATAACCGGTATTTGTCAATCCTTCATCTAATGAGACGGCATAAGGTTTATTCACATCACCGCTTCCTGTTCCGCCTGCTATCAGGTCATACCCATGATTGCCAAACAATGAAATAGTTGCAGCGCTGTTACGGATAGGCAGGGTTTTATCATTGTTTTTTAACAAAACCATACTCTCCGCAGCGGCTTCCCTTGATATTTGAGCGTGCCCTTTCAGGTCGGCCTTGTTAGAGTAGTTATAGCCTTTTGCGGTGAGTGTATGCACAAGGACATTTAAGATCCCTTCCACATTCTTATCCAATTCTGCTTCCGAAAGTTTCCCGGTTTTTACGGCCTCAATAATTGCTTTTACCTGGGTAGGGTTTCCTGGCATAAGCAGGTTGTTTCCGGCATTGATCTGTGCCGGCGCATCCTTGCCGCCAAACCAATCGCTCATCACAAAGCCTTTGTAACCCCAATCTTCCCGCAGCACTTTGGTAAGCAGATCGCGGCTTTCTGATGTATAGATACCGTTAACGAGGTTATAGGAGCTCATCACAGCCCATGGATGCGATCTTTTTATGGCGATCTCAAAGTTTCGAAGGTAAATTTCCCGCAATGCGCGTTCGCTGATGATCTCATTCACCGAATTACGATTAGTCTCCTGGTTATTGGCTGCAAAGTGTTTGATGGTTGCCCCAACCCCTTGCGACTGGATACCATTGATAATAGCAGCAGCCGTCGTGCCCGATACCAGCGGATCTTCAGAATAATATTCGAAGTTTCTTCCGCCTAACGGATTGCGATGAATATTAACACCAGGGCCCAATATAAAGTCTATTCCATAAGCCTTGATCTCTTCACCAAAAGCTACGCCAACTTTTTTTACAAGAGCCGTGTCCCAGCTGGACGCAAAAAGCGTACCTACCGGCCATGCCGTTGAAAACAAATTGTCGACCGAATCCTGTTTGCTCATCGCAAACCTGTGGATACCGGCAGGACCATCGGCCATGCCTATTGACGGTATACCGAATTTGGGAATAGGAATAGTGTGTCCGGATATCGCAACCAATTTGTCGGGCGTATTGTCATTAGCACCCATCTTCAAACCGGGAACTGAAAAGCCTTTCCCTACAACCACTTTCACTTTGTCCTCCAGCGTCATCTTTTTCACGATCTCTTTAATCGGATCTTTTCCAAACCGGGGTAATTTCTCCTGTGCAAAAACAGATTGCGCTACAAACAACGATGCCGCAACAGCAACCTGTGCAAAAAATATTTTTTTCATCTGTATGTTATGAATAGCTGCTTAGTGATTCTCTTTAACACGTATGCCTTTGGCATCGAACATACCCATCAGGCTGCCTTTAACATGGTCATCATCTACCGGTTCCATTGTTAGCGTAACGTCATAGCTTTGTATAGTGAACGCAGCGGTAATCGTTTTGTCTTTTTCGTCGATCTGGGTGATCTTGGTCATTTCCTTGCCTGTCGTGTCCTGTACCACGCCGGCTAATTTTCCTTCTTTTCTTTCCAGCACGAAGGTCATTTTAGCATCGCCATTTGGCGTGCCAATAACGGTTACGTTCCATTTACCGGGGAAAAAATCTGCGGTCTGTGCTTTTGCATTCAGGCTAAAAAACAAGGCCACAACAATTGTAAAAATGAAGCTTAATTTTCTCATAATGTCTTTTTGATTAAATAGTTAATACAATCCGTAATTTGAACGGAATAAAGATATATTGCAATTTTTACAAATGCAAATTTCAATGCGTATTTTTTACGCAATGGGAAATAACTATCTTTGAAACCGAATAAATAACCATGACAGAAGAGCAATTGGAAGATATTTTTGATCCCTTAAATGAGTATTTGCGAAACGTGTCGGTTGATAATGTAATATTCGGGTATCACGAAAAAGAACTTAAAGTTTTGCTGCAGCAGCCCTTTGCCTTTGATAAGTGGACGGTAACCGGCGGTTTTATTAAAAAAACGGAATCCATTGAAGAAGCTGCAAAACGGATAGCCTACGCACGAACAGGGTTAAAAGGATTGTTTCTACAAAAGTTCAGTGCATTTGGCAATCCTCAGCGTACAGCCAAAAATGGATTTACCGCGGAAAAAATCTCAAAACTGACGGGATTAGATGTGCCCGCTGATTCGTGGATACTTGACTATTTTGTGTCGATAGCTTTTTATACACTGACTGAATTTTCAAAGGTTGCTATTAAAAAGGCCGAACCCGAAGCAGATTGCGCCTGGTGGCCGGTAAATGA
>Ga0070671_100000816_pt1 | contig 22600 bp, 17 predicted proteins | sample KBSS73metaG_FD_65341 | JGI IMG/M metagenome (GOLD analysis project Ga0070671, IMG submission 65341) | Switchgrass rhizosphere microbial communities from Kellogg Biological Station, Michigan, USA - KBS S7-3 metaG | ecosystem: Host-associated > Plants > Roots > Rhizosphere > Soil ...
TCTCCCTGGGCAACCTTCAAGACGAGGTATTCCTTTTGTTCGCCTTTGATGGTTCGGGTTTCGATCGCCTCGATCAATGCAGCACCGTGGTGTGGATAGACAACGGTGTCTCCGACCTTAAAAATCATCAGATTCGAGCCCCTTTCACGACTCAATCCTAGCACGGGGCTCAGACAGGTGCCGATCAACGGTGCAGGTCAGGGGCACAGTCGGTGAAGAGCAGGGGTTGACAGGGTGACGAATACGTGCATGACACAGGCCCGCAGCGAACCGATAAGCCAACTTGTTGGATGCCCACACCGCTGCGTGCGCTGCTGCAAAATGCAGGCGGGTAGTTGCCCCTCGCGGCGAAGCGCCAGCGGTCGGAGGCGCCCCCCGACTCCGGGCTCAGCGGCGATCCGGCCTCAATCCGTCGGCCCTGGAAAGTAGACCGCCGCGCCGGGCGCGGCCACCTTCGTGACAGCCGCGATTAGTTCGGCAGCCCTGGCCGCGGCCGCGGGCCCGAGGAATTTGCGCCAATCGCTTGTGCCCTCTCGAAATGCGCCCACGCCGCATTCACGTGTGCGGTGAACCCGTCAATCTCAGCCTGCCCAGCATCGGCACCAGCATTCAAGCAAATGTCCGCCGCGGCCCCGATCTCATCGACGACGGCCTGGGCTTCGGCAGTCAACGCCCGAACGGGACTCGGCAGGGTCGCGTCCAGCCGTTGGTTCGCAGTACTCATTCGCTGACAGGCCGCCTTGGCGCCGGCGACATCACCCGCCCCGATAGCAGCTCGCACACTTTGCACCGCACTCTGGATGTCTTCGCCCGCGTCCGAAGCCTTTGCCGCCCAAGCCAATACCGGGCTCGATTCCTGCGCCGATCTCACCTCGCCTTGTGAGGAAACCTCCGACGACATGTCCGGAAAGAATTGTGGCAGGGTGCCTGGCCTCGGATGCCAAGGTGTCGCATCCGTCGTCGAGGCCGCGGCGGACGGCACATTGGCCACCTGCGTTCCCCCCGCCAAGACTATGGCACTTGCTACTGCCGCCGTGAATCCAGCAACTATGGCTCCTACACTCGCCCGTTGCCCGCGGTGCCTTGTGCCGTCACTTCTGTAAGTGTCCAAGCAACCCATTGATCCCCCCTATTCGTCTCCCCCGAAAAGACTCCAAGGATTAACTGTAAGGCATCGGTCCGGCCAGAACGACCAGAACGGGCAAACAAACTATTTGCCTATGCACCAGTACAACGCGCTGTAACGTGCAGACGGATACAGTATCAGCAAATATCACGTCGGTTATAGTCAGCTTCGCGGACCAGTTGGTCATCGCGCTGATGCAGCGATCGCGGGAGCGCATGCACCGACTGGCCGATCTGAACGCGTTGCGTCAGCTATCTTCAGCAAAGGGGCGACCCATGGGACGACGGTCAACAGAACCGTCGACCCGGCGTCGTGGTGGAGGTAGTGACGTGTCGGCAGCACTGGTTCGGTTGGCCGGGGTGAGCGTGAGGCTGGCGCTGCCAATCCTCCTCGTGTTGACCTTTTACAAGTTGATGTCTCTTGCACCGCCGCTGCCATCCGCCCAGGACGAAGCACCCGTGGTGGTGCCATTGCCCCACGTCTCCGGCGAGGTGTGGGACAGCCGAGGCCATGTCGTTCATCAGGAGCCATACGTCGACGCGCCGATGGAGGACCGCGACTCGGTTCTCGGCCAAGCGTGGCGCGCTGTTTACATCTCCGTGTCCGGCATCGATGGCGGGCGACGCGAAGTCTCCGGAGCGTTTTTCGTTCCAACCGGACCTGCTCCGGAGAATGGTTGGCCCGTCATTTCGGTCGCCCATGGCACCACCGGCATCGGACATAATTGCGGCCCTTCTCGGCAGCCGGATCTCATGGGTTACGCACCGATCGTCGAGTCGTTTCTGGCGGACAAATACGCCGTTGCCCTTACCGACTACGAGGGGCTTGGTGAGAGCGGGTCCCACCCCTACCTCGAACCACGGACAGCGGCGTTCAACACCATCGATGCCGTCCGCGCCATGCGCGAGATCACGCCAGCTGTATCTGCGCGCTGGGTGGCCGTCGGCCACTCGCAGGGCGGGCAGGCGGTATGGGCCGCCGACGAGTTGAACTCCTACTACGGAAACGGCCTGCAGTTGCAAGGAAGCGTTGCGCTGGCACCGTCAGTGAATTCGACGGGTGCCGCCGACCTTGTCAGGTCGGGGTCGTTGACCGACGAGCAACGGGCGAGTTTTCCGATGGCCCTTGTCGGCGGCGCTCGGTACAACCCGAATCTTGACGCAGACGGGTTTCTGCACGGCGCGGCGGACTATTTCCGAGAGCAGCTGAGTTATTGCGAGCCAAACGACGATCAGTCAACCGGCGGCCAAATCGGAACCCCAGCACCAGTGCCTTGGCGACAAGCCGTTAATCGCCTCCGCGACGCCAACGACGTCAAGCCATCCAGTCCTAAAGACGTCGCCGCGTTGAAGGACGCGTTGCGCCGGGTGGCTCTCCCACAACGGCCACTGGACAAGCCGATGCTCGTTATCAACGGCGAGGATGACGCGGTTGTCTTGCCGGATTGGGTTCGATTCGCGGTTTCAGGCAGCTGTGCACTCGGCGGACAGATCGAGCATGTGCAGTTACCGGACACTGGCCATATCGATGTCGTAACGAAAAGCGATCAGATGACGCAACGTTGGATAGCGGATCGTTTCGCCGGCACGCCTGCACCCTCGAATTGCCCTGCGGGCGACGGTGGAAGTAGCGCGAACGGCCCCTCGTGAGCGACGCCCTGCGGCGCGTGCACGCATTCTCCGACGATGCCCTCGGCGAACTCGACGCGGTCGGGATCGCTGACGCCTTCAAATGCGGCCAGCTGACCAGGGCCGAGGCGGTGGAAGCCGCCATCGCACGCACAGAAGCAGTGAATCCTGCGCTCAACGGCCTGGCGTGTGAGGCATTCGACCAGGCGCGCGCCAAAGCGTCGGAGCAGGCTTCAGACGGCGAATTCTTCGACGGCGTACCGACTTTCATCAAAGACAACGTCGACGTTGCGGGTCTGCCGATGATGCTGGGCACGGACGCGGGGGTGTCGCGACGGGCCGCCACCGACAGCGACTGCGCCCGGCTGTACCTGGCCAACGGGTTGATATCACTGGGCAAGACCCAGTTGTCAGAACTCGGTTTAGGCGCCTCCGCCGAACACCCTCGACTGGGATCGGTCCGCAACCCGTGGAACACCGACTACACCGCCGGCGGCTCCTCGTCGGGCTCGGCCGCGTTCGTCGCGGCCGGTGCGGTGCCAATCGCACATGCCAACGACGGCGGTGGCTCGATCCGTATTCCGGCTTCGTGCACCGGCCTGGTGGGCCTGAAGCCGTCGCGGGGCCGGTTACAGATGGATGAGGAAACGGGGTGGGCGCCACTTCGTCTTGTCTGCAGTGGTGTGCTGACTCGGTCGGTGCGCGACACCGCGGCCTTCTACCGAGAGGCTGAACGCATCTGGCGTCATCCGAAACTGACTCCTATCGGCGATGTGAGGCACCCGGGCAAGCAGCGGCTGCACATCGCCGTCGTCACTCGCTTCGCCGCCGTCGCCCGCTCGGAGAAACGCGAGTGCAGCCCCGAACTTCGTGCGCTGACACTGCAATCCGCCGAGCTGCTCGAAGAGCTTGGCCATCACGTCGACCATGTCGAAAACCCCCCGGTGCCTTCGACTATCGGCGTCGACTTCCGGCTGTATTGGGGCTTGGTTGCCAGGTGGCAGGTGAAGACCGTCCAGCGCGCGTTCGGCGACACGTTCGATCGCAGCCGGTTGGACAACCTGTCGCGGGGCCTGGATCGCTATGTCCGCCGCAACGCACACCGCCTTCCAGTGGCGATAGGACGTTTGCACGCCGTCCGGCTGCGCACCGCGAAGTTCTTCGACACCTATGACGCAATGTTGACGCCGACCGTGGCTCACGAGACGCCGCGGCTCGGTCACTTCGACCCGACCGCCGACTTGCAACAGATCACTGACCGGATGGGCAACTGGGCGCCCTTCACGCTGCTGCAGAACGTCACCGGCGAGCCCGCTATCTCACTGCCGCTGGCCGAATCGGCAAGCGGTATGCCGGTCGGCATGATGCTCTCCGCCGGCATCGGACGTGAAGCGCTGCTGCTGGAATTGGCGTTCGAACTCGAAGAGGCTCGGCCGTGGCCCCGTATCCAGTCCTTTGCTCGGAGATGAGTCGGGTCTGACGGCAGCAGGCTGTGCTCACCTAATGGAGCTGCCGAAAATTCAACCAGCGTTCTGCGAAAGAATCGCCAACCGAAGTTCGCTAGGGCCCTACGCTTACACCGAGCGCGTGGGGCGACAGGGGGCGCGATGACGATCAACACCACGGAGAAAATCGGGCGGACCGAGCGAGCGCCGACATGGGTCGATCGGGCCCAGTTCGCCGGCCTGGCATCGGTCGGCGCGGGGGCGTGCCACCTCGCGGCCGCCGGCATCCACGCCGAAATCCCGTCCCTGGCTCGCATCTTCGTGATCATGGGCGCTGCCCAGTTGATCGCTGGGCTCGTGCTGGCGCTCGGGGGTGGGCGACCGGCGGCGTCCGTGGTCGCAGTCGTGAGCGTTGTCGCCGTCGGTGGTTGGGCGCTCACCCGCACCGTCGGCATCGCATGGGTCGCGGGTCTCGAGCACTCCGAGCCGCCGCAGTTCGCCGACACAGTATGCGCCGCGCTCGCCGCGCTCGCCCTCCTGCTGTCCGTTGTCGTCCTGCTGCGCGGCGCCCGTCAGTCGCCACGGATCGGCCTCGTCGCACCCGGCGCGCTGATCGGCGTCGTCAGCGTGGCCGCCATGCTCACCCTCGCCTCTCATCTCCATAGCCACGGTGAGGCCGGCCATATCCACGGCGATGCGTCGACGTGGCCGCGGCCTTTCGACCCGGCCCAGCCGATCGACTTCGCCGGCGTGCCCGGGGTGACCCCCGATCAGCAGGCCCGCGCCGAGAAGCTGGTCGCCTCCACGCTGCGAGACCTCCCGCAATTCGCCGACGTCACCAAGATCGGCGACCTCGGATTCAGGTCGATCGGCGACGCCGGCAGCGGGTTCGAGCACTACATAAACTCCAGCTATCTCCGCGACGACGCCTTCCTCGATCCGAACAGGCCCGAGTCTCTCGTCTACCGGGTCGACGGTGACAAGCGGACTCTGGTCGCAGCGATGTTCGCGGCTAACGGGGTGTCGCTCACCGATCCCAAACTCGTCGAATGGGGCGGTCCGCTGATGCAGTGGCACGTGCACGGGGATCTGTGCTGGAGCCTCGCCGAAGTCGTTGTCGGCGTAACGAATGAGGCGGGCAAGTGCCCGACGGGCTCGATCAACGCCGGCCGCGACATCCCGATGGTCCACGTGTGGATCGAACCCAACGAGTGCGGCCCGTTCGCCGCCCTAGAGGGCCGCAGCGCCGGCCAGGTCGCTGGCGACGAACTTCGCGTCGACCAGTGCGCCGCCCACCACCACAGCGGTTGACGGTCGTTTCCGCGAACATATCGGGCGACGGCCAGCAACTGTTCGCTTTCACCGAGGGTCGAGGCCTCGAGGTGACCGAGACAATCCGTCGAATCGCCCTGCTGGGCAGACGTAACGCCAACCGCCGCTCGATATCGTCGCGACCGTGCGCCGGCGACTGTCACAGCAACTCCACTACGGCTGCCGCCCAGCCTACGAAAACGTCACGTGCGTACCGCCCGTGAGCGACAATCGATGCAGCGCCATCCGCGATTGCATCACAACTATCCGGATGCGTAGTTCGATTTTGAGAACGGGGGGATTCAGCTTTGATGATGAAGACATGCGGCCGCAGAGACGTGGCGGGGTGGTCTACGACGTTTATCCGTATCCGGCCGGCAAACCTACCTTGGCCAACTGGCGAAGTTTGCACCGGCCATCTCCACCGGCCCTCCCTTGTCCCCGAGGGGACATGATGCGCGTTCGAGACGCCATAGAACTTCTCCGCTTTATCCCCTCCGCCAACGGGCTCCGTTGGCTGGTGCTGACCGGACGCCGGCGGCTCTACTCCCGCGTTGTATCGATTGGAGTGCGCAGGGACTTCGACGTGTACGTCGCAGGCGATCCGGCGCACGATCTGGCGGCGGTGCCGCCGGCGAAGATTCCTTTGGAAGTGCGACCGCTTCGGCCCGACGATGATCTTTCGTTCATTGCTGACGATCCGGAAATCGACCCTCGAGAGCGGCAGATGCGCGTCGACCAACGCTGGCTGATGAGCGGCGATCTTCCGACACCCTGGGTCGCCGTCGGACCTGATGGCGCGGTGTGCTTCATGACATTTCTGCTCACCGCGCGCGACAACGCGGTCATCCAGGCGCGCTGGGGAGACCTACTTCCGGAGGTCCAGCCGGGTGAAGTACTGGTCGAGGGCCCGTTCATGGCGGCCAGCGGTCGCGGGAAGGGGGTCATGAAAGACGCCTGCAGGCAGGCCCTGGAGAAAATGCGTGACGATGGCATGCGATACGCGTTCGGTTTCATCGGTGAAGCCAACGTTCCCTCGCTGAAAGTTGCCGAGTACGGCGGCTTCGAGCCCTTCCTCAAACGCGAAGAGAGCTGGTTCCTATTTCGCAGGCGGGTCCGGTTCCTCCCCTTAGAGAACGCGACGGCATAACTTGGCCGCACTGCGTGGATCGCTGATTTCGCTTAGGCAACTGGACAGTTGCCTTTGCTCGTTGCCCGGCCTCCTAGCCCAGGTAACCCGTGATGCCGGACGTTAGCTCCGTCGAGGTCAAGCCGATCACCGATTCCGACATCGAGGCGGTGGCGGAGTTCTTGCGCAACGATATGGGCTCTGGGGTGCCTGCGGCCGATTGGCAGCGAGCGATGGCGCCACCGTGGGACGTCGAGCAACCCAATCACGGCTACCTGATGCGCGAGAACGGGCGTGTCGTCGGCGCGTACCTTGCGTTGTATTCGGAACGAATGATCGACGGCCGCCTGCGGAGGATCTGCAACCTAGGAACCTGGTGTGTCAAGGAAGAACACCGCGCAACCGGACTACGGTTGCAACGGGCGTTGCTTCGCCAGCGGGGCTATACCTTCACCGACCTGACACCCAACGCCACCGTTGCGGCGCTCAATCAACGTCTTGGGTTCGTTGCACTCGATACCGCGAGGGCACTGGTCCCCAATATGCCGTGGCCCGTGCGATCGAGGGGCGTACGGGTTGTCGACAGCCCACCCGAGATCGATGGCCTGCTGTCCGGGCGGGACCTGACGATATACCGTGACCACGCCGCGACCGCCGCTCATCATGTCGTGCTCGTCAAGGGTGACCGTTGCTGTTATGTGATGTTCCGGCGGGACCTCGGCCGGTTCAAGAGGTTCCCCTATTTTGCTTCGATTCTGTATGTCGGCAATCCGGGTCTGTTTCAGGACTGTGCACTTCATTTCTACCGATATCTGCTGTTGCGGCGAGGCATCCCTCTGACGTTGGCCGAGGTCAGGGTGGTTTCACACCGTCCGCCAAGATCGGTGATGGTCGGGGGCCCCAAGAAAATGTTTCTCAGCGAGGATTTGCAGCCCGAACATATCGACTACCTGTACAGCGAGCTGACCTGTTTCAAATACATCGGGGTCTGGTTGATCGACAGGCGCGCAGAGGCATGAGGACGAACCTGCATCACCTCGTCGAGGAACGCGCGCGATCAGATCCAGATTCGCCGGCGTTGACCTTCAAGCAGGAGACGCTCGATTACGACGAGCTGTGGACGCAGGTTCAAGGTGTTGCTGCCGGGTTGAGCGAGCTCGGTGTGGCTCGTGAACAGCGGGTCGCGGTATTCCTCGACAAGAGGATCGAGACCGTCGCAGCGATCTTCGGGGCGTCGGCCGCGGGTGCCGCTTTCGTACCGGTGAATCCGCTGCTTCGTCCTGCCCAGGTCGGCCACATATTGCGGGACTGCGACGTTCGCGTTTTCGTCACGTCGCCCGAGCGGCTGGCACTGATGCGCGACGAACTCGCGTCCTGCCCGACAGTCGAAGACGTCGTGCTCGTCGGTACCCGAGTCGAGGAGGCAGAACCCCGCCCGCACTACCGGGTGCATGACTGGGAGCTGCTGTGCGGACCGGGTCGCGCGGCGCCCACGTCGAGCGTCATCGACATTGACATCGCCGCCATCCTGTACACCTCGGGCAGCACGGGCACGCCCAAGGGCGTTGTGCTCAGCCACCGCAACCTGATTGCCGGTGCCGAGAGCGTGGCCACGTATCTCGGCAATACCTCCGAGGACGTCCTTCTTGCCGCGCTGCCGTTGAGCTTCGATGCGGGATTCAGCCAGCTGACGACCGCCTTCGCGGTCGGGGCGCATGTGATCTTGACGAACTACCTGCTTCCCGGGGACGTGCCGCGGTTGTGTGCGCGGCATCGGGTCACCGGTCTGACCTGCGTGCCGCCACTGTGGATCCAAATTGTCGAGCAGAAGTGGCCGCAGGACGCCAGAAACTCTCTGCGGTACTTCGCGAACACGGGCGGCCGAATGCCCAAGCCGGTTCTGGACAGGCTGCGTGAGGTGTTCCCGACGGCGAAACCCTTTCTCATGTACGGACTCACCGAGGCGTTTCGGTCGACATACCTCGATCCGGCGGAGGTCGACCGTCGACCCGATTCGATCGGCAAGGCGATTCCGGGCGCCGAAATTCTGGTGGTCCGACCCGATGGATCGCCGTGCGATCCGGGCGAGGAGGGCGAACTCGTTCATCGTGGGCCCCACGTGGCGCTCGGTTACTGGAACGACCCGGTACGTACCGCGGAGCGCTTCCGGCCGGTGCCGGGCCGCGATGATCCTTGGCGCACACCAGAACTCGCGGTCTGGTCGGGCGACACCGTGGTCGCCGACGCCGAGGGCTTTTTGTACTTCGTCGGGCGTACCGACGACATGATCAAGACGTCTGGCTACCGCGTCAGCCCAACCGAGATCGAGGAGGTGGCCTACGCCACCACATTGGTGCGTGATGCGGTGGCGCTCGGTGTCGAGGACGCCACGCTGGGGCAACGGGTGCTGTTGGTGGTGGCCTCCTCAGCCGATGACTTCGACACCGATGCGTTGCTCGAAGAGATGAAATCGAGGCTGCCGCTGTACATGGTGCCCAGCTCAGTTGTGGTTCGCGACGCCATTCCCCGCTCGCCCAACGGCAAGTTCGACCGGGCGCTGTTGCGCGAGGAGTTGGCCACATGAACCTGCGCCCCATGATCTCGGCGTTCGGCTGCATCGACGGCCAGCTTGCCGTCGGTGGGATGCCGCTTGACCGCCTCACCGCACGGATCGGGTCCACTCCGTATTTCGCTTACGATCGCCGCCTCTTGACCGAGCGGATCGAACTGCTGCGGGCCACCCTGCCGCCGAGGCTGCACCTCAGTTACGCGGTGAAGGCCAACCCCATGCCTGCGGTCGTACAACACCTGGCTCGGCTTGTCGATGCCATGGATGTCGCCTCGACGCTAGAGATGCAGACCGCACTCGACACCCAAATGCCAGCTGCCCGAGTAACTTTCGCGGGTCCCGGCAAGACGTCGGCGGAGATTATGCAGGCCGTCGCGGCAGGGGTGACGATCGAGATGGAATCGGCGACGGAGGCTCAGCGAGTCATCCAAGCCGGGGAGCTACTGGGTATCCGCCCTCGCGTCGCCGTGCGGGTGAATCCCGACTTCCAAGTGAAGGGATCGGGAATGCGAATGGGCGGTGGCCCACAGCAATTCGGTGTTGACGCCGAACAGGTTCCCGAATTTCTGGCCGGGTTGGCCACCGCCGACCTGGAAGTGCTTGGGTTTCATGTGTTTGCAGGATCGCAGAACCTCAACGCCGAGATTTTGTGCGAGGCGCAGCGAAAGACGGCAGAACTCATCCTGGCGCTCGCCGAGAAGGCGCCGGAACCGTTGCGATATGTCAATCTCGGTGGCGGCTTTGGTATCCCGTATTTCGACAAGGACTCACCGCTCGACCTCACGGCGATCGGGGCGAATCTCGCGGAGCTGATCGACAACAGGATCCTGCCGAACCAGCCGGATGCGGAGGTCGCGATCGAACTCGGCCGCTACATCGTGGGCGAGTGTGGCGTGTATGTCACCCGCATCATCGACCGCAAGGTATCGCGCGGGCGCACGTACCTTGTGGTGGACGGCGGCATGCACCACCAGTTGGCGGCGTCGGGAAACTTCGGCCAGGTCATTCGACGGAACTACCCGATCGTTGTCGGCAACCGCCTGGCGGAGCCGGCGCAGACCCCGGCCACCGTCGTCGGCTGCCTGTGCACGCCACTGGATCTGCTCGGCGACGACGTCTGCCTTCCGGACGCTCAAATCGGAGATTTCATCGTGGTGTTCCAGGCCGGCGCCTACGGCTTGACCGCAAGCCCCACGGCCTTTTTGGGCCATCCGCAACCCAGTGAAGTGCTTGTGTAGGGCTCGTCGTGTACAGGGAGGATATTCGATGAACTTCAGCCAGGACACCGTCGACCGAGTCAAGGTCGTGCTCGTGAAAACCCTTGGGATTCAAGACCGCGCCCACACACTCGAGCCATCCACCGAGCTGTTTGGGAGCATGCCCGAACTCGACTCGATGGCGGTTGTCGCCCTCATCGTCAACTTGGAGCGGGAATTCGACTTCGAGATAGACGACGAAGACTTCACCGGCGAAGTTTTCGAGACCATCGGGACGCTGGCTGAATTTGTCGAGCAGAACAAACGCTAGAGCTGCAGCTCGACAATGGAGTGCGCCTTCCCTCTCTCGTCTTCGGGCGGCGGCGTCATGTAGTCCCCATACACGTGGGTCAAGTACTCGTCCCACATTGCGGGCGCACGGGCCGAGTGGCCTTCAAACGTGAGTTCGATTGATTTGCTGAAGCATCGGCGCGGCGCGCACCCCCGCTGGTAGCTCCACGGGGCGCCGAACATCACCACCGAAGCTGATTCATCATTGCGTGAGAGTTGTATCGCGGCCTGCCGCCACCTCGTAAGGGTCCGAAACGGTATGGGTCGCAGGAGCACTCGCAACGCTCGGACCATGCGGTTCTTCATCGGAGACAACTCCCGGTAGTGGCCGCGGGCCAAGACCATCATGTTGAGAACCCTGCACAGTCCGGCGTGAGCCCATCGAATGGCCGGCGACCGCGGGACGTTGTCAAGTGGAAAGATGTCGATGTAAACGCCGTGGTGTATGTCGCAATCGATACATGAAGCCTCCACGAACTTCGTGCCGTTCACGCGAATCTTCGCATAGCAAAAGAAATAGTCCGGATCCGACTCGGTCGTCTGCAGGAAATATCGACCGCCCAATTCATCCGATGCGACCTGAACAAACCGCTCGTAATCCGGACGCAATAAGCCAATATCCACGTCGTCGTCCCAAGGGATTATTCCTTGATGGCGAACCGCCCCAAGCAGTGACCCAGCCACGAGGTAATACGGGATATTGTAGGCGCGACATATTCGATCGAACTCAACAAAGGCGGCGATCAAATGCGCATGCTGCTTGTCGCGTTCATCGTCGGTCAGCCCATCGCGCCACCTGGGCCGGCCTAGGCTTGCTTCTTTGAACCGCGAATCCCGTCGACTTACCAAAGGGCCCCCCACCCTGCTTCACGCTCACCGTATCTCAGCTGGTGTGACGAGCCGGTCAACTTCGATCAAGTTGCTAGACCGGGTCGAGCCACGCCTAATGCCGCCAGGTCCGCTGACCCGGCCACCTTCGGGTGGTGGCGCCAGGATCTACTCAGCGGCGAACACGCCGATCTGCTTGCAGCCCACAACCGCGTCCGCGAGTAGACAGCCGATACGCGGCCATAGCCAGCAGGGCCGCGGGAGGCCGCTCGCGCAAAGGTGCGCCAGAGGCTCGTCGCGACACGGGCAACTCAGGACGCATCAGAACCCCCAGACGTCTCACCCGCGTGCCCTGGCAATTTCTTTGGTCGTCAATACTATGTTCAACGGCGGGGTGTAGGCCTCGAATCCGAGGTAGCTTGTCTGAGTGTTTCCTACGAGAACCACTGGCAACCCACACACGGATGATCGGTCAAACGACTCCGAACATAGCGGTGAGCACTCCCCAGGTCCCGTTCCGGGCTACTGGGACACCTTCTACTCTGGGCAAAGCGTTCCAGCGGCTCCCACGGAGCCCAGTCGGTTTGCCAAGTGGGTCGATCAAAACCTGGAGCACGATGTGGCAGTCGTGGAGATCGGGTGCGGTAATGGCCGCGATGCCAGCTTCTTCGCCGAGGAGGGACGGCGCGTTTTCGCAGTCGACCGGTCGCCCGCCGCAATTCGACTGGTGACCGAGATGGCGTATCGCCAGGGTCTTCAACACCTTCAGGCCTTTGCGCTGGCGATGGAAGAATTATCGAATTCGTTGAAGTCGCGTGATGTGCGTAGCTTGCTGGGCGGTCGGGAAGTCGCGGTATATGCGAGATTCTTTCTGCACGCTATCGCCGCGGACGCGCAGGAAATGTTCTTCGACTGGTTACGGGCATTCCTACAGGAGGGCGAGCGCTGCTTCCTCGAATACAGAGCTGCGGATTTATCTGCGAACGAATACGAATTCGGCGCCCATTACCGCAGACCCATTTCTTCGGACGACTTGGCGAGGTATTGCAGGTCGGCAGGATTCGAGCTGGTCTCCTCCGCCGAGTCGTGCGATTTTGCGCCCTACCGAGATGAAAGGCCCCTGGTCGGCCGAACAGTCGTCCGGAAGAGACGGGGCTAAGTGCCTCAAGTGCGGTCGGGAAGTTGTTTAGGCGCCGCGCTCTGGTCACATTGGGACGATCGACCAGGTGGAGGTCGTGCTGTCTCGGAGTTCAGGATCGCGCGCACACACTAGCGCGTCCACTTGATGGCGGTCGCCGCTCACACTCGAGGTGCAGCGGGAATTCGAGCAAACCAGGCTCTGGCAACGGAATCTCGTGGTGCGGGTCGAGCATCTGCATGCAGACCGACTGCATCCTGCGCAGCGGCATCGGCCCCGTAGCGCTGAGCCGAAGTTTGCCTTACAGCAGGTATGCGAACTAGCTGGCGTCCAAACCAGCGCATACCTTGCACGGCTTCAGCCGCTGACGGTAGCCCGTGAAGACCATACTCAGAACTCGAGAAGCAAACCTAAGAAACGTAGCCAGATGTCGGCTCGAGTTGTAGTTTGAATACTCAAGTTCGACAGTTTGCATGCCGTGTTCCGGGGGGAGCTTGGATGACGGAAGCCCATTCGGCGCCAAGCCGAAGCAAACGACTTCGCGATTTGCTGCAATCTAAGAGCGTTTCCGTGTTGATGGAGGCGCACAACGGCCTGTCGGCCAAACTCGCACAGGAAGCAGGATTCGAGGCGCTGTGGGGGAGCGGACTCTCGATTTCTGCTGCCCTCGGCGTCCGCGACAACAACGAAGCCAGTTGGACTCAGGTACTCGAGGTGCTCGAGTTCATGGCAGACGCATCGGGCTTGCCGCTGTTGCTCGACGGTGACACGGGCTACGGCAACTTCAACAATGTGCGTCGCCTCGTCAAGAAGCTCGAACAACGCAACATCGCGGGCGTCTGCCTGGAGGACAAGCTCTTCCCGAAGACGAACAGCTTCATCGACAGTGACCGTCAGGCTCTCGCCGACACTGCCGAGTTCTGCGGCAAGCTGCACGCAGCCAAGGACACCCAGCTTGATCCGGATTTCGTGGTTGTTGCTCGAACGGAGGCCTTCATAGCGGGCTGGGGGCTGGACGAAGCCCTGTCGCGCGCGACCGCTTACGCCGAGGCAGGCGCGGATGCCGTCCTGGTCCACAGCAAGCGCAAAGACAGCAAGGAAATTACGGCGTTCATGAAGTCCTGGGGCAATTCGGTGCCGATCGTCATTGTTCCCACTATGTATCCGAGCGAACCCATCGAGAACTTCGTAGCAATGGGAGTTTCGAACTTCATTTTCGCCAATCACAGTGTGCGAACGGTAGTTACGGCTCTGCAGCGCAATCTCAGCATGCTGCGCAACACACTGGATCTGATGTCGATCGAGAACGATATCGTCCCCGTGAGCGAGGTGTTCCGTCTCCAGGATGTCCAGGAGCTGATGAAATCCGAGGCGCGGTATCTGCCTGTCAGGGCCGCCGCGAAGGAGGTCCGCGCCGTAGTACTCGCTGCGTCAAAGGGTGACTTCGGCGACCTGGTAGCAGATCGTCCGAAGGCGATGCTGCCGCTGCGTGGTAAGCCGATACTCCGCTGGCATGTCGACGCATTTCGGCGCCAGGGCCTGCGTACTGCGGTCGTCCGCGGCTATTGCAAAGACGCGGTCGATCTCCCCGACGTCCAGTATTTCGACAACGACGCCTACGCCACCACGGGTGAGGTGGCGTCGCTTTACGCGGCGCGGGACTACCTCGACGGCGACGTCGTGATCACCTACGGCGACATCGTTTTCGACGAATTCATCCTGAAAAACCTGCTTTCGCAAACGGCCGACGTCAACATCGCTGTCGACGGCGGATGGAAACTCCGTAAGAGCACCAACCCCAGGCGTGATCTGGTGGTGACGGAGGCCGAACACGACCCGCTTGATTTGGGCTCGTGCAGGCTCCTGCAAATCGGCCGGGACGCTCCGGCTGACGACGCGAGCGGTGAGTGGATCGGCCTGCTCTACCTGCGCACCGCAGGCACAGATCGACTGGTCAAGCTCCTCGACGAGCTCGCCATGGAGGGGGGCACGGAGTTCCTGACCGGCGACCTACCGTTCCTGTTTCATCGCTTGGTGGACGCGGGCGAGCTCGTCAATGTCGTACACACCTTCGGTCACTGGTTCGACCTCGACGATCGAAAGGACCTCGTCCGAGCCTTCGTCCGGGCGTCGGAGCTGGTGCAGGACTGAGCTATGCAGATCGAAGAGTTCGGAGAAATCCTGCACCACGCGGGAATTCGGCATGGGGCCGGTGTGCCGTGTTCGTTCTTCACCCCGCTCGTCAACTACATGACCGCTGATCCCGAACTGGACTACGTGTCGGCTACCAGTGAGGGCGAGGCAGTCGCGATCGCCGCCGGCCTGACCACAGCCGGTCAACCGGCCTTCGCGTTGATGCAGAACTCGGGATTCGGCAACGCGGTCAATCCGATCACGTCCATGCTCTACATCTACCGGATGCCGGTTGTCCTACTCGTGTCGCACCGCGGCGAGCCGGGCGTTCCGGACGAGCCGCAACATGCCCTGATGGGCCGAATCACGTTGGAGCTAGCGGAACTCTGCGAGCTGCGGACGCACGTGCTCGAGCCCTCCCGCTTCGAACAACAGCTGGACAGTGTTCTCTCCGATGCGGTGCCCGCCGCGTTTATCTGTAAGAAGGGCACTCTTCGAGGCGGGCCGACCGCGCCGCCGCTGGACATCGAGGTGCGCAGCGGAACTCCGACTCCGCAGAACACCGGGAGTTTCGTACCGTCAGGCACCCGTGAGCAAGCACTGACGGCAATCTTGCCTGTCCTCAACGGCGATCTCGACGGGCGCGGTGATCGCAGTCCGGCCGTAATCGCTACCACCGGAAAGCTTTCGCGTGAGCTCTACGAGCTCGACGACCGCGACTTCACCAAGCGCAATCGGTTCTACATGGTTGGTTCGATGGGTTGTGCTACTGGCTTCGGCCTTGGCGTAGCACGTGCGCTTCCCGAGCGGGCCGTAGTCGTGTTGGACGGCGATGGCGCACTGATGATGAAGATGGGCTCAGTTGCGACCGTCGGCTCGCTGCGGCCACGTAACTATCACCACGTTGTGTTCGACAACGGCGCGCACGATTCGACGGGTGGCCAGCCGACGCCTTCGCCGAGTGTCGATTTCGCCGCGATGGCGCTCGCCTGCGGATATCGCTACGCGGAGACGATTTCTGATCTCGACAAACTTGAGGCGACTCTGGAGCGCCATATTCAGACCGATGGTCCTACGTTGGTGCGGGTCGTCATCAAGACCGGGTCTCGCGCCGACCTCGGGCGGCCTGACCTCAGCCCGCGGGATGGATATCTGCGCTTCTCGGCGTTCCTTGCGGGTCGGCCATGGACGAGGTGACCGGCACGCCCGCCATTCCCGCCGCCGTGACGCTGCCGCGTGACGAAGACGGCCTCGAAGCCACCGCGACGAACCGAGCAGCGGCCATCTTGTGGCCCGGTGTGACCGCGCTGGCCGTGTGCCTGTTGTGGATGATTCTGGGCTGGAGGAGCGTAGCGATGCCTGCGCCCTTCGAAGATGCGGCAATGCTCTTCAAATACGCCGAGAACCTCGGGCACGGCCATGGCATCACTTGGAACCCCGGCCAAAATCCCGGTCTCACCGATGGCGCCACCGACCTCGGATTCGTTCTGGCTATTGCACCTTTGGTAGCCCTCGGGCTACCGGCTGCGACCGGTGCCCTACTCATCAACCTCGCCGCCGTCTTCGGTATCGGGGCGTTGTTCGGTGCGCTCAACAGTCGACTTTGGCATCAGCCGCTGTGGCTGCCGGTCGCGGTTGCCGCGTTCATCGCCAGCGGCCCAACGAGTCTGTACGTGCTGAGCGGTTACTCGCCCACTGCGATGGGGTTTCTGCTCCTGGCCACCTTCGCGTTGGCGGTAGCCGGCGCGCTTGCCCGCACGGACAAACACTCGCTGCTCATCTTTGCCGCCGCGGGGGCCGCCGCCGGCGTCAGCGGCTGGTGGCGACCGGAGGGCTTCGCATTCGGTCAGCTGGCCGTGCTGTCTGGACTCCTCATCACAATCCATGCCCGCCGACGTCCGCTCAGACCAACGGCGACAGCGCTACTGACCCCATACCTACTGCTGCTCATCGCATGGGTGATTTTCCGCGTGACGTATTTTGGCCAGCTGCTTCCAACCTCTGCGGTGATGAAGGGCGGCGCATTCCATCCGTTGAACGCGTTGTTCTCGGTCCAGTTCTACGGGTCGCTCCTGCTGCCGGTCGTCGGGGTGCTGCTTGCTGCTGCGAAGGGCAGCGATCGTGCGGCGAATTGGTGGCTGTCGGCAGGCACTTTGGTCGCGTCACTGGTGTGGATCAATGCCGCAATCAAGCCGGACTCTCTGGCAAAGCGTGGTCTGGCGTTTGTCGCCACGGTTTCAGACGTGGCCACCGTGGCCATCTTCATCCCGGCGTTGATCGTGCTCGCTGTCGCCGGAGCGCGTCGCCGGGACAGGTCATGGTTGTTTCCCCTGGCTTTGGGGATCTCCTCGCTAGCGTGGGTCGCGATCGCAACGACGCTCAACCACTGGGGTCGCATGCAATGGCCCCTTGTCCCTGTCCTCGCAGGCATCGGCGTAACGCCTGCCCTCGCGGTTGCGGCGCGTCACAGGGTCTCAACGATGGGAGATTCGAGAACCCGGCGTACCCCCGCGATCGTGCTGGTTCTGCTCTCTTGCGTGGGAGTGCTCTCCTTCGGTGTCACCGCGGTCGATTATCGGCAGTACGTCGAGTACTACAGATTTCATACGTCGGTGTCGTCAGCTTTGAAGGTGATCGACACATCACGTATTCGGCTCGCCACGACCGAAGCCGGCGTGATCCCACTTGCGATAACCGGCCCGTCGCTAGACACCTGGGGCCACAACAACCGGAGCATTGCAGCGACCCACGGCAGCAGCCTTCGGGACGAACTGATCACGTTCCAACCCAACATGCTCGCGGTGGAGGGCCCACCGCCGAACATCGTCCAGCCATCAGACGTCCAGCCCTCCGAGTGCCGGCAACGGCGGCCAGACTGGTCACAGATGGTGACCACCGTGTACGAGTACGCGCGAGAACACGGAATTGCCCTGGCTCGTATCAGCAAGACGAACTCGTGTGAGTACTGGAGTCTGTGGTTGTCCGCTGACGTCGGCCCTCAGATCCGGAATGCGATCAATCATCTGCAGATGCCCGGGACCGAGCTTCCCGTTAACCCCGCCCCGCGGTGACGACTGCGCGACCTGAGGACCGCTCGACAATTCCGTCGGTCGTTAGGATGACTCGCAAATTCGTTTGTAGTCGCCGTAGCCACCTGTATCTCAAGATTTCTGCACGCAGATTCGGATAAATCTCTCAATTCGATGATCGCCAACATGCGCTCTAGTTAAGATCTTGAGATGGACGGATCGGTCATCGTCCTGGGGGGTGGACTATCGGGCTGCTCGACAGCCTATGCGCTCGCCCAGGCTGGGTTGCGCGTGTGCGTCATCGAACGTGCGGGCGCTCTGGGCGGCCTTGCGGGCAGCTTCGAGCGGGAGGGCCACTTCTACCCGTTGGGCTACCATCACATTCTTCGCCGCGACCAAACGCTGCTGTACTTCCTGGATCAAATCGGTGCCCTCGATCAAGTGCACTGGCGGCGCATCCGGATGTACTTCCGGCTTGGCGGTCAGCTCTACGACCTTGCCAACCCGTTGGATTTGCTGCGCTTTCCGATGTCGGCCGCGGACAAAGCGCGATTCGGATTCCTGATGCTGCGCGCTTTCCGCAAGTCCGACTGGAGCGACTGGCTGGACAAGAGTGCCGAGGACCTGCTGGATTCCTGGGCTGGGCCCCGGGTGCGTCAAAAGCTGTTCGAGCCGCTCACCCAACTCAAGTTCCAGCTTCCCTGTTCGCAAGTCAGCGGCGCCTGGCTGGGCGCACGCTTGCACTACCGCGAGGGCTCCGAAGCGCTCGGTTACATCCCAGACACCAACTGGACGCAGGTGTTGTGCGCCGGAGTAGCAACACTTCTCGCCAAGTCCGGCGTCGACGTGCGGTTGAACACGAGCGTCGCAAAGCTGCATTCGTTCGGTGAACGGATGCACGAGGTGGAACTGGACACCGGAGAGCGCTTGTCCGCAGACCACGTCGTAAGCAGCATCCCCACCGCGATATACCTAGGCCTCGCGCCAGACGACACCACGCCGCACTTGCGCGAGATCAACTACAGCGCTCTTCTGTCAATGGTGTGCGCCTCGCACAAGCCGATCGAACCCGACTTCTACTGGATGAATCTGGCCGATCTCGACCGCGCCGCATGCGGCATCTTCCTGCTGAACTCACTGAATCCCACGATCGGTGCGCCAGGCGATTCGTGCGTCAACTTCGTCACGCACTTGAACAACAGAACCCGGCCATTCTTTGCGATGCCAGAAGATCAGATGTTGGCCGCCTACCTCGACGACTTCAGGACGATCTTCGGATTCGACCTCGACCCCTTCTGGGTCAAACTGTCGCGGGTCCCGATGTACTCGCCGGTCATCACCCCCAACTACCGCAACCCACCCGTACGCAGTGCACGCTTCGACAATGTCTACTTCGCCGGCAACTACCGCACATTCCCGTCGATAGTTTCGACCGGCACGGCACTCGCATCCGGACTCGAGGCAGCTCAATCTGTGCTGAGCGACCGAGGCACGTCCACGCCGCTACCGAAGGAGGTCGCCGCATTCCGCATGTAGCGCCGTCGGCGGTCGACGCAGATCCGTCACGCTTGTCGTAGGGGTTTCCTAGGGGTTCCAGTGATCTACAGGCTCATGCCATCTTCCAGCGAGGAGCGGCTGTCGAATCTGCGCGGCCGTGAGCGCAGTGACGCGGCAACGGCGTCTGCGCGAACGCCGATCGCCTGGATGAAGAGCCATTGGCCGCTGGGCGCCGTGCTCGGTGTATTCGCCTTGCTGGTCGTGGTGATCAACCCGCTTCGGGAAGTCCCCTACGAGGACGACTGGTCTTACACGTCGATGGTGCGGCATCTGTTGGAAACGGGCCAATACCGGGTCGACGACTGGTCCGCCGCTAATCCGGTCTCCCACATCTACTGGGGAGCGCTGTTCGCCCGTCTCTTCGGCTTTTCCTTTGCCAGCCTTAGGATTTCGACGCTGGTACTGCTGGCGGCCGGTTTGTGCGGCATGTACATGCTCGCCCGCGAACATCGTCTCACTGCCCGCCAGGCCGGGCTTGTCACATTCATCTTGTTGGTCAGTCCGCTCACCGTGCTGTTGGGCTTCAGCTACATGACCGACGTCCCATATCTGGCGTGCATAGTGCTGGGCTTGGCGTTCTACACGCGGGCACTCCGGTTGAACAGCTACGCCTTGGCCTTGGTTGGCTCAGTGTTTGCCGCGGCTGCAATCCTGAATCGAACTTTCGGCGTTGCGTTCGTGCCGGGCCTGGCACTCGTGTGGTTGCTTTCCTCGCGGAAGCGGAACACGCTCTGGCTGTTTCTGACGGCGATGGCGCTGCCGATCTTGGCGACAGGTTGGCAGCTGTGGGCAAATGCAGGCACCCCGAACTGGGCAATCCCGTTGCACATGGAGTGGCAGAGCGCCTATGTGACGAACATGCACAGGTTGCCTCCAGAGATGTTCTGGCGACTAGGCGTCACACTCGAATACCTCGCGCTTTTTTCCTTACCGCTGATTCCAGTGGCAGCCGCCGAGTGGTGGCACAGTGTTAAGTCCCGGTCGACGCAGACGCCCGGTCCTGGGAAGTATTGGCGGAATTCGGCGTTCGGCGCCCTCGCAGCGGCAGTGATCTTTCTTGTGGTGGCCAATCTCATCGGCGTGACAGTTTTGCAGCCAGCCGCGACGGGACCCGGGCGGCCTCCCCCCGGTTTGCTCATGCCAATCATCGGCTGGTGCTTCGACTTGATCGAGAAATATCCCTCTATCGCGGTCGCAGTCACAGTGGTGGTATTCACTGGGGCGGTTTTCTACGCGCGCGCCATCATATTGCGCTATGCCGGCGGAGCGTGGCGGGAAATCCCCGGCCATGAAGCGCTGCTCGACACGGTCACCCTGTGTTTAGTGTTGCTTCAAATCACCTATTTCCAATTCTTTGATCGATATCTTCTACCGCTGCTGCCTTTCGTGCTCATTGTCGTCGCGCGCCGTGCGGGAGATTGGTTGGACCGGTTCGCTCGGCATACCGTCGCGCTGCTGCTGGCGGCCACGGTTGTCGTCACGTTGTATGTACGGAACCATTTGGTCTATTACGAAGCCGTATGGGCCAGTAGCACCAATCTGGTGGCGCATGGGGTGCCTGCACAGCAAATCAGCTCGAGTTGGGAGTGGGCTTTCTACCACGGCGCCTTTGACGACTACCTTCGCGCGTACGACGGGCATCCGCCCGGCAGTGATCCCCGGGAACACTTCTACCGGACTTGGTACAAACGGATGACAACCACCGCGCCGTATTTCATGGAGTTGAACGAACTGAAGGGGAGCCACGTCCAGTTGATCTCAACTGTGTCATACCGCGATCTTCTGCTGCGCGAGCGGACGGTGCACGTTTACAAACGACTGCCGTAAGCAACCGGTATTTTGTTTGCTAGAACCTAGCCACAGCGACACATTGCACGGTATCGTTGCTGTTCATGGATCGCTCCTTCTCGGGCCTTATGGCGTATGCCCGCACGGAGGAAGGGAGCAAGAAGCTGCGCTACTGCGGAGTGTCGACGGTCTTCGTCCCGCTTGGCCAGATTCTGATCCAGGTGTTCGGCCTTTGGCTTGGTAACTACACCGTCGCCTCGCTGCTCACGGCGGCGATCGTCACGATCCCGAACTTCTTTGCCAACAAGCACTATGTCTGGCGGTTCACGTCCCGCGAGAACCTGCGCCGGCAGGTGCTCGCGTTTTGGATCGCCATGATGCTGGGCGCCGCACTGGCCACGTTGTTCACCCACCTCGTCGAGGTCGGCATGGTCGGTCAGAGCCAAGCCGTCCGTTCCGTGTCTGTATTCGCTGCTCAGCTCCTGGGCTACGGCATCGTGTGGCTCGGCCGCTTCCTCATGCTGGACCGATGGCTGTTCAAGCTGGCCGACGACACTGACTCGACGCCGTCGCATGCGGACGGGCATATCGCCCCCGAGTTCATGGCCGGCCAGAATCAGACGCTGCCGTAGGCGCCGCGTTGCTACGTCACCGACGACCGCCGTCAGACCCGCAGGTCGACGATGGAGTGCCACTTACCTCGCTCGTCTTCAGGTGGCGGCGTCATGTAGTCCCCCCAAAGGTCGGTCAAGTACTCGTGCCACATTGCGGGCGCGGGAGCCGAATGGCCACCGAAGTTGAGTTCGACTCGATTTGCGAAGTAGCGGCGCGGCGCGCACTCGCGGCGGTAACTCCACGGGCCGCCGATGATAGTGACGTATGTTGATTCGTCGTTGCGGTAGAGCTGTGCTGCAGCCTGCAGCCAACTCATGAGCGTCGAAAAGGGAATGGGCCGCAAGAGCACTCGCAAGACCTTCGCGACGACATTTTTCACGGGAGACAAGTCGTAGTATTTTCCGCGAGCCAAGACCATCGTCTGAAGAATCTTGCATAGCCCGGCGTGCAGCCATCGCATGGCTGGCAATTCCGGGACGTTGTCAAGTGGAAAGACGTCGATATATGCGCCATGGTGGATGTCGCAATCGACAGAGGAAGCCTCGACGAACCTGGTGCCGTCCACCCGGATCTTCGCGAAGCATTGGAAGTATTCCGGATCTGTCCTCGTGGTCTGCAAAAAATATCGATCTTTCAATTCGTGCGGGGCGACCTTCAAAAAACGCTCGTAATCCCGCCGCAACAGGCAAACGTCCACGTCGTCGTCCCAAGGAATGATTCCTTGATGTCGAACCGCCCCCAATAGCGAGCCCCCTGA
>Ga0070671_100000820_pt1 | contig 22522 bp, 23 predicted proteins | sample KBSS73metaG_FD_65341 | JGI IMG/M metagenome (GOLD analysis project Ga0070671, IMG submission 65341) | Switchgrass rhizosphere microbial communities from Kellogg Biological Station, Michigan, USA - KBS S7-3 metaG | ecosystem: Host-associated > Plants > Roots > Rhizosphere > Soil ...
GTACAGAGCGCCGCGCACGCCGGGCCACGAGGACCCGGCTCCTTGCATCCCAGGGTACGGAAGGGGAATTCGCAGGGTCAAACCGGGTCCCCCCCGGCCGTGCCCACCGCACTGTCCTGCGTCCCCGCCCCCACGGTCACGGTGACCGCGGTGGCGTCCTCGCCGTCGACCGGCGGACCCGCCGGTCGCGACGCTCCCCGCCGCGACCTGCGCGGACGGCTCACGACGGCGGTCTCGGGCTGCCGCTCGGAGGGAGCCGCGGCCGGGGCCGTCGAGGGGTTCTCGGTGGCCACGCTCTCGGGCACCGCGACGACGACCGGCTCGGCCGCCGTGCTCGGTGCCCCGGCGGAGCGGGTCACCCGTCCCCGACGCCGGCGCGGCGTGGGGGTGTCGACCGCCGGCTCGACGGCCGGGGTCGACGCCGGGAGCTCACCGGAGGACGCGGGGTCCCCGGCGGTCTCGACGGCGGTCTCGACGGCGGCCCGCGGGTCCTCGACGGGGCTGGTCGTCTCGACCGACTCGGTCGTCTCGACGGTCTCAGCGGTCTCGGCGGTCTCGGCGGCCACGGGCGGGGTGCCCGTCGCCGGGAGTCCGGTGGCGGGGGCACCGGTGACCGGGGCCTCCCCCACCGCCACCTCGGCGGTCTCGGGGATCACAGCGACCTCGACGGCCGACTCCTCCACCGCCGACTCCTCCACCGCCGACTCCTCCACCGCCGACTCCTCCACCGACGGCTCGACGACCTGCACCTCGGAGCCCGTGTCCGCGGGCGAGGCGTCGGTCGTGACGACCACGGCCTCGGCCGCACCCGTCCCGCCCGCGGGCCGCTCGGCCCGACGACGGCCACGCCGCTTGGCGGGCCTGCCGGTGTCCGCCTCGTCCATGCCCACGGGGGCGGGCTCGGCGATCGGGGTCCCGCCGATCCCGGCGGGGAGGTCCGCGGCCTCGACGTCGTCGACCTCGACCGGGGCCGTGTCCACGCTGCCCTGGGTCGCGGCGGCGACCATGGCCACGGCGGCGGCCGCGGAGGACCGGCCGTTCTGCGGCTGTTCGGGACGCTCGTCTCGGCCCCGCCGGTTCCGCCGACGTCCGCCGCCGGACTCCTCGCGGTGCCCGTTCTGGCCGTTCTGCCCGTGGTCGTGCTCCTGCTCGACGCCCTCCAGGGTCACCACGACGCCCCGCCCGCGGCAGTGCTCGCAGGTGGTGGAGAAGTGCTCGAGCAGCCCGCCGCCGACCCGCTTGCGGGTCATCTGGACCAGGCCGAGCGAGGTGACCTCGGCGACCTGGTGCCGCGTGCGGTCCCGGGCCAGGCACTCGGTGAGCCTGCGCAGGACCAGGTCCCGGTTGGCCTCCAGCACCATGTCGATGAAGTCGATCACGATGATGCCGCCGACGTCCCGCAGCCGCAGCTGACGCACGACCTCCTCGGCCGCCTCCAGGTTGTTCCTGGTGACGGTCTCCTCGAGGTTGCCGCCGGAGCCGGTGAACTTGCCGGTGTTGACGTCGACGACGGTCATCGCCTCGGTGCGGTCGATCACCAGCGTGCCGCCGGAGGGCAGCCAGACCTTGCGGTCCAGGGCCTTGAGCAGCTGCTCGTCGATCCGGTACTCGGCGAAGACGTCCTTCGGACCGACGTGCCGGTGCATCCGGTCCGCCAGCTCGGGCGCGACGTGCGTGATGTACTCGGACACGGTCTGCCACGCCTCGTCGCCGGACACGACGAGCGAGGCGAAGTCCTCGTTGAACTGGTCCCGCACGACCTTGACCAGCAGGTCCGGCTCCTCGTAGAGCAGCGTCGGGGCCTTGGGGGCCTTGGGACCGGTCTTCGTTGCCTTCTCCTTGACGACCTCCCACTGCGCCTGCAGCCGGCGGACGTCCCGCTCCAGGGCCTCGTGCGAGACGCCCTCGGACGCGGTCCGGATGATCACCCCGGCCTCGCTGGGGACGATCTCCTTGAGCATGTCCTTGAGCCGCTTGCGCTCGACGTCGGGCAGCTTGCGGGAGATCCCCGCCGCGCCGCCGCTGGGCACGTAGACCAGGAAGCGGCCCGCGAGGCTGATCTGCGTGGTCAACCGGGCGCCCTTGTGCCCCACCGGGTCCTTGGTGACCTGGACGAGCACGCTGTCGCCGCTGCTCAGGGCCTGCTCGATGCGCCGAGCCTTGCCGTTGAGGCCTGCGGCGTCCCAGTCGACCTCACCGGCGTAGAGCACGGCGTTGCGGCCGCGGCCGATGTCGACGAACGCCGCCTCCATGCTGGGCAGCACGTTCTGCACCCGGCCGAGGTAGATGTTGCCGACCATCGACGAGTTCTGCTGGGCGCCACCGGCGATGAAGTGCTCGACCAGGACGTCGTCCTCGAGCACGCCGATCTCGGTGCGCTGGCCCGTCTGCCGGACGATCATCGACCGCTCGACGGACTCCCGGCGCGCCAGGAACTCGGACTCGGACAGGATCGGCGGACGGCGGCGACCGGCGTCCCGCCCGTCCCGGCGGCGCTGGCGCTTGGCCTCGAGGCGGGTGGAGCCGCGGACGGACTGCACGCCGTCGTCCTCGCGCTCCCGGGTCTGGCGGACCTTGGTGACGGTGTTCGGCGGGTCGTCCTGGTCGTCCGCCGAGTCCCCGGCGGAGTCCGACGAGCCCTTGCGCCGACGGCGGCGACGGCGGCGGCGCGAACCACCCTCGTCCCCGGAGTCCTGGGCGTCGTCGTCCTCGGTGTCGTCCGACTCCTCGGAGTCGTCCTCGGCGTCCTCGTCAGAGGCGTCGCCGTTCTCGTCCCCGGCCTCCCCGTTCTCCCCGCGGCCACGACCGCGACCACGACGTCCGCGGCGGCGACGACGGCGGCCCGCGCTGTCCTCGTCGTCCTCGGAGTCCTGGTCGACGTCCTCCGCCTCGGCGGACTCGTCCTCGGTCGACTCGGCCTCGGGCTCGGGGGTGGTGTCCCGCGCGCCGCGGCCCCGGCGCCGCGAACGGCGCGGGGTCTCCTCCTCGGTGGCCTCGGTCTCGGCGACCTCGGCGGCCTGCGTCTCCTCGGCCGGGGCCTCGGCGACCTCGGCGACCCCCGCGGGCTTGCGACGGCTGCGGGTCCGCTTGGGCTCGGCGGCCGGGGGCTGGAAGAGCGGGGCGGGCGGGGCGAAGAGCGGGGACAGCGCGGCCTCGGCCGCGGCGGGCTCCGGGGCCGTGGGGCTCCCGGTGTCGGCCTCGGCGGTGTCGGCCTCTTTGTCGGCCTCTGTGTCGGCGGCGGTGTCGGCGGTGGCCGGGGCCGCCTCGTCGCTCGACTCGGCGGCGGGCGCGGCCTTGCGGCGGCGCGAGCGGGAACGGGTGGGCTTGGCGGGGGTGTCGGTGGCGGGGGTGTCGGTGGCGGGGCTCTCCGCGGCCTCGGCACCCTCCGCATTCTCAGCACCCTCCCCGGCCTTCGCACCCACGGTCGCGGCGCCTGCGGTGGTGCCCGCCACGCCTGCCGCGTCGGCGGGCCCGGCGTCGACTGCGGAACCGGCGGTGGTGGGCTCGGTGGTGGTGGGCGCGGTGCTGGGCTCAGCCTCGGGGGCCGGCTTCTTCCGCCGCGAGCGGGAGCGGGTGGGCTTCGCGGGAGCCTCGACCGTCGCAGCAGCCTCAGGGGTCTCGGAGGTCACAAGGGCCTCAGCGGAGGTGGCAGGCTCGTCCGCGGGCGGCACCGGCGAGGCCGGATCGGCCCCGGCCTGCGCTGCGGTCCCCACCGGGGGCCCCACCAGGGCCGTGACCACCTGCTCGGCGGTCTTGCGGTCCACGCCCGCCTGGGCGCTGGACACCGGGCTGCCGACGTCGGCGAGCGCGGCGAGGACCTCCCTGCTGGTCCGCCCGATGAGCCTGGCGAGCGCGTGCACGCGCAGCCTCTCGGGCAGGTCCGACACGGAGAACAGCCCGCCGGTGTCACCGGCGGGCGCATCGTTGATCGACATTCAGCTCCTTCGCCCCCGGGCGCCCCGGGAGGAGGCGGCCGCACAGGGGCCTTACGCGTTCTCCCGCCACGCGGTGCGGGGCGGGCAATCCTGGTCGCTACGGCGGTGCTCGGCGACGCGCTGCCCTGGGTCTGGCACCGTTCCGCTGTGGTCAGGCCTGGGTGTTGACCCTGCCGGGGCCGAGCGGATCGGCGAGGCGGTCCCGGTCGTCGAGCAGGCCCTGAGCCATCCGGGTCGCCTTCGCGGGCACCGGGGGCTTCAGCCCTGCGACAACGTCGAGTGCGCCCAACACGTCGTCGGGTCGAACAGCGGGTGTCGTCTGCCGTACGACCGCCGTCAGTATCGCACAGACTCGGCCCGGGCCGGCCGGCTGCGGTGTGACACCCGTCGGCGAGTCCCCGCCGACCTCGGCCCAGGCGACGGCAGCGCGGACGTCGATCTGCCGCTTCCCCGACGGCATGATCCGGTCCACCACCAGGGAGTCCTTCGCCATCAGCGCCTCGACGGCGGCCCGCAGATCGGCCTCCGCGACCCCGTCCAGCTCGATCCTCCAGAGGCTCGCGTCCACCCGGTCGGCGAGTCCGGGCGGTGTGGCGACGACGGCGTCGAGGATGTCGAGGCCGTCCGGGAGCACCTCGTCCAGGGCCGTGCGGACCAGCGCGGGATCCATCTCCCGGGTGAGTCCGATCTCGAAGTACTCGGCCTCGCTCGCGGTCCCGGTCGGCGCCGCGCCGATCCAGGAGATGCGCGGGTGCGGGGAGAAGCCGTGCGAGTGGGACACCGGCACCCCGGACCGCCGGACCGCCCGCTCGACGCTGCGCGCCACGTCCCGGTGGGAGAGGAACCGCAGCCGCCCACGCTTGGCGAAGCGCACCCGGATGCGTTGCACCGTGGGTGGGGCGGGGTTCGCGGCCTCCCCGGGCCGCACACGAGCCATGGGCCCAGCGTAGAGCCCGCCCCCGATGACACTCGTGTGGCCTAAGCGCCACCTGGCGACGCTTGTGTGGCACAAGCGTCAGGGGCACGCCCGCCCAGCTGACACTCGTGCGGCCCAAGCGCCACTGAGTGGCGCTTGTGCCACACAAGCGTCACTCGGGCTCGAGGACCAGGAGCGTCTCCCCCGCGGGCCGGAAGCCCGCGCGGCGGTAGAAGCTCGTACTGCGGGCGGTGGGGGCCAGGATCAGCCTCCGGTACCGCCGCTCCCGCGCATGGTCGATCACCGCCTGGAGCAGCGCCCGCGGCACCCCGCGGTCGGCGAAGGCCGCGAGCACGAACGCGTTCCCCACCTGCCCGATGCTCGCCGCCCGCGTCCCGGGCCGGGGCATCGGGACGATCTCGACGACGTTGATCGACCCGATCGGCGTCCAGCCCGCGCGTTCGCTGCCGATCTCGGCCAGCCAGAACGTGCGTCGCGGCTGCTCGGTCCGGGTCCACTGGGCGAAGCCCGCCTCGAACGTCGGGTCGTCGACGGGGCGTCCGGCCCGCTCCTCCGCCCAGGCACGCCGGAGCCCGGCCAGGGCGTCGACATCCCGCTCGTCGGCGACCCGGATGGTGATCTCGCGGGACCCTGCGGAGCCCGCGGGGCCGTCTTCAGGCACCCAGCTCCCGTCCGACGGGGTTGACGACCGTCAGCGGGATCAGCGTGGTGCCGCTCGGCCCGACCTCGATGTCGGTACCGGTCGACGGGCAGACGCCGCAGTCGAAGCAGGGCGTCCAGCGGCAGTCGTCCTGCTCCTGCTCGCTCAGTGCGTCCTGCCAGTCCTGCCACAGCCAGTCCCGCTCCAGGCCGGAGTCGAGGTGGTCCCAGGGCAGGATCTCGTCCTCGCCGCGCTCGCGGGTGGTGAACCACTCCAGCGAGACGCCGACCGGCTCGAGCTCGGCGGCCGCGGCGGAGATCCAACGGTCGTACGAGAAGTGCTCCGACCAGCCGTCGAACCGGCCGCCCTCGCGCCACACCCGCTCGATCACCGCACCGACCCGGCGGTCGCCCCGCGCGAGCAGTCCCTCGATCAGCGAGGGCTTCCCGTCGTGGTAGCGCATGCCGATGTTCTTGCCCAGCTTGCGGTTGCTGTTCACGGCCTCGCGCAGCTTGCGCAGCCGGTCGTCGACGACGTCCGGGTGCGCCTGGCCGGCCCACTGGAACGGCGTGTGGGGCTTGGGCACGAACCCGCCGATGGAGATCGTGCAGCGGACGTCGTTGCGGCCCGACGCCGCGCGCCCGGCCTGGATGACGCGGTGCGCCATGCCCGCGATCTCCAGGACGTCCTCGTCCTCCTCGGTGGGCAGCCCGCACATGAAGTAGAGCTTCACCTGCCGCCAGCCCTGCGCGAACGCCTCGGAGACGGTGCGGATCAGGTCCTCCTCCGACACCATCTTGTTGATCACCTTGCGGATCCGCTCGGACCCGCCCTCGGGCGCGAAGGTCAGCCCCGACCGACGCCCGTTGCGCGAGATCTCGTTGGCGAGGTCGATGTTGAACGCGTCCACCCGCGTCGACGGCAGCGAGAGGGACGTGTTCGTGCCCTCGTAGCGGTCCGCGAGGCCCTTGGTGATGTCGGCGATCTCCGAGTGGTCCGCCGAGGACAGCGACAGCAGCCCCACCTCGTCGAACCCGGAGGCCCGGACGGCGGAGTCCACCATCGCCCCGACGCCCTGCAGCGACCGCTCCCGCACCGGCCGGGTGATCATGCCCGCCTGGCAGAAGCGGCAGCCGCGGGTGCAGCCGCGGAAGATCTCGACGCTCGCGCGCTCGTGCACGGTCTCGGCCAGCGGGACCAGCGGCCTCTTGGGGTAGGGCCATTCGTCGAGGTCGGAGGTGGTGCGCTTCTGCACCGACGCCGGGGCACCCTCGTGCGGCGTGACCGACGCGATGGCGCCGTCGGAGTAGGCCACGGAGTAGAGCGACGGGACGTAGCAACCCGGGGTGTTCGCCAGCCGTCGGAGCAGCTCCCCACGGTCGGTCCCGGACGTCTTCCACTCCCGGACGACGTCCGTGATGTCCCCGACGACCTCCTCGCCGTCCCCGAGCACGGCGACGTCGACGAAGTCCGCGATCGGCTCCGGGTTGAACGCCGCGTGTCCACCGGCGACGACGACGGGGTGCGACGAGTCCCGGTCGACGGCGTGCAGCGGGATGCCCGCGAGGTCGAGGGTGGTGAGCAGGTTCGTGTAGCCGAGCTCGGTGGAGAAGGACACGCCGAGCAGGTCGAACGCGCCGACCGGGTGGTGCTGGTCGACGGTGAACGCGGGGACGCCGTTCTCCCGCATCAGCTTCTCGAGATCCGGCCAGACGGCGTAGCAGCGCTCGGCGAGTGCGTCGGGCCGCTCGTTGAGGACCTCGTACAGGATCATGACGCCCTGGTTGGGCAGCCCGACCTCGTACGCGTCGGGATACATCAGCGCCCAGTGGACCGCGGCGGCGTCCCACGGCTTGGCCTGCGCGTTCAGCTCACCGCCGACGTACTGCACGGGCTTCGACACGCGCGGCAGCAGGGGCTCGAGGTCTTCGAAGACGGACGCGGGGCTCACGCGGACCCAGGGTAGTCACACGCTCCCGCACACGGTGGGTCGGCAGCCTCCTCCGCACACCACCAAGAGCAGAGGAGCTCATCATGACCACCGCCCTCGACACCCTCCGCACCAAGCACCGCGCCCTGTGGGCGTCCGGTTCGTACCCGACCGTCGCCGCCGACCTCATCCCGTCACTGGGGGCCGCGCTCGTCGACGCCTCCGGGATCGGCCCCGGCGACCGCGTCCTCGACATCGGGGCCGGGACGGGCAACGCGTCCGTGCCCGCGGCGCGGACCGGCGCGTCCGTCGTCGCGTCCGACCTGACGCCCGAGCTGCTCGACGTCGGCCGGGCCGCGCACCCCGAGATCGAGTGGGTGGAGGCCGACGCGCACGCCCTGCCCTTCGAGACCGCCGAGTTCGACGCCGTGCTCTCCTGCGTGGGGATCATGTTCGCGCCCTTCCACGGGAAGGCGGCGGACGAGCTACTGCGGGTGACCCGCCCCGGCGGGCGGATCGCGGTGCTCAACTGGACGCCGGAGGGGTTCGTCGGGCAGCTGTTCGCGACCATGAAGCCCTTCGCCCCGCCGCCCCCGCCCGGCGCCCTCCCCGCCCCGCTGTGGGGTCGTGAGGACCACGTGCGGGAGCTGCTGGGATCCGGGGCGAGCGGGCTGAGCGCGCAGAAGGGGACGATCACCCTCGCCGTCACGGACTCGCCCGTGGCGTTCCGGGAGTGGTGGAAGACGAACTACGGCCCGACGATCGCCGTGTACAAGGCCCAGGAGGACCCGACCGCGCTCGACGACGCGTTCCTGGAGTTCCTCGAGCGCTCCCAGCAGCCCGACGGGACGTGGGAGGCGGAGTACCTGATCGTCACGGCCACCCGGGCCTGACCGGCCTGCACCGGACTGCACATCGGACTGCACCGGACTGCACGTTTCGTGCACACAGGGCTGCATGATCACCGGTTGCGTGCTCTCAGCGTGGTCCGGACCACGCTGAGAGCACGAAACGTGCCACGCCGAGGCCGCCCGATCCGCCGATCGGGCGTGTCGGGATGTATCGGGCGGTGGGATCGTGGGGTCCTTCTCCGGGGAGGAGCACATGAGGACGGTCGTGCGAGTGCTGGGGCCCCCTCGGGTCGAGGGGCCCGACCTTCCCGTGCCCCGGGGCCGCAAGCCCTGGGCCCTGCTCGCGCTGCTGCTCACCGCGACCGGCCCCGTCCCCCGCGGTCGGGTCCTCGAGCTGCTGTTCCCCGACGCCGAGGACCCCCAGGCCGCCCTGCGCTGGACGCTGAGCCAGGTCCGGCGGGCGGTCGGCCCGGCGATCAGGATCGAGGGCGATCCGCTGACCTGCGAGGTCGCCGAGGGCACCGTCGTCGACGTGCACGACCTCCTCGCCGGCCGCGCCCCCGACGGCTGGCCGCTCGCCGAGGCGACCCTCCCGCTGCTCGAGGGTGCCGAGCCGGACGTGCCGGAGTTCGCGGCCTGGCTGCACGGGCGTCGGCACACGCTGGCCCTGGCGGGGGCGCGGTTGCAGCGGGCCCGGCGCAGGCGGTCCCACTCCCCCGCCAGCCGCGTCGCCGTCCGCGAGCTGGTGCGGGTGGGCGAGCAGGTCATGGACGCCGGCGCCGCCCGCGACGGCACCGCCATCCTGCGCGGGGCGGTCGCACGGGCCCGAGCCCTGGGGGACGACGCCGTGCTCGCCGAGACCCTCGCGCACTACGGCCGCGCCTACGTCCACGCCGTGGCCAGCACCGATCCGGGCGCGATCGCGGCGCTGCAGGAGGCGGACCGGCTGGCCACCCGGGAGGGGGTCGCGTCCGTGGCGGGCCTGGCCCGTCGCGAGCTGGGGTTCGTCGCCACCGCCACCGGCGACCAGCAGGGCGCGCTGCACTGGCTGGACCGCGCGGAGGCCGCCGCCGGGGACGTCGTCGAGGAGCGCGCCGCCGTCGCGTACGGGCGGGGGTTCGCCCTGGTCGACACCGCGCTCGACGCCCGGGCCCTGGCCGAGCTCGACGCCGCCGTCGGGCTCACGACGGTCGCCGACCGCCCCCGTGCCCACGCCGCCGCCCTCGCCATGCGCGCCCGGGCGAACCTGCAGCGGGGCTGGAACGCGGAAGCGGAGTCGGACGTCGCCACCGCCCGCGAGATCACGACCGGGCTCGGCTGGCAGTCGATGCGCCCCTGGATGGACAACCTCCACGGCGAGGTCCTCCTCCGGGCGGGCCGGGTCCGCGAGGCCGAGCAGGTGCTCGCGGACGCCCGCACCCTCTCCGAGGTCCTCGGCGACGCCTGCTGGGTCGCCTTGACCAGCCGCGGCCTCGCCACCGCCCGGGCCCGGCTCGGCGACCCCACCCGGGCCGCCGACGAGCTCGACGCCGCCTGCCGCACCCTCGTCCAGGACGAGGACGTGTGCTGCTGGATCGAGCTGCACCTGCGGGACACCCTCTGCGGCATCACCGTCGAGCTGGACCGGGACGCGGCCCTGCGCCAGGCCGCGGTCCTGGCCCGACGCGCGGAACGCACCGGCCTCGTCGGTTACGGCATCCGCGCGGCGCGACACCGAGCAGCTCTGGGCGACCCCGACGCGACGGCGGAGGCGACCGCCCGAGCAGCCCGCCTCCACTGACCCCGCGGGTCAGGTGGTGGGGAGCAGGCCCGCCATGCGGAGGGCGGCACGGACGTCCTCGTGATGCCATTCGTCGAGCGGGACCAGTGGGAGGCGGATGCCGAGCTCGATGAGCCCCATCTCCGCCAGCGCCCACTTCACCGGGATCGGGTTGGACTCGGAGAACAGGGCTCGGTGCAGGCCCGCGAGGTCGGCGTCGATCGTCGCGGCCTCCTCGGCGTCCCCGGCGACCGCGGCCTTGCACATCCGCGCCATCGCCTCGGGCGCCACGTTCGCGGTCACCGAGATGTCGCCGTGGAAACCGGCGAGCATCGAGGCCCGGGCCGTGGCGTCGTCGCCCGAGTAGAGGGCGAAGTCCGGCAGCCCCAGCGCGACGAGGTCGCGGACCCGGTCCAGGTCCCCCTTCGCCTCCTTGAGACCCACGATGTTCGACACCGCGGCGAGCCGCTCGACGGTCGACGGGAGCATGTCGCACGCCGTGCGGCCGGGGACGTTGTAGAGGTACTGCGGGAGGTCCACGGCCTCGGCGATCTTGCGGAAGTGCTGGTAGAGCCCCTCCTGCGGAGGCTTGTTGTAGTACGGCGTGACCAGCAGGGCCCCGTCGGCGCCCGCCGCGGCGGCCGCCTTCGTGAGGTGGATCGCCTCGTCGGTGTTGTTGGCGCCGGTGCCCGCGATGACCTGCACCCGGCCGTCGACGACGTCGATCGTCCGCCGGATGACGTCGGTGTGCTCGGCCACCGTCAACGTGGACGACTCGCCGCTGGTCCCGACCGAGACGATCGCCGCGGTGCCCGCCAGGACCTGGCGCTCGACCAGCCGCTCGAGGGCCGCGTAGTCGATCTCGCCGTCCACCTTCATCGGCGTGACGAGGGCGACGAGGCTTCCGGTGATCATTTCTTCCGCCTTCCGTGTCCTGCTGGGCCGTCGGCGACGGTAGCAAGTCCGAGGTGGTGCTGGCCCCACCTTTGATGCGGGGGCCGGCATGGGCGACCCGCGACCCGCGCGTCCCCAGGGTCGTCTGCCATGAGCAGCACCCGCATCCTTCGGGCCGGTCCGGTGGCGGCCGCGCTGGCCGTCCTCACCACGGTCAGCGCAGCAGCAACGCATGCAGCCGCCGCGCCGCGAACAGCACTCCCACCAGCGCCATCACCACGAAGTACGCCAGGTGCCCGAGCATCCCGGAGTGCACCGCCCCCGTGGTGAGCCGGCGCATCAGCTCGACGCCGTGGTAGAGCGGCAGGCACTCGACCACGATCTGCAGCGCTCGCGGGTACACGCTCAGCGGGTAGAACGTGGTGCCGAACAGGAACATCGGCAGGACCGCGAGGGTCACCAGGTCGAAGTCCTGCCACGACCGCATGAACGACGTGGCCGCCATCCCCACCGCCGCGAACGCGAACGCGATCAGCAGCGCGACCGGCAGGGCCAGCAGCGCCCACGGCGAGGTGATCAACCCGGCGACGGCCATCACCGTGAGGAACCCCGTCGCGTAGAGGCCCCCGCGCAGCAGCGCCCAGCCGATCTCGCCCAGCGCGATGTCCAACGGCCCGAGCGGGGTGGCCAGCATCGCGTCGTACAGCTTGGAGTCGCGGAGCTTGAAGAACACGTTGAACGTCGAGTCGAACACCGCGCCGTTCATCGCCGACGCGGCCAGCAGCCCGGGGGCGATGAACTCCGCGTAGCTCAGCTCCCGCCCGTCCGGCCCCGGCAGGGTGCCGACGAGGGCACCCAACCCGGTCCCCATCGCCAGCAGGTAGAACACCGGCTCGGCGAACCCGGACAGGATCGCGGGCCAGGTCCGCCGCGACGCCGTGGCCGAACGCAGCAGCAGCACCCGGGACCGGCCCGCGTAGCTCCCCGCGGGAAGCAGCCACTCCCACCGACCGACCACACCCGCGGTCACTGCGCCAACCTCCGCACGAACAGCCGCACCGACACCGCGCACCCGATCCCGACCAGGACCAGCAGGTACGCGAGATGCCCGAGCACCGCCCACCCTCCGGGCGCGGCGACGCCCGCAGCCCACCGCGCCAGCTCGGTCCCGTGCCACAGCGGCGAGATCCAGGCGAGCGGCTGCACCCACCCCGGCAGGTTCGCGATCGGGAAGAAGGTGCCCGAGAACAGGGTCATCGGCAGCACGACGAACCGGAACAACGCGTTGAACGCCGCGCCCTCGTCCCGGCGGCTCGCCGAGAACGCCATGACCAGCGCGGCCACCGCGGCCCCGGTGAGCACCGCCGCGACCACCGACCCCAGCACCCCGACCGACCGCACCCCGCCGAACACCGCGATCACGGCCAGCGACACCAGCCCGGTGAGGAGGGACTTGGTGGCCACGAACGCGAGCTGCGCCATCGCGACCTGCCCGCCGGTGATCGGGGTGGCCGTGGTGGCCTCGTAGGTGCGGCGCCACTTGAACCCGGCGAGCACCGGGTAGCTCATCTCGAAGGCCCCGGTCTGCACCGCCGACATGGCCAGCAGCGCGGGCGCCAGCCACACCAGGTACTCGACGCCGCCGGTCGCCTGCGCGGCCCGCTCGCCGACCAGGCTGCCGAACCCCAGCCCGAAGGCCAGCAGGAACAGCAGCGGCTGCAGCACCGACGAGATCGCCGTGGCCCGCCAGTTCCGCGCGTACCAGCGCAGGTGGTGCTCCAGGACCAGCGCGACGCCGTGCACCCGCCCGGGTGCGTGTGCGAGGGCCATCGGTCCACCGCCTCAATCCACCAGGGTCCGGCCGGTGAGGCGCAGGAACACGTCCTCCAACGACGACCGCCGGACCAGCGCGGACAGCGGGCGCACCCCGGCGGCGTGGATCGCGCTCTGCGCCCGGTCGCCGTCCGCGACGTAGAGCAGCGCCCGGTCCGGCAGCAGCTCGACGCGCTCGGCGTGCGGCTCCAGCTCCCCCACCGGCGGCGGCAGGTCGGACGGGAACCGCAGCTCCAGCACCTCGCGGGTGGACCAGCGCTCGATCAGCTCCGCGGGCGAGCCCTCCGCGACGATCACCCCGCCGTCCATGACGACGAGCCGGTCGCACAGCTGCTCGGCCTCGTCCATGTAGTGCGTGGTGATGATCTGCGTGACGCCCTCGCGCTTGAGCCGGTACAGCCGCTCCCACAGCAGGTGCCGGGCCTGTGGGTCCAGGCCCGTGGTCGGCTCGTCCAGCAACAGCAGGTCCGGGGTGTTGACCAGCGCGCGGGCGATGGTGAGCCTGCGCTTCATGCCGCCGGACAACGCATCGACCTTGTCCCCGGCGCGCTCGGTGAGCTGCGCGAACTCCAGCAGCTCGGCCGCCTTGGCCCGCACATGCCGCCGGGGCAGCCCGAAGTACCGGCCGTAGACCTCGAGGTTCTCCCGCACCGACAGCTCGACGTCCAGGTTGTCCAGCTGCGGGACGACCCCGAGCCGCGCCCGGATCACCGGCCCCTCGCGGTCCGGGTCCCGCCCCAGCACGCTCAGCTCGCCCGCCGAGCGGGGCGAGACGCACGCGATCATCCGCATGGTCGACGACTTGCCCGCCCCGTTGGGCCCGAGGAACCCGAAGACCTCGCCCTCCGCGACGTCCACGTCGATCCCGCGCACGGCCTCGAAGTCCCCGAAGCTCTTGCGCAGGCCACGTGCCTGGACCAGTCCATCCCCCATGCCCTGCACGCTAACCGGGCCCCCCGACAACTTTCTTGTCGTTATCGGAACCCGTTCACGTGACCGAGCGCCGGGCGAGCCTCGGGTTCTTCTACGGCGACAAGAACGCCGAGCTCGCGACGCTCCTCGAGAGAGTGCAGCAGGCGTGCGCGAGCATGCTCTGGCAGGCGTTCCGCCCCCGCCCCAGGGACGAAGTGCATGCGACGCTCCTCGGGCTCGAGCGCCCGGCGGGACCCGCCGCCCGCGACCTTCCATGCCTGGCCGAGCATCTGCTCAGGAGCCTGGAGACAAGCCAGCTCGTCATCCGGTTCGGCGGGTACGAGGGCACGTCGCACACCCTGAGCAGCCGCGGACGGTCGCTGGCCGAGCGCTCCCTCGTCATCGACGGCGACGCGGTCAGCCTGGTCGGCTGTCGCCCGACTCCGCCGGGCCGCCGAGCCCTTCGGCTTCCGGCACAAGTACCACTCGCCGGTCCCCTCCTCGGACGATCCCGACGTATACATGGTCATCGGCCGGATCGATCCGGGTGTGACCGCCGAACAGCGAGAGCGCGCCGCAGCCGCGGTCGCCGAGTCGGCCTTGACCGACCCCGTCCTCGTCCTCGTCCTCGTCCTCGTCCGAGCCGGCCCGGACGACGCCATCCTCGTCTACTACGACGACCCGGCGCCGACCCACCGTCCGTCTCGGTTCTCAGGCCTGCGGCTCCACAGGCTCGAGCTCCTCCAATGACACGAGCCCGTCCTCCAACGCCCTCTTGACCATCTCCGCCTTGCTCCGGGCGGGCCGCCCCTGGGCGGCGTACTTCGTCCGAGCCCGATCGATGTAGGTGTGGATGGTCGCGGGCGCGACGTTCATCGCCTTCGCCGCCATGGTCTTGGAGCGGGAGGTGAACCAGACCCGCAGCGCCGTGATCTCCTGCACCGACAGGACGGGTCTACCCGGGTCGACGTCACCCGCCAAAGCTCCGCCCAGGTTCGGCGGCGTGTACGGGTCACCGACCGCGGCGGCCCGGATCGCGTCGATCAGATGCTCCTCGACCTCCGGTTTCGTCACGTAGGCCAGTGCACCGATGTCGACGCACTGCACCGCGAGGGCGTCGTCGACGAACTGCGTGTAGACCACCACCCGCCGCTCGGCGTCCACCAGACGTTGCAGCCCGTCGAGGGTCGGTATGCCCGGAGCCAGCTGCAGATCGAGGATGACGACGTCGGCCTCCGCGCCCGGTCCGTCGCCGAGGGCGACGTCCACGGTGGGGCCGTCGGAGAGGACGTCGATGGGCGGAGTGGCACCGGCGAGCAGACTCCTCAACCCTCTGCGGGCGATTCCGTGATCGTCGATGACGACGACGGCGAGCCGTCGGTCCAGGTCGACTCGATCCACGTCTGCTCCTCGGTCGTGACGACGATGTGGGTGACGTCGGGGTGTGTGCGCAGCTGCGGTTTCCAGTCGCCGCCGTCGCTGGTCACGCTCACCGACAGGGTGGGCCCGATCCCGATCACCGAGACCCGGGCCCGGCGACGGGCGGCGGTAAGTCCAGCGAGCACGCCGTCGACGAGGGCGGGCCGAACCTCGTCCGGCGGCGTACGCCACCGACCGGCCCGTTCGAACTCGACGAGCACGTCACGCCGCTCGGCGACGTCGGCGCCGTGGCGGAGCTCGTACATCAGGCGGTCCTCGGCGTGGTCCGCCTCGGCGAGGAAGCGCCGCATACGGGCAGCCTCCAGGTCGCACGCTCGCCTGACCTCGCCGTCGTTCGGGTCCAACGTCCCGTCGGCGAGCCCGCGCAGAAGCTCCTCGGCCCCAGCGTCGAGCCGGGCGAGACGGGCTTCGCGCGCTTCGAAGAGGCCGACCGCCACCGCCTCGGACGTACGGATCTCCGCCGCACGCGCGGTGGCGCGCTCGGCGTCGTCCGCGATGCGCCGCACGATGGTGGTGGCCATCCCGCAGGCGAGCGGGAAGCCGACCGTGCCGACGGCACCCGCGACCAGCCCGAGCAGCAGGTCGGAGTCGCCACCGGAAACCACGAGCACCCGAGCGGCAGTGATCGCGAGGTTCACCCCGAGAAAGGCGGAGAGCTCCGACAACGGCCGTCCAAACAGGAGGACGACCCCGAGCCAGCCGCTGGTGCCGAAGGACCAGTCGGTCGACGTCAGCAGGAACTCCGGGGCCAACGTCCAGGTCGAGAGGGTCGACGCGGCGATGACGAGCAGCAACGCGGGCATCCGGAAGCGCCCCCACTCCCGGTTCCGCACGATCGCGACGACCTCGACGAGCAGCAGGGCCAGCAGGACCCCGTAGGCGACCAGCTGCGTGGCCAGTGGTTCGTGGATCGAGAGCTTGCGGGGCAGGCTCGCGGTCAGCAGGACGGCGCCCGCGATCGTCGCCACGGCGATGCGCAGCCCCCGCAGCAGCTCCTGCGACGTGGTTCGGGAGGACGCCGTCACCTCGGCCACTCCAGACGGACCGTGGTGCCCGCACCGGCGGTGGTGCGCACATCCGCGTGCCCGCCGACGGCATCGATCCGCTCCATGATCGACGCCCGCAGGCCGCGACGGGTTCCCGATACCAGCTCCGGTCGGAAGCCACGGCCCCTGTCGCTCACCTCGACGACGACGGCGGCGTCCCCGGCCCGCTCCACCCGGACCGACGCGGCATCGGTGCCGGAGTGACGGGCCACGTTCGTGAGTGCCTCACCTGCCGCGTCGACGAGGGCGCGCACGACACGGGGCGGGACCCGGATGTCTCCGGGCGGCAGGACGACGTCCACCCGCAGCGGGCTCCGCGTGCCGATCGACCGGAGCGCCTCCCCGAGATCCTCCTCGTCGACCTGGGTCCCGGTGCGGACCGAGCGGATGGTGTCCAGGTCCGTCCGCGCCCGCTCCCGAAGGGACTCGCCCGCTCCCCCAACCTGCCCCAAGGCCACCATCAGCAGGGTCGTCGACGCGGTGTCGTGCAGCGAGTCCGAGATGTCGCGCTGTTCCTGGCGGACGCGCTCCGCCACCACCTGCTCCAGGCTCGCCCGATCCGCCACGGCCGCCGCCGCATCGGCCCGATGTGCGGCCTTGGTGAGCAGCCCGAAGAGCAGCCGGGCGAGCATCGGGACGATGTTCGACCAGACGACCGTCACGATGATGTCGGGCCCGATCGGCTGGTCCTGCGCGGCGACGGCGCTCAGCACGGAGGTGGTGCAGACGGCGAGGCCGAGCGGCACCCCCACGGTCCAGCGGATCGAGTACTGGTAGCCGACCGCCGCGAACATCACGAACGGTCGGATCCAGGACCTGCTCGCCTCCAGCCAGGACTGCGACGTCACGAATCCCGTGAGGAGCCCTAGTCCACAGAGGACGACTGCATCGGCGACACCGGCCGCAGTCGATGCTCCGCGCCGCACCAGGAGCGCGTAGACCACGCTCCATCCGACCAGTACGACCATCGCCGCGGACGCCCCCACGCGGACTCCGGGACTATCCGCAGCCATGATCGCCACGACGACGATCGGGACCAGGGTGACAGCACGGATCCCCACCGCGTACTGCCTGCCCAGTCTCGCGACGCGCCGCGCCGCTTCTCCCCCACCACCCACGCGTGTCCACCCCTGAACCCCAACGGGCGGCCCGCCGGGTGTCGCAAGTGTACCGACCGTGATCGACCGACCCCGTCGGCGTGAATGTGGGTCGATCAAAGGACGCGGGGCGATCACCGACCCTCGGATACTGCGTGCGCAGTGATCACTGGATGAGCCGGGCTCGAGGAGGGCCCGGCTCGTCCGTGTCGAACTGGGGGGTCTGCGTGAGGATCATGTGGAGATCGGCCACGTCGGCGCTGGCAGCCGTCGTGGCGACAGTGGTGGTGGCCGCGCTGACGACGGCAACAGCCTCGGCGGGACCGGTGCTGCCGGAGATCTGGGCCGGGTCGCCGGTCAGCGGTACGTGGAATTCCGATGCACGATCGCACCATTGGCTCGCCAATGCGAGCGACCAGGGAGACTGGGCGACCGACATCGCCGTCGCCGCCGGAACGCCTGTCGTGACCTACATCGCCCCGCAGAACGGCGGCTACGACGTCACGACGCGGGTCGATCAGATTGGAGCGGGCTGCCGTTCCGGAGACGGCGCCGGCTTCGTCACCGTGGGGGTCTACGCCAGCGGCACGCGAGTCGGTTCCGTGACGTACGGGCATGTTCGTCCAGGGGTGGCCGTCGGTCAGTGGATCAGCCGTTGGGGGGCGACGATCGGGACCGTCGCCGGTGGCCTCCCGGTCGACGCGAACTGCTGGACCGGACCACACATCCACCTCCAGATGTTCAACGTCTCGAAGTACTCCTGCTTCAACCGCGGCTACGGGGTCGGCTCCGTCGTCGACCCGTCCAACTTCGTGGGCTTCACGGGCGGGAACCGAGTCGGAGGACCTCGCCAACCCTGCCCGTAGGTCGCGGGCGCCTGTCGCCGAACACGCACACACCTTCGCATTCCCACCCGACTTCGTTACTCGCCGATGTGACGTGGGTCGTTCGACCTACAAATCCGCGCAATGCCGTGTCGTCCGTAACGAAGCCACACCGCTGCCGATTACTGAAGGCAAGTTCCGACCGCATCGACAGGGAGTACAGAGTGGACACGGTCGTCATCATCTGGATCGTCGGAATGCTCATATCCGGCTTCGTCTACCGCGCCCGCGCCGGCCTCGGGATCTGGCACAGAATCAGCCCCATCGGGTCCGGGGGGACCGGTCTCGAATGGTTCTTCGTCACCGTGGGCAAAGTGCTGGTCTGGCCGGTTGTCTGCGCCCTCTGGCTGGTCAAGGGGATGCCTGAACCGCGAATCGTCTTCAACGAGAAGGCCGAGGCGAGGCGTCGTCTGATCGACGCCAGCGGTGGGTCTCTCTCCACCTCACACGACGCCTGAACCACCGAGAAGAGGAACTCCGACATGAACTGCAAGAAGTGCTCGTCCCGACTCGTGACTTGCCCGGGCTGCAATGGCAGACCCCAACGCGCGGCGCTCGGCGGGATGACCAGGCTCACCTGCAAGAAGTGTGACAACACCGGTCGCGTCTGCGCCACTCACGGCGCGAACTGGAACTAGACGGAGGGAGAAGAGATGGCCACATGGGACGATCTCCTCGGGTATCTTCACGCCAACTACAAGTTCCGCGAGGAACAGCCGGGGCTCATCACACTCGTCTTCGACGTCGGCGAAGGGCGCAGCCAGCTCGTCCTGTTGAGTCGCCAGGTGCTCAACGGCGGCTCCGAGGAGTGGGTCGGAATCAGCTCGCCGTTCGCCGAGGTGGGGCAGGTGAGCCTGCAGCGCGCGCTCGAAGCGGCGGGAGACCTGGTCGTCGGCGGCGCAGGAATCGTCGGCACACACGTCGTGCTGAAGCACGCCGTCCCGCTTGCAGACATGAGCGTGGACGAGTTCGAGCGACCGCTGATGCTGCTCATGCACTCGGCGGACGACCTCGAACGGCAGATCTTCGGCGGCGACAAGTACTGAGGCGAGGCGCCCGATGACGATCACCGATGCTCACGTGTGCGGCGCGCTGGGCGCCTTCGTCTCGGGCGCCCAGCCGCTGCTGGCCTCCCTCGACCGGGTGGGCGGGCGGCTGGACGCCGATGCCCCGGCCGAGGAGGGTCGGCTCGCGCGCCTCCTGGAGGTGTCGCGAAGAGCCACCGGCTCGCTCACCGTGCCCGGCACGGCGGCATGGTCCGAGGCCGCACCCGCCCAGCGTTGTGCGTGGTGGGCGAACCGGATCGGCGAGGTCGTCGCGATCCCAGTCGCCGCTCCCCAGACCCTCGGCTCGCTGGCCGACCGCATCCCCGTCCGCGCCGTCGTGACGCTCGCCGGGCGGGGCCTCGTCGTCTGCGCGGTGGCCCGCGAGCATGGGGGTGTGAGTGAGGAGCGGCAGGTCGCCCTCCTGGCCCGAGAGATCCTCGGCCGCGACATCGCACCGACCGGCACGACTTGGGAGCGAACGTCCTCCCCCGTCGAAAGCGGCCTCCTCCCGACGATCAGGAACGCCGCGAGCCTCGGATGGCGACTGCGGTCCGCCATCGGCGAGCTCGGCTCCCATCTCGAGCAGATCCAGCCCACCCGCCGTTCTGGGATCTCCGACCGACTGCTGGCGGTCGCCATCGTGCGGGAGGTCAAGTCCCAGCGAGCACAGCTGCGCGCGACTGCTGATCACGCACTCCACACGATCGGGCAGGGTGCGCTACTCGCCCGGCACGAAGGAGGACTTCCCTCCGACGCCGGCTCCGTCGCCACCTTCGACGACCCCCGGCTGGGCGGTGCAGTTCGTACACCTACGCGGTGACGGGCGGCGGCGGAGATCCATAACGTCGACTCACCGGCGTCGGGGGGCGTCGACGTCGACGGACGCGGGAGACGCGCATGGCACCCTGCTGGACAGGCTTCGGAGACCTCGCCGACGGTCGCCCGATCTGGATCGGGGACTTCACCGGGGACGGACGCTCGGACGTCCTGTTCTACTTCCCCGGCGACGACAACTGGCGGCTGGGCACCGTCGAGGCGACCCTCGGCTTCGTCTGGAAGCTCGTCGGAAACACGGCCGGGTTCGGGCACGCGATCGACGACGGCCGGCCCTTCTGGGCCAGCCATTCTTCTCGCCCGGACCGCACGGAGGTGATGTTCTACTCCCAGGAGACGGCAACCGGTGGCTCGGTTCGGACGACGGCGCCGGACAGCTGGCGTGGTCGCGGGCAGGCAACACGGGCCGTCCCTGCTCCGAGCACGTCACGGTTCACAGGTCCAGCTGGAACCAGTGCTCGTCGCGGACGTCCCCCGGCCCGACGCGCAGCGCGCGCGGGAACCGTCCGACCTCGGTCCAGCCGAGGTGGCTGTAGAACTCCGGCAGCCCGGTCCCACCGCGCGCGGACAGCAGGAGCTGGTCGAAGCCGAGCTCCCGACCGCGCTCGACGGCCGCGTCGAGCAGCAGACCGCCCAGGCCGCGGCCCTGCAGCTCCGGCCGGACCATCAGCCTCAGCACGGTCGCGCGGTGCGCGACGACCGGTCCGGCACCCGGCTGCAGGAACACCACTCCGACGAGCCCGTCGAGGGCGACCATGTGCAGCCGCTGCGCGCGGACCTGGGCCAGGGTGCGCGCGGCGAGCTCCCGGATCTCCGCCTCGGGCGCGTCCGGGGCGAAGCCGACGGCCCCACCGGCGCGGGTGACGGCGACCCAGAGGTCGGCGAAGCGGTCCTCGAGGCCGGTCGGGTCGTGCACAGGGGCGGCCGTGGGGCCGCCCGCGCTCACCGGCCGGGGAACCAGAGCTTGATCTCCCGCTCCGCCGACTCCGGCGAGTCCGAGCCGTGCACCAGGTTCGCCTGGGTCTCCAGGCCGAAGTCCCCGCGGATGCTGCCGGGCGTCGCCTTCTCGACGGGGTCCGTGCCCCCGGCGATCTGCCGCCAGGCGGCGATCGCCCGCGGGCCCTCCGCCACGGCCGCGAGGACCGGGCCGGAGGTGATGAACTCCAGCAGCGACTCGAAGAAGGGCTTGCCGTCGTGCTCGGCGTAGTGCTGGGCCGCGAGCTCCCGGTCGACGGTCCGCAGCTCGACGGCCACCAACCGCAGGCCCTTCCGCTCGATGCGGGCCAGGACCTCCCCGATCAGGTTGCGAGCGACGCCGTCGGGCTTCACGAGGACGAGGGTGCGTTCAGTCACGCTGCGCAGCGTAGCGACGCCCTCAGGCCACCAGCGGGGCGGCCCCGAAGGACACCGCGAACCGTTCGCACCAGATGCTCACGCTGGTCAGGCCGGTGAGATCGGTGCCGGGTGGGATCGGGTAGTTGGCGCTGCCGAGGTTGCCCTTGAGGTCGCCGAGGTCGAGGTGCCTGCCGTCGTCGAAGAGGTACCAGCCCGCCCGGCCGGGGACCACGGGTGCGTCGGTCAGCCAGACCTTCAGCCGCGGCCCGTTGCTCGTGGCGAGATCCGCCAGGCGAAGCACGTGCGACCCGTCGGGCAGCCGGAGCAGCACGGCCTCACCGGTGGTCGCGTGCTCGTGGGTGACGAGCGTGCCCCGCGCGACGACCACCGGTCCGGCCGGTGCGGCCCCCACAGCGCGCCCGGCCTCCACCGCGGGCCCGGCCACGGCTGCCGAGGGAGCAGGCTCCGCCACCGTGGAGTCGACGACGAGCTTCCAGGGCTCGAACCAGAACGCCGCGGCGGCGGCGAGCACCAGCACCATCCCGAGCACCGGGAGCACCACCGCGCGGCGACGCCACCCGGCGCGTCGAGAATCGGTCATCGGCCCACCGTGCCGGACCCGGTGTCCGCGCACCAGAACCTCGGGCCTTACGGACCGGGAACGACCCTGCTCACCCCTGCTGGGAGGGCAGCTCGCCGCGCGCCATCCGCCCCGCCACGTCCCTACGCATCCACAGCAGGGTGCCCCAGACCAGGGCGAACAACACGAAGACGATCCAGAGCGAGAAGTGCAGGAACCCGCAGGCGGCCAGGGCGACCTGCAGGCCGAGAGCGACCTGCAGCCCGTAGGACCGCCGCTGCACACCCGAGGCGAGGATCATCAGCACGCCGAGCACGGAGACCAGGGTGATCGCGAGCGGGGTGGCGGCGGCGCCGTCGAAGCGGGACACCACGAGCAGCGCCAGCAGCACGACGATCGCCTCGAGCACGAGCACCCCTGCGAAGACGCCCCGCAGCCCCTTCATCGGGTCCGTGGCCGAAGGCCTGACCGGCTCCGCGGGCGAGCTCACGTCGGCACCCCGCCGATGGTCGCCATCCTCACGTCGGCTCCCCGCCGATGGTCGCCATCCTCACGTCGGCTCCCCGCCG
>Ga0070671_100000821_pt1 | contig 22505 bp, 22 predicted proteins | sample KBSS73metaG_FD_65341 | JGI IMG/M metagenome (GOLD analysis project Ga0070671, IMG submission 65341) | Switchgrass rhizosphere microbial communities from Kellogg Biological Station, Michigan, USA - KBS S7-3 metaG | ecosystem: Host-associated > Plants > Roots > Rhizosphere > Soil ...
GTGCCGCCCGGGCTGGCGCAGCACGAGCGGGTGGCTGGAGCCGTCGCGTCGATCGATCACCGTGGCCGCGATGGTGGCGGCGCCCTGAACGATGCTGCCGGGATCGATGCCGATCGTTGCCTCCGAATGCTCGATGCCGAACGTGACGAGCGAGCGGGCACGGTCGGCCAAGGCGGCGCTCTCGGCATCGTCGATGTTGACCGCGGCCACCCGCGCGGCGGCGAGGAAGTCGCCGAACAGCGCGCGCAGCTCCTCCAGGCTCTTGTGGTCGAGGCTGACGTTGCCAAGCACGGCGACATCGGGGCGGTAGAGCGCGATCGAACCGTCGCTCTCGTCGACTTCGGAGACGAAGACCTCGCCCGCGCCGATGCGGGCGCTGGCGAAGGGCGCGTCGGGCGCGACGAAGTTCTTCATCACCGCGCCGTTCATGATCGTGGGGTCGCGCCCGCAGGCGGTCAGGATCCAGCCGATCATGCCGGTGACGGTCGACTTACCGCTGGTGCCGCCGACCGCGATGCCGCGGGGCGCGGCGTTGAACAGGCTCGCCAGCAGCTCCGCGCGGCTCACCCGGCGGCAGCCGAGCTGCCGGGCGCGCACCACCTCGGGCACTGTGTCCTCGACCGCGGCAGAGGCGACAAGGACCTGCTCGGCCGAAGTCACGCCGCTGCCGTCCTGCGGGTAGAGCAGGAAGCCCTTGCGCTCGAGCCAGGCGAACTTCTCGGCGCTGCGGCCCTGGTCGCGGCTGCGGTCCGATCCGGCGACCTTCGCGCCCAGGCCCTTGAGGATCATCGCCAGCGGTAGCATCCCGGAGCCGCCGATGCCGCAGAAGAACCAGGGGCGGGCGGTGAGGTCGGTCGCGCGGGTCGTCATGACGCGAGGCGGTAGAGCATTGCCGCAGCCGATGCCAGCCGAGGGGTGGCCTTCCGCCGCGTCTGGTGCTTTGCTGGGCGCATGACCCGTATCGCCGTCTGCGCTCCCTCGACCCCGATCACTCGTGAGGATGCCGAGCGCGTGATTGCCATCGCCGCCGCCGAGTTCCCGAATGTCGAGCTGGTGATCCACCCGCAGTGCTTCGCCAGCGAGGGGCATTTCGCCGGCGACGATGCCACGCGTCTTGCCGCCCTGGTCGAATGCGCGAACCATCCCGGCTTCGATGCGGTATGGTTCGCGCGCGGCGGCTATGGCGCGGGCCGGATCGCCGAGGATGCGCTCACCCGGTTCGGGCCGGCGGCGGCCACCAAGCGCTACCTCGGCTACTCGGATGCCGGCTATCTGCTCGGCGCTCTCTATCGCGAGCGGATCGGCTCGCCGGTGCATGCGCCGATGCTCGCCTGCGTGCGGCGCCAGGGCGGCGAGGAGGCGGTGCGACGCGTGTTGCGCTTCCTGGACGGCGACCGCTCGGGCCTGGAGCCCAGCCTCGAGCGCCATCCCACGGTCGCGTTCAACCTGATGACGCTCGCTATGCTGTGCGGCACCCGGCTGATGCCGGGCTTGGCCGGCCACGTGGTGATGGTGGAGGAAGTCTCCGAACACCTCTACGCCATCGACCGTCTGTTCTTCCACCTGACCGCGCACCTTGGCGGCATCGCCGGCCTGAGGCTCGGCCGCGTCAGCGACGTGCCCGAGAACGATAGGCCCTTCGGCATGGAGGCGGAGGAGATCGCCCGCCACTGGTGCGCGCGGCACGCCATCCCGTTCCTGGGCACCGCCGACATCGGCCATGACGCTGCCAACAAGATTGTCCCCTTCGGACTTGCCGACCGCCGCCAAGCCCAATAGTCCGCCGCGCCACGTCAACGAATCGTAACAGGGCCGCGACGTTAGGCGGCTTTCGGGAGTGGTCGCCATGCGTGCATTCGTGTTTCCAGGTCAGGGCAGTCAGAAGATCGGCATGGGGGCCGACCTCGCCGAGGCGAGCGCCATCGCCCGCGAAGTCTTCGAGGAAGTTGATGACGTGCTGGGCCAGAACCTGTCGCGAATCATGTGGGAAGGCCCCGAGGACGAACTGACGCTGACCGAGAACGCGCAGCCGGCGATCATGGCGAACGCCATCGCGGCGCTGCGGGTGCTGGAGAAGGAGGGCGGCATCGCCCTCGCGCAGAAGGGCGACTTCGTGGCGGGGCATTCGCTGGGCGAATATACCGCGCTGTGCGCCGTGGGAGCGTTCAGCCTGGCGGACACGGCGCGGCTGCTCAAGCTGCGCGGGCGCTCGATGCAGGCGGCCGTGCCGGTTGGCGAGGGCGCGATGGCCGCGCTGCTCGGCGCCGATATCGAGAAGGCGACGGCGCTGGCGCAGGCCGCCGCGCAGGGCGACGTCTGCTCGGTCGCCAACGACAACGATCCAACCCAGGTCGTGCTCTCGGGCCACCGCGGCGCCATTGAGCGGGCCATCGGCCTGGTCAAGGAGCACGGCATCAAGCGCGGCGTGGCGCTGCCGGTCTCGGCTCCGTTCCACTGCGCGCTGATGCAGCCCGCGGCCGATGCCATGGCGGAGGCGTTCGAGACGACCGAGCCTGCGACCTTGCGCCTCCCCCTGTTCGCCAACGTGACCGCGGCGATGGTGTCCGACCCGTCCGAGGTGAAGCGCTTGCTGGTCGAGCAAGTCACCGGCCGTGTCCGCTGGCGCGAGAGCGCGATTGCCATGCGCGAGGCGGGCGTCGAGCACTTCGTCGAACTGGGCGGCAAAGTCCTCGCCCCCATGATCAAGCGCAGCGCCGGCGACGTGGACGTGACCTCGGCGATCACCATGCAAGACATCGAAGCGCTGGCGAAGGCGCTTTGAGGATTGGGGTGCGCTTTAGTTCCGGTTTCACGCGGAGGCGCGGAGACGCGGAGGGCGCATGACCGATATCGATCGCTTGAGTGCTGAAGTCGTGGATGGTGCCATGCGTATCCATCGGGACCTCGGTCCCGGCTTGCTTGAGAGCGTGTACGAGGCAGTACTGGCGGTAAGCCTCGAGCGCGCTGGCTTGAGAGTCGAACGGCAAAAGCCGATCGACATTGTCTTTGAAGGTTTGCAGATCCCAGCAGCGTTTCGCGCGGACTTGATCGTCGAAGGCAGGCTTGTCGTCGAGATCAAGTCGGTGGAGCGCCTGAGTCGAGTTCACGGCAAGCAATTGCTCACCTACTTGCGCTTGCTGAACCAGCCCGTAGGGCTGCTGCTGAATTTCGGTGGTGAGACGATGAGGGAAGGTATCCGGCGTATCGTCAACGGATACAGACCGGCCGAAGGCCGCTCCGCGTCTCCGCGCCTCCGCGTGAAATCAGAATACGGAGACTAGCATGTTCGACCTCAACGGAATGACCGCACTCGTCACCGGCGCCTCGGGAGGCATCGGTTCGGCGATTGCGCGCGGGTTGGCGGCGCAGGGGGCGCGGCTGGCGGTTTCGGGGTCGAACCAGGGGAAGCTGCGCGCCTTCCGTGACGAGCTCGACGAGCATACGCCGCAGCACCTCCAGAAGGTCGACCACGTCGCCATCGCCTGCGATCTCTCCAGCGCCGAGCAAGTCGAGAAGCTTGTGCCCGCCGCGCTGGAGTCGCTGGGCAAGATCGACATCCTGATCAACAACGCCGGCATCACCCGCGACAACCTCGCCATGCGGATGAAGGACGAGGAGTGGGACGCGGTGATCCGGGTGAACCTGGAATCGGCCTTCCGCCTGATGCGCGCGGTGACCAAGCCGATGATGAAGGCGCGCTTCGGCCGGATCATCACCGTGACCTCCATCGTCGGCACCACCGGCAACCCCGGCCAGTTGAATTACTGCGCCAGCAAGGGTGGCCTCACCGCGATGTCCAAGAGCCTTGCGCAGGAGCTTGCCAGCCGCAACGTGACGGTGAACTGCGTGGCACCCGGCTTCATCCGCACCGCCATGACCGAAGTGCTGCCCGACGCGCAGAAGGACGCGCTCAACGCCAAGATCCCGATGGGCCGCATGGGCGAGGGCGCCGACATCGCAGCGGCCTGCGTGTTCCTGGCGAGCAAGGAAGCCGGCTACGTCACCGGCCAGACGCTCCACGTCAACGGCGGCATGGCGATGATCTGAGGGCCGCCGCTCCTTGCGCGGCGCGGAAGCGGGGTGGGCGGTGCCCCGAAAGGCCCCCTTATCCCCAGCTTCCCACCATCGCTGCCTGTTCGCGCTTGCCGCCGCCCGCACCCGCGCTAGAGAGGATAGTCCGTATCCAAGGGTATCTAGATCCCGGCCGAACTTGGGGGACATGAGGCAAGCATGAAGGCCACCGTCGAACGTTCCACGCTGCTGCGCTGCCTCTCCCACGTGCAGTCCGTCGTCGAGCGCCGCAACACCATTCCGATCCTGTCGAACGTGCTGATCGAGGCGGCCTCGGGCGGCGCGCTGAAGATCATGGCGACCGACCTCGACTTGCAAGTGGTCGAGACCATCGCCGCCGTCTCGGTCGACCGGGCGGGCGCGATCACCGTCTCTGCCCATCTGCTGTTCGACATCGCGCGCAAGCTGCCCGACGGCAGCCAGGTGAGCCTCGACGCCGCCGACAACCGCATGGTGGTGAAGGCCGGGCGCAGCCGCTTCCAGCTGCCGACGCTGCCGCGCGACGACTTTCCGATGATCGCCGAGGGCGAGCTGCCGACCAGCTTCGAAGTGCCCGCCGCGACGCTGAGCCAGCTGATCGACCGGACCCGCTTCGCGATCTCGACCGAAGAGACGCGCTATTACCTGAACGGCATCTTCCTGCACGTCCTCGACGACGAGCTGAAGGCCGCCGCGACCGACGGCCACCGGCTCGCCCGCTTCACCCTGAAGTGCCCCGAGGGCGCGCAGGGCATGCCCGACGTGATCGTGCCGCGCAAATGCGTGGCCGAACTGCGCAAGTTGCTGGAAGAGGCGCTCGACACCAACGTCCTTGTCGACCTTTCGGCCAGCAAGATCCGCTTCACGCTCGGCGGCGAGCATGGCGTGGTGCTGACCAGCAAGCTGATCGACGGCACGTTCCCGGACTACACCCGCGTGATCCCCACCGCCAACGACAAGCTGCTCAAGGTCGATCCGCGCACCTTCTTCGAGGGCGTGGACCGCGTGGCGACGATCGCCACCGAGAAGACCCGCGCGGTGAAGATGGCGCTGGAAAACGACAAGGTGACGCTCTCGGTCACCTCGCCCGACAACGGCACCGCCGCCGAGGAAGTGCCCGCGCAGTACGGCTCAGACGGGTTCGAGATCGGCTTCAACGCCAACTATCTCAAGGACATCCTGGGCCAGATCGAGGGCGACACGGTGGAGCTGCACCTGGCCGATGCCGGGGCACCGACGCTGATTCGGCAGGATGACAAGAGCCCGGCGCTCTACGTGCTCATGCCGATGCGGGTCTAGCGGGCGGCCCGGTCCGCCCGCGCCGAACGAAGGCCCCGCCATTGACTAGCGAGCCGTCGCCGAGCCGCTCGTTCGGCGCCCTGCGCAACCCGCGGTTCCGCTGGTTCTTCGGCACGTACATCCTCTCGATGATGGCCGACAACATCGAGCACGTCATCAGCTACTGGGTCATGTACCAGCGCTTCCATTCGCCGGCGCTGGGCGGCTTCGCGGTGCTGTCCCACTGGCTGCCGTACTTGTTCTTCTCGATACCCATGGGCGCCCTGGCGGATCGGGTCGACCCGCGGCGCCTGATCCAGATCGGCATGGGCCTGTTCATCTGCGTCTCACTGGGCTGGGGCTATTTCTTCGTGAGCGGCACGCTCCAGACCTGGGAGGCGATGCTCCTCCTGGTGCTGCATGGCTGCGCCGGCGTGTTCTGGCAGACGCCAAGCCAGCTCCTGCTGCACGGCCTGGTCGACAAGGAGGACTTGCCGAGCGCGGTGCGGCTGAACGCGACGGCGCGCTACCTCGGCGTCCTGGTCGGTCCGGCCGTGGGCGGGGCGATGCTGATCGGGCTGGGGTCGGCGAAGGGCATTTTCCTCAACACCTGCTACTACTTGCCCGCCATCATCTGGCTGGCGGTGCTGCGCTACGGGCGCGAGCAGGCGGGGCATACCGCAGTGCGCGGCCTGGCCGACGTGCTGAACACCGTGCGCGAGATCGCCCGTCGTCCGGCGCTGGTCACGATGTCTCTGCTGGCGGCCGCTGCGTCCGGCCTGATCGGCAACAGCTACCAGGCGCAGATGCCCAACTTCGCGGTCGACCTAGGCCACGGCAATCCGGGTGCGGCCTATAGCGCCTTGCTGGCGGCGGACGCGGCGGGCGCGCTCACCGCCGGGTTCCTGCTGGAGACGCTCGGCGGTTTTCGTACGACGCCGCGCACCGCACTGCTGCTGGCGCTGGGCTGGTGCGGCGCGCTGGCGGCCTTCGCCCTGTCCGGCGCCTATCTCGTGGCGCTCGTCTGCCTCTTCGCGGCCGGCTTCTTCGAGCTTTCCTTCAGCAGCATGGCGCAGACCGTCGTGCAGCTTCAGGCGCCGGGCGAGATTCGGGGCCGCGTCCTGGGCGTCTTTGCCATGGCCTCGCTCGGCTGCCGAGCGTTCGCGGGAATCAGCGTGGGCCTGATCGGAGCGCTCGTCGGCGTCCACTTCTCGCTCGCGCTGGCCGCGGTGCTGCTGTTCGCGGTCGTCGGCATCCTGCTGATCCGCACACAACCCCGCCTGGCCTGACCGGCGAAAAGCCGGGTTGGCGCCTCAACATCATAAGAAATAAGAGAAATTGGTCGGGGAGAGAGGATTCGAACCTCCGGCCCCTGCCTCCCGAAGACAGTGCTCTACCAGGCTGAGCTACTCCCCGACCGATCGGGACCGACTTGCGTCCGCCCGAGGCAGGAGCGGGCCTATAGAGGGCGTTCCGCAAGGAGGCAAGCGGCCTTGACGACTATTCTTGCGGTGCCTCGATCAGCCCTGAGATTCACGCCGCGCGGCGGCTCCTGCGGGTGTGTTCCAGCTGGCGGCCCTGATCCGCGCCGCGGAAGCGGTTCACGATCTCGAGCATCTGGCTGACCTCGTCGGAGAGGTTGCGCAGCGCCGCCGTGCTCTGCTCGACCATGGCGGCGTTCTGCTGCGTCGACATCTCCACGTCCGCGATCGTCGAGTTCACCTTGCGCAGATCGCCCGCCTGGCCGGTCGCGCTGTCGGCGATGTTGTCGATCAGGCTGCCGAAGCTGGCGACTTGCCTGACGATCGTCTCCAGCACTTTGCCGGTGTCGCCGACCAGTCCGACGCCTTCGTTGACGTGGTCCACCGATGTCTCGATCAGCCCCTTGATGTCCTTGGCCGCTTCGGCCGAGCGTTGGGCTAGGGCGCGGACTTCCGTGGCGACGACGGCGAAGCCCTTGCCGGCTTCTCCCGCACGCGCCGCCTCGACTCCCGCGTTCAGGGCCAGCAGGTTGGTCTGGAAGGCAATGCCGTCGATGATGGTGACGATCTTGGCGATCTCGCTGGCGGACCGCTGGATCAGTTCCATCGCGCAGATCGCGCGCTGGACGACCTCGCCCCCCTTGCTCGCTTCCTTCTGCGCCTTTGCGATCGAGACGTTGAGCGTGCCCGCGCCCTGGGCGGTCTCGCCCACGCCGTTGGTCACATGGTTGAGCGAGGCGGCGGTCTGTTCGAGGGCGGAGGCCTGGCGCTCGGTCCGGTGGGCGAGATCGTCGGCCGCGGTGCGAATCTCCGCGGTGCTGATATTGATGTGGCGCGCCGCCTCGGCGACGGCGGTGAAGGCATGGGCCAGGTCGCGCGCCGACTTGTTGAAGTGGACCCGAAGCGCGTCATAGCCGGCGGGGAATTGCTCATCGATCTGGCGCGACAGGTCGCCCGCGGCGAGCGCTTCCAGGCCTTGCGCGATGGTCTCGATGACCTGCTTCTGCTCGGCCTCGCGCGCCTCGCGCTCTGTGCGCGCCTCTGCCTCGATGCGGTCGCGTTCGGCCTGGGTCTGGGCGGCGAGGCGTTCGCGCTCGGCACGGGTCTCCACGCGCGATCGCTCGCGTTCCTCGCGGTCCGCCGCCTGGCGGTGGAACATCGTCTCCAGCCGCGCCGCCAGGAGGGACAGGCCTCCGGCTTCGATGGTGAGGATTCCCGCGTGGAACAGTGCGCGGGCGATGTCCGAAGTGCCGGTGAACACGAGGCTCGGCGCTAGGATGCTGAAGCTCAGATGGTGGATCGCGACGACGAGGGCGCCGGTGATGATCGCCCGCCAGTCCGCCAGCAGGGCGATGAGCGCGATCATCGCGAAGAACGGCATGTGAAGGTCGGTCATCCACGGCTCACCGGCCGATTGGGCCAGGCCGATCGCGGGAAAGACCGGCATCGTGGCGCCGATGATGAGCCGGGCACTGGAATCGTGCCGTTTCGTGATCGCGAACCAGGTCGGCGCGGCGCTGAGGGCAAGCTCCGGGACCGGCAGGGCCCACGAATGCGTGTAGCCCGCAATCTGCGCTCCGAACGAGCTCAGCGTGTAGAGCCAGCAGACGCTCGCCAGCGTCTGCATGCCGCGCTGTCTCAGCCGTTCCAGGTCTTCCATGAGGTCAGCCTTCCTTGATCAGTAATGTGCCGCAGACGGCATGGGACACCGGCAGAAGCAACAGGCCCGCGCGCAGTGCCTCCCACTGGCCGGCGCGTGCATCGACGCGGATGATGATGGAGTGGGGCAGGGTTCCCCGACCCAGCAGGCGCTCGCCCCGCAGCGAGGCCCACGCCGCCGGCTCCGCGTCCCCGAGCCGGACCAGTACGCCGTCACAGCCCGGCCGCGTCGCCGTAAGGGCGGCGCACAGGCTCGCCAGGACGAGAAGCGCCTGGAGACGGATCATGCGGCGATCGGTCGACAAGGGAAGGAGCGGAGCATTGCGCTGCCCATGGACCATCTCCCGCTAAGGCCCTGTGCCGAGGGACCTACGGGGTTGGCCTTAGATCCGGGCGGAGCCAGAGCCTCGCCATGCTTGGCACCCTGGCGCTTGGGGGCTAGGCTTGGTCCCATGCCCCTGAACCTGCACGCCGCGAACGCACCGCACGCCGACCACTGGGAGTGGCAATACCTGGAGCTGATGCGCCGCATCTGGGAGCATGGCGACGAGCGGAGGGACCGCACCGGCGTCGGCACGCGATCGGTGTTCGGCGCCATGATCCGCTTCGACCTCTCGGCCGGCGAGATGCCGTTGCTCACGACGAAGCGGGTCTACTGGAAGACCGCGACCCGCGAGCTGCTGTGGTTCTTGGCCGGCGGGACCAACATTCGAGAGCTATGCGCCCAGGGCGTCGAGATCTGGACCGACTGGCCGCTCGATCGCTATCGGCGGGAGACGGGCGAGGCGATCGGCCGCGCGGACTTCTCCCGCCGCATCGTCGAGGACGAGCAGTTCGCGCTGGCGTGGGGCGATCTCGGTCCGGTCTACGGCAAGCAATGGGTCGATTGGCCGGTCTACGAGCCCGTGGGCGACGGGCTGTTCCGCAAGCGCGCGAAGGGCATCGACCAAGTGAGCGCCGTGGTCGAGAGCCTCACCCAGAACCCTGGCAGCCGCCGCCACATCATCGAGGGCTGGAACGTCGCCGAGCTCGACGCGATGGCGCTGCCGCCGTGCCACAAGACCTATCAGTTCCACGTCGCCGACGGCCGGCTCTCGGGCATGCTCTACCAGCGCAGCTGCGACCTGGGGCTCGGCTTCGCGTTCAACATGTGGTCGCTCGCCCTGTTGACCCGCATGCTCGCCCAGCAATGCAACCTCGAGCCCGGTGAAGTCGTTTGGACGGGTGCCGATGTCCATCTTTACCTCAATCATGCCGAACTGGTCGAAGCGCAGCTCGCGCGCGCGCCCTCGGGTGTCGCCAGGTTGGAGATCGCACGGCGTCCGGCATCGATTTTCGACTACGCGATCGAGGACTTCGCCGTGAGCGGATACGCCCCCCAGGGTGCCCTGGCGGCTCCGGTCGCGGTCTGATTGACATTGCCGTGCGTTGAAATATTATGACGGAGTAGTGGAATAAAAGATCGCTCAAGTGAGCGCGTGAGAGAGGAGGATCGGCAGGCATGGCCAAGGATCACGTGGGTTCGAGCCACCCGCGCAGCAACTTGCCGCCGCTCAGCCTGCATGTGCCGGAGCCGCGTTACCGGCCCGGCGATGCCGTCGATTACTCGCATCTTCAGATAACCGTCGCGGGCGAGCAGGATCGACCCGACGAAACCTGCCCCGCGAGCGATACGTGGCCGCTATGCAACGATCTCATCCGCGTCCTGAACGAGGATCACGTCGCCGTCGGCCCCTGGGACCCCAAGCTCGATCCCGAGACGCTGCGCCGCATCCTGCGCGCCATGGCGCTCACTCGCGCGTTCGACGATCGCATGTATCGCGGCCAACGGCAGGGCAAGACCAGCTTCTACATGAAAAGCACCGGCGAGGAGGCGACGGCGGTGTGCTGCGCCTTCGCGCTCGACCGGGAGGACATGGTCTTCCCCAGCTATCGCCAACAAGGCCTGCTGATCGCGCGGGGTTATCCGCTGGTCGATATGGTCAACCAAATCTACTCGAACCGCGCCGACCGGCTGAAGGGCCGCCAGCTGCCGGTGATGTATTCGGCGCGCGAATACGGTTTCTTCACCATCTCGGGCAACCTCGCGACGCAATTCCCGCAAGCGGTGGGCTGGGCGATGGCGAGCGCGATCAAGGGGGACACGCGCATTTCCTCCGCCTTCATCGGCGAGGGCTCTAGCGCCGAGGGCGATTTCCACGCCGCCATGACCTTCGCCGCGGTCTACAATGCGCCGGTCGTGCTCAACATCGTCAACAACCAGTGGGCGATCTCGAGCTTCTCGGGCTTCGCCGGCGCGGAGCGAGCGACATTTGCCGCGCGTGCCGCCGGCTACGGCATCGCCGGCTTGCGCGTAGACGGCAACGACGTGCTCGCAGTCTACGCTGCGTTCCGCTGGGCCGCCGACCGCGCGCGCGCCAACGCGGGGCCGACGCTGATCGAGCACTTCACCTACCGTGCCGAGGGACACTCCACCTCCGACGATCCCAGCGCCTACCGCTCGGTGCAGGAGCGCGAGGAGTGGCCGCTCGGCGATCCGGTGCACCGCCTGGCCCAGCACCTCATCGCGCTGGGCGAATGGTCGCAGGAACAGCAGGCGGCGATGGACCGCGAAGTGGCCGAGGAGGTGAGGGCGGCGACGAAGGAGGCCGAGAAGAACGGCATTCTCGGCCATGGCATGCACCACCCGTTCCACACGATGTTCGAGGACGTGTTCGAGGAACTGCCCTGGCATCTGGAGGAGCAGGCCGAGCAGGCGATCCGCGAGCGCCAGACCAAGTTCCCCGAGTGGAAAGCCGAGCCTTCGGAGCGCAAGTCATGATCGAGGAAGAGCCGGTCAGCCTCCATGAGGCGCCCACCCGCACGATGAACATGATCGAGGCGATCAACGACGCGCTCGACATCATGATGGCGCGCGATCCCGACATGGTCATCCTGGGCGAGGACGTCGGCTATTTCGGCGGGGTGTTCCGCGCGACCGCGGGGCTGCAGAAGAAGTACGGCCGGAACCGCGTGTTCGATTCGCCCATCAATGAATGCGGCATCATCGGCGCGGCGGTCGGCATGGCGGCCTACGGCCTGCGTCCCGTGCCCGAGATCCAGTTCGCCGACTACATCTACCCCGGCCTGGACCAGCTCATCTCCGAGGCGGCGCGGATGCGCTATCGCTCGGCGGGAGACTTCACCGCGCCGCTGACGGTGCGCTCGCCCTTTGGCGGCGGCATCTTCGGCGGCCAGACGCATAGCCAGAGCCCGGAGGCGCTGTTCACGCATGTCGCGGGGCTCAAGACCGTGATTCCGGCGACTCCGCACGATGCCAAGGGCTTGCTGATCGCCGCGATCGAGGACAACGATCCGGTGATCTTCTTCGAGCCCAAGCGAATCTACAACGGCCCGTTCGACGGGTATTACGACAATCCGTCGAAGACCTGGAAGGCCCACCCGGGCGGCAAGGTGCCGGAGGGCTACTATGCCATCCCGCTCGGCAAGGCGCGCATCGTGCGCGAGGGCGCTGCGCTGACGGTCCTTTCCTACGGCACGATGATCCACGTCGCGGAGGCGGTGTTGGCGGCCAAGGGCGTCGATGCCGAGATCATCGACTTGCGCACGCTGGTCCCGCTCGACATCGAGACTGTGCAAGCCTCTGTGGAAAAGACCGGCAAATGTCTGGTGATACACGAGGCGACCCGCACGTCGGGGTTCGGCGCCGAGCTATCGGCGTTGGTACAGGAGCGCTGCTTCTATCACCTGGAGGCGCCGGTCGAGCGCGTCACCGGGTTTGACACGCCGTATCCGCACAGCCTCGAGTGGGCCTATTTTCCCGGACCGGTGCGCATCGGCGAAGCCGTCGACCGGCTGATGAAGGACTGATCCCATGGGTCGCTACGTATTCCGCTTGCCGGATATCGGCGAGGGCATCGCCGAGGCCGAGATCGTCGCCTGGCACGTCAAGGTCGGCGATCAGGTGGAGGAGGATGGCCGCCTCGCCGACATGATGACCGACAAGGCTACCGTGGAGATGGAAAGCCCGGTCACCGGCCGCGTGATCGAGGTCGCGGGCGCCGAGGGCGATGTCGTGGCGATCGGTTCGCCGCTGGTCGTGATCGAGATCGAAGGCGAGGAGGCCGAAGCGCCCGCGCCGAGCGCGCCCGTCGTCGAGGAACGGATCGAGGCTGAGAACCCCGATGCCGGCGACGCGGACCGGGCGATCGCGGCCGAGCCTAAGCCCCAGGAATTATCGCCGCCACCACCGCCACCGCCGGCTCCGAGCCAGGAAGCGTCCCAGGATACGCCAAAGCCGCGAGCGCCGGTGCAGCCCGCAGTGCAGCCGGCGGCGCATTCCAGCGCGAAGGTCCTGGCGAGCCCAGCGGTGCGCAAGCGGGCGAAGGACCTCGGCATCGATCTGGCCGAAGTGCGTCCCGCCGAGGAAGGCCGCATCCGCCACGCCGATCTCGATGCCTTTCTGTCGTACAACGCCGCGGGCGGGTTCCAGCCGGCGGGCCGGCGCGGGGCGGACGAGCAGGTGCGCGTCATTGGCCTCAGGCGCCGCATCGCCGAGAACATGGCGGCGTCCAAGCGCAACATCCCGCACTTCTCCTATGTCGAAGAGTTCGATGTCACGGCGCTCGAGCAGGCACGCGAGCAGCTCAACGCCGCGCGAGGCAGCCGGCCCAAGCTGACCCTGCTGCCGTTTCTGATCACCGCGATCTGCCGCGTGCTGCCCGGCTTTCCGATGCTGAACGCGCACTACGACGACGAAGCGGGTGTCGTGACCCGCTACGGCGCGGTGCATCTGGGCATCGCCGCGCAGACGCCCTCGGGCCTCATGGTGCCGGTGATCCGCGACGCGCAGGACCGCAACTTGTGGCAGCTCGCCGCCGAGATCAGCCGGCTCGCGCAAGCGGCGCGCGAGGGCACCGCCAAGTCGGCCGAGCTCTCGGGCTCCACGATCACCGTCACCTCGCTCGGTCCCATGGGCGGGGTGGCGACGACCCCGGTGATCAACCGGCCGGAAGTCGCGATCATCGGACCCAACCGCATCGTCGAGCGGCCGATGTTCGTGACGGACGCGAGCGGGCAGGAGCGCGTCGAGAAGCGCAAGCTGATGAACATCTCGATGAGCTGCGACCACCGCGTCGTCGATGGCTGGGACGCGGCGAGTTTCGCGCAGGCGCTCAAGGCGCTGATCGAGGCGCCGGCGGTGCTGCTGGCGGGCTAGAGTTTGTCCGCTTGAAGCGGAATCTGCACCGGCCCACGCCCCACCCGACCTCCCAACGATAGTACCCTATGGGAGGTCGGGTGGGGGCGTGGGCCGGTGCCGCTTAACTCTAGGGAAGCTAGCGAACGATGCCGCTATAGGCGATCCTGCCGCTGCTGCGCCGGTCCGCGGCAATGCGCCAGCGCACGTGGGTGACGTCCTCTGGGGTGGCGAAGCGGTTGCCGATCCGCAGTGTGCCGAGCTGCCCCCAGGTGCGGCCGCTGTCGACCGACACGTCCTGATCGTCCCACGCGCTTGCCTGATAGCTCACCGCGCGTGGCATCGGGTTGGTGATGGTGAAGCTGCCCTGGCCGCCGGTGCGATACCAGTTGACGACGGTGATCACCCGGTCGCCGCGTGTCAGGCGGTCGGCCGGTTCGAGGTGCCGGCTCGTGTCCGGCCCAACCCGCTCCACGAAGACCGCGCTCTGGGTGGCGACATTCGCCTGCGCCCATGCCGCCGACCCGGACGGAAGGAGCGCCAAAGCCGCGAGAACTGCGGCGGCGCGGCTGCGGATCACTGTCTTCATCGGTCGAACCCCCGTTCGATCATCGCCCCAAACGAGAGGAACCTCGGCGAAAAGCGCCAAGATGTGGTTAACGACCCGGCCACTTTCTTGGCGCGCGGCGATGGAAGGCAGCAAATTGCATCGCCGTGACAAAGGCGTGTTGACAGCCCCAATTGCCTGCCTTAGTGGCGCGGCTCCCCAAGGGGTGCACGCCCACAAGCGTTCCAGAACGCGGGTGTAGCTCAGTTGGTTAGAGCGCCGGCCTGTCACGCCGGAGGTCGCGGGTTCGAGCCCCGTCACTCGCGCCACTTGGGGAATTTTCCTTGAAAATCAGCGATACGCGCCATCGTCGTCCCGGGCTCGACCCGGGACCGGTTGCGCGATGTTGCGAGCTTGCTGGTTTACACGGGAGAGGGTCGTCGCTGACGGAACCGGACCCGGGTCGAGCCCGGGTGGACGGTCATCCCCAGCGCCCGGTTTCCATCCAGATCAGATAGCGGCGCAGCGGCAGGATCCACACGATCCCGAGCACCAGGTAGATCGGCGCCTGCGCCAGCGCGGGCCATCCGGCGATCAGCGGCGCCAGCACGGCGGCGATGACGAGGCCATAGACGGCCAGCGCCACGACAATGCCAAGCACGCCCACGGGAATGCGCCAGGTCGGCTCCTCACGCACGTCAGCGGTCTCCTTCGTAGTAGCGGGTGGGCGTCACGATCGCATCGAGGCGGCGATCATGTGCCTCGCGCGGCAAATCGTCGGCAAGCTGCGTGTCCCAGGCAAGGCCGATGGTGCGGACCTGCGGATGATCGGCCAACCAGCGGTCGTAGTGCCCACCGCCCTGGCCGAGCCGGTCGCCATCGGCGGAGAAAGCCAGCAGCGGCATGATCACCACGTCGGGCACGACCTCTGGCGCCGTGACATCGGGCTGGCGGATGGCGAAGGGGCCAAGCTCCAGCTCATCCTCGGCATAAGGATCGGCCCAGGCACGAAACTGCATCGCGGCCTCGCGATCGGCGAACCAGGGCAGGGCGAGGGTGCGCCCGTTCTCGTGAAGCCAGCGCGCATAGCTCAGCGTCGGCGCCTCGCTGGGATGCGGATGGTACAGGCCGACGCGCGCGCCCTCGGGAATCAGATCCAGCACTGGCGCCGGCGGGCGCAGGAACAGCAGCGCGCGCATGCTCTGGGGCAAGGCGGCGACATGCTCGCGGCGGACGGCACGATAATGCCGGCGCAGCTGCGCCTTGAGGTCGGCCAGGCTTCCGGCGGTGTCGGTGGGGGGTGACGGGTCCACCATGGGTCGTTTCCTAGAACTCCTCTGACGCCTCAACGTCAGGTGGGGACCATATGTGCCGGACCAAGGTCCGACCAGGGACAGCCCCCGTGGATTTGCTTATAGCCTCAGGGATGTTCGAACGGCTCGTGCCGGGCAGAACCCGTCGCCGACCTATCTAGGCGTTCGTGGCCGTCTGCTCAAGGCGTTGCGCCAAGGCTTCGATGCGCGCGGCGATGTTGTCCAGCCTTTCGGCGACCTGCGGCGACAGTGCCGCGTCCGTCCCGCTCTCCCGGCTGCGCGCCTCGTGCAAGTCGTCGGCCAGCATGAGCGTGGCGAAGAGCAGTGTTTGTACTTCGTTGTTCGTGCGCTTGCCGCCGCTGGCCGCCACCGCCTCGTCCACCATTGCGCCCAGAGCGGTGACATGCGCTTCCTGCCCGTCGGCGCAGGCGACGCGATAGCTGCGGCCGCCGATCGTCAGCGTGACGTTGCTCATGGAGCGGACTCGTCAGACGTCCCGTCCGGCTCAAGCAATTCGTCGATCCGGGCGATCGCGTCGGCAACCGACAGCTTGAGCTGCTCGTGTCGCCTCTCGAGATCGGCGTCTCGCGCCAGGCCGGGCGCCTCGAGCGATCGCTCCAGCCGGTCCAACGCGAATTCCATGCGGTCCAGCGATGCGAGGAGGGGGCCCTCATCCATCCTGCTTCGCTATCTCCGATCCAGGGGGATGCAACCGAATTGCAAAGAAAAGCTGTGAATGAACCCGGCGGTGCCGTCAGTCGGTTGTCCCGCGGCCCGGAGCAAAACTTGACGGAACAGTGTGCAGCCGCGAAGAGGCCGCCAATCGAATCGACGCCACGCGGCGCACCTTGCGCGGAGTACTTTCATGAGCACCGACCCCACCCGCTTCGCGCCGATGGCGAATGCCATCCGTGCGCTGTCGATGGATGCGGTGCAGGCCGCGAACTCGGGCCACCCCGGCATGCCCATGGGCATGGCCGACGTTGCGACCGTGCTCTTCGCCAAGTTCCTGCGCTTCGATCCCTTGCGTCCGGACTGGGCGGACCGCGACCGCTTCGTGCTGTCCGCCGGCCATGGGTCGATGCTCATCTATTCGCTCCTTCACCTGACGGGCTACGATAGCCCGACGATCGAGGACATCCGCAACTTCCGCCAGCTCGGGTCGGTCTGCGCGGGCCACCCCGAGAACTTCCTGATCCCGGGCGTCGAGTGCACCACCGGCCCGCTGGGCCAGGGCCTCGCCATGGCGGTCGGCATGGCGATCGCGGAGCGGCACCTGAACGCGACGTTCGGAGACGATCTGGTCGACCACAAGACCTGGGTGATCGCGGGTGACGGGTGCCTGATGGAAGGCATCAACCACGAGGCGATCGGCCTGGCCGGCACGCTGAAGCTGGGCCGCCTCAAGGTGCTGTGGGACGACAATCGCATCACCATCGACGGCGACACCTCTCTCTCGACGACCGAGGACATTCCCGCGCGCTACAAGGCCTCGGGCTGGGACGTGTTCGAGTGCGACGGCCACGACTATGCCGACATCGAGCGCGCGCTCGGCGAAGCGGCGCTGTCGGACAAGCCCTCGCTGGTCGCCTGCCGCACGGTCATCGGCAAGGGCGCGCCGAACAAGCAGGGCGGCCACGACGTGCATGGCGCGCCGCTCGGTGCCGACGAGATCGCCGCCGCTCGCCAGGTTCTGGGCTGGAGCGCGGAGCCTTTCGTGATCCCCCAGGATGTTCTCGCCGACTGGCGCGAACTGGGCGCACGCGGCGCCGCGGCCCGCGATGAGTGGGAGCAGCGCCTCGCCTCGGACGAGCAGGGCGCCGAACTCCAGCGCCGCATGGCCGGCGATCTGCCCGACACCGCCGAAGCGGCGGCCGCGCTTTCCGCCTGGCTCGACGGCGATGCCAATGTCGCTACCCGCAAGGCGAGCGAGAACGCGCTCAACGTGCTGGTGCCGGCGATCCCCGATCTGATCGGCGGCTCGGCCGACCTGACCGGATCGAACAACACCAAGGCCAAGAACCAGGCGCCGCTCACCGCCGACGACTACGCCGGCCGCTACGTCTACTACGGCATCCGCGAGTTCGGCATGGCCGCCGCGATGAACGGCATGGCGCTGCATGGCGGCGTGATCCCCTACGGCGGCACGTTCCTGATCTTCTCCGACTATTGCCGCAACGCGATCCGTCTCTCGGCGCTGCAGCAGACGCGCGTCGTCTACGTGCTGACGCACGATTCGATCGGCCTTGGCGAGGACGGCCCGACGCACCAGCCGATCGAGCAGGTCATGTCGCTGCGGCTGATCCCGAACCTCTATGTGTTCCGCCCGGCCGATGCGATCGAGACCGCCGAAGCCTGGCAGATCGCGCTTGATACGCCGAACACGCCTTCGGTGCTCGCGCTGTCGCGCCAGAACCTGCCGCAGCTTCGCCACGGTCCGAACCCCGGCGTCGAGCTGCCGACCGCGCGCGGCGCCTATCGCCTGCGCAGCGCCAAGGCCGACCGCAAGGTGATCCTGATCGCCACCGGTTCCGAGGTGCAGATCGCCGTCGAAGTCGCCGAGAAGCTCGAAGCGCAGAACATCGGCGCGGACGTGATCTCGATGCCGTGCATGGAACTGTTCGAGGCGCAGGACGAAGCCTACAAGCGCGAGCTGCTGCCCGACGTCGATCCTTCGCAGATCCTGCGAGTCTCGATCGAGGCGGGCGTGACGCTGGGCTGGGAGCGCTATACGATGGCGCGCGGCCTCAACATCGGGCTCGACCGGTTCGGCGCCTCGGCCCCCGCCAAGGACCTGTTCGCGCGCTTTGGCTTCACCGCGGATTCCATCGTACCCAAGATTCTGGACAAGCTCAGCACGTAAGGAGGACTTTCTTCATGGCGACCAAGGTTGCGATCAACGGTTTCGGACGTATCGGGCGCAACGTCGCTCGCGCAATTCTCGAGCGGACCGACCACGACCTCGAACTCGTTTCGATCAACGACCTCGCGAGCGCCAAGGCGAACGCCCTCCTGTTCAAGCGTGACTCGGTCCACGGCGCCTTCGAAGGCACGGTCGAAGTCTATGGCGACGACCTGGTCGTCAACGGCAAGCGCATCAAGGTGACTGCCGAGCGCGATCCCGCGAACCTGCCGCACGCCGCCAACGGCATCGACATCGCGCTTGAGTGCACCGGCTTCTTCACCGACAAGGCCTCGGCCTCCAAGCACATCGACGCCGGCGCCAAGCGCGTCCTGATCTCGGCGCCCGCCAAGAACGTCGACCTGACGGTCGTCTACGGCGTCAACCACGACAAGCTCACCGCCGAGCACGTGGTCGTCTCCAACGCGTCGTGCACCACCAACTGCCTCGCGCCGATGGCCAAGGTCCTGCACGAGAAGATCGGCATCGAGCGCGGTCTGATGACCACGATCCACTCGTACACCAACGACCAGAAGATCCTGGATCAGATCCACTCCGACCCGCGTCGCGCCCGCGCCGCGGCGATGAACATGATCCCGACCAGCACCGGCGCCGCCGTCGCCGTCGGCCTCGTCCTGCCCGACCTCAAGGGCAAGCTCGACGGTTCGTCGATCCGCGTGCCGACCCCGAACGTCTCGGTCGTCGACCTGACCTTCCAGCCCAAGCGCGACACCACCGCCGAGGAAGTCAACGCGCTGCTCAAGGAAGCGGCCGAGGGCGAGCTCAAGGGCGTGCTCGCCTTCACCGACGAGCCGCTGGTTTCGATCGACTTCAACCACGACGCGCACTCCTCCACCATCGACAGCCTCGAGACCGCGGTGCTCGAAGGCAAGCTGGTGCGCGTGCTCTCGTGGTACGACAACGAGTGGGGCTTCTCCAACCGCATGGTCGACACGGCCGGCGTGATGGGCGGCCTGCTCTAAGCCGCTGCTCCAAGCCGCACGGGTCACGGATGACGCAGACGGGACGATTGGGCGGGATCGCGCGGCACGCACGGCCGCGCGGACCCATCGAGCCGATCGAGCATGTCAGCGTCTCCGTGGCGAGCGGCCTGCAGGGCGACTTCCGGGGAGCGGTCAAGCCGGGCGGCAAGGGCCGCCGGCAAGTCTCGCTGATCGAGGCGGAGTGCTGGGCGGCGGCAATGGCCGAGCTTGGCGTCCAAGCCGACGAAATGCTCCCCTGGCATGCCCGCCGCGCCAACCTGCTGATCGAAGGCCTGCGCCTCCCGCGCGAGACGGGTACGATCCTGGCGATCGGTACGAGCTTGCGGATCGAGATCACGCAGGAGTGCGATCCCTGCAGCCGCATGGAGGAAGTGCATCCCGGCCTGAAGGCCGCGCTGCTGCCGGACTGGCGCGCCGGTTTCCTGGGCAAGGTTCTGACAGACGGCGAGATCGCCGTGGGTGACGAAATAAGGATCGAAAGATGAGCGCTTTCAAGACCCTGGACGATCTTGGTGATGTGAATGGCAAAGTCGCGCTGGTCCGCGTCGACCTCAACCTGCCGATGCAGGACGGTGCCGTCACCGACGACACCCGCATCCAGGCCGCGGCGCCGACCGTGCTGGAACTGGCGAACAAGGGCGCCAAGGTGCTCCTCCTCGCCCACTTCGGCCGCCCCAAGGGCGAGCGCGTCTCGACCCAGTCGCTCTCGATGGTGGTCGGCGCGGTCGAGAAAGTGCTCGGCAAGGAAGTGATGTTCGTGCCCGAGATCGCCGGCCCGGTGGTCGAGCAGGCGGTCGGCATCCTGCGCGCAGGCGATATCGCTATCCTGGAAAACACCCGCTTCTGGAAGGGCGAGGAGAAGAACGACCCCGAGCTGGCCAAGGCGATCGCGGCGAACGCCGACTTCTACGTCAACGACGCCTTCTCCGCCGCGCACCGGGCGCACGCCACCACCGAGGGTCTCGCCCGGGTGCTTCCCGCCTACGCCGGCCGCTCGATGGAGGCCGAGTTGAAGGCGCTCGACAAGGCGCTCGGCACCCCGGAGAAGCCGGTCGCGGCAGTGGTCGGCGGGGCGAAGGTCTCATCCAAGCTCGACGTGCTCAAGCACCTCGTCACCCAGGTCGACCACCTGATCATCGGTGGCGGCATGGCCAACACCTTCCTCGCCGCCAAGGGTGTGGACGTGGGCAAGTCGCTTTGCGAGCATGACCTGACCGGCACCGCCAACGAAATCTTAGAGACCGCCGACAAGGCCGGCTGCACCGTGCACTTGCCTTACGAAGTGGTCGTGTCGAAGGAATTCGCCGCCAACCCGCCGTCGCTGCGCACCTGCAACGTCCATGAGGTCGCCGCCGACGAGATGATCCTCGACGCCGGCCCCTCGGCCGCCGAAGCGCTGGGCGACGTGCTCAAGACCTGCAAGACGCTGGTGTGGAACGGCCCGCTCGGGGCGTTCGAGATGGCGCCGTTCGACGCCGCCACCGTGGCTCTCGCCAAGACCGCCGCCGCGCTGACCCGCGAGGGGTCGCTGGTTTCCGTCGCCGGCGGTGGCGACACCGTCGCGGCGCTCAACCACGCGGGCGTGGCGCAGGACTTTTCGTACATCTCGACCGCGGGCGGCGCGTTCCTCGAGTGGATGGAAGGCAAGGAACTCCCCGGCGTCGCCGCGCTTGAGGCCTGAGGGAAAGGTCCGGCGAGCCGTCGTCCCGGACTTGATCCGGGACCGGTTCCGCTAAAGCGGAACGTCGCGTAGTGCGCTGGGAAAGCAGGATATGCCGGAACTGGTCCCGGGACGACGCGGCCTGCGAAACTTCGCTCGAAGTGGCTATGCGAACTCGCTCGACACCATAAAGATCGCGGCTATGGGTAAGCGCTGCAGGATGACCAGAACAGAACACGCTCCGACAGGATGATGAAGGCGCTACCCGAAGCTTTGCCGAGAGACGGCCACCCGCCCGCACGCTACGTTACGCTCGATGGCATGCGTGGTCTTGCCGCGATCGCGGTCGCCTTGTTCCACTTCGACATCTATCTGGTGCCGCACGGCTACCTGGCGGTGGACTTCTTCTTCGTCCTTTCGGGTTTCGTCCTCTACCGCAGCTACCTGCCGCGTCTGCGCGAGGGACTGGGTATCGGGCGGTTCATGCTGCAGCGCTTGGCGCGGCTCTACCCGCTGTTCATGCTAGGGCTGATGCTCGGTGTCGCTCTCGCGCTCCAGCAGATCGCCGTGGGCGACGACAAGGCGATGTCGGGCTCCGCCCTGGCCACGACGATCCTTTTCAACGGGGCGATGCTCCCCTCGCCGGTGGATTTGCCGCTCTACCCGCTGAACGTGCCGTCCTGGTCCCTGTTCTTCGAGATCGTCGCCAGCTTCGCGCTCGTCACCCTGCTGTTTCGCCTGCCGCGCTTCGCGCTTGCCGGAATCTGCCTCCTCGCCGCCGTCGGGCTCGTCCCGATCATGCTCGACCACGGATCGGGCAACATCGGCGCCTTGTGGCACGAGTACGACATCGCCTTGATGCGAACCGCCTATTCCTTCACCTTCGGCGCGATCATCGCCTCGCTGCCGGAAGGGCACTTACGCAAGGCCAACTGGCTGGGCGTCGCCTGCATCGCCGCCATCGGCATCCTCTTGGCGGCCCCGGTGCCGCCCGCCTGGACCGCGCGGTACGATCTGCTGGTGATCCTCGTCCTCTCGCCCGCGCTCGTGTTTCTGGGCACCCGGTGCGAGCCGGTGTCCATCGCCGCGCCGATTGCCGCCTTCGCCGGAGAGGTGTCCTATGCGCTCTACGCGGTGCACTGGTCCTTCATCGAGCCGATGCGTGCGGCGGTGGCGCAGCTCGGCCTGTCGCCCGTGCCGGCCGCCGCGCTGTTCCTGGCAGTGATGCTCACTGCCGCCGCGGCCGCCGTCCGCTGGTACGACCTGCCGTTGCGCCGCCGCCTCACGGCTATGCTGCGCCGAAGCGAGCGGCGCGTCCGGCCGCTCGGCGCATGATCCGCTCAAACGGATTTATACCGCAGTTGCGAAAGAACCCGGTGGAAGTTAGAAAGAAAGCACACGTCCACAGCTAAGT
>Ga0070671_100000822_pt1 | contig 22486 bp, 17 predicted proteins | sample KBSS73metaG_FD_65341 | JGI IMG/M metagenome (GOLD analysis project Ga0070671, IMG submission 65341) | Switchgrass rhizosphere microbial communities from Kellogg Biological Station, Michigan, USA - KBS S7-3 metaG | ecosystem: Host-associated > Plants > Roots > Rhizosphere > Soil ...
CAAGATGGCCTGAGAAAGCAAGTTCACATCCCCGGCCCCGTTCGCCATGGTCAGGGATTCGTCCGCTAGTTTTTGAGCTTCTTTCCCGCCACCCGAAAGCGCTTTCGCCAAGGCCGCCACAAACTTCGCCTCAATCAGAACATCTGCGTAGTCTTTGCCAGCGAGTGTAATCGCCTCGTTACTTTTTGACTGCGCTTCGCCGAGGCGTAGTTGGCTCAGAAAAATCTCTCCATCAATCATCTGAAGCACGGGAATGATTTGTTTGAAATCATCCTTCGACTCATTTGCGGCTTTGGCGGCTTCATCCAGGGTCGCTCGGGCCTCGTTGTATCGTCCCAATCGCCACAGAATATTTCCACGATTTACCTTGTTGAAGACGGTCCGCAGTTTGTTTCCGACGCCTTCGTAGATCTTCAGCGAGTTATCGTACTGCTCCAACGCGGCTGGATAATTTTGTTGATCGAATAACACCGCACCCATTTCACCATAACTATCGGCGATTAGTAGTTGATTGTTAGCCTGCTTTGCCAACTCGAGTTTTTCATTCAACGACTGAAGCGCTGCGTTGTAATCACCTTTTCGGCGATACCCTCGGACTAGTTGAGTCAAACAAAACGAGACATTGCGCGGATAATTGTTGGCTTTGAAAAACGTGAGCGCATCCTGGACCATCTTTAGGCCGTCATCAACGCGCAACGTCGAAATGTAAAGGCCACCAAGATTTGAAAGTCCACGCGCTTCGCGCAAGCGGCCTTTGTTTGCACGAGCGAACTGGATCGCTTGATTAAAATATTCCTCAGCCTTCTTGTAATCACCTCGGCTCGAAAACGAATTACCTAATTCCAGCAAACCACTAGCAGCAAGGTTCTCAAGGTGATTGGATTGCGCGAACGAAACGGCTTGTTGGGCGTAATTTTCAGATTCGCTTGCATCGCCTTTGGTCGACGCCAGGTAACTGAGCTCGATCAAAGCGGTGATCTGTTGCGCCTCATTTCCCAGCGCACGTGCCGACTCAAGTGACTTTTGAAACTGCGCGCGAGCGTCGTCGTACCGTCCTTTGTCGCGATAAAGAATGCCGCGCTGGTGCATGACTTCATTGACACCTTCGCTATTGCTCGCTGCACTAAATAGTTGTTCTGCTTTATCAAATAACTCAGTGGCCTTCGCTGTATTTTGCTTTCGATTGTAGACAATTCCTGCTCGCATATAAGCAGTGGCGTATTGTCCATTGTTAAGGCTGATTGATTTTTCGTAGTTCTCAAGTGCTTTATCAGTATTGCCGTCGTTCTCGTAGGCGTAAGCAAGATCGACGTACGCTTGTGCGTCTTCAGGAGACTGTTGAACGATCTCAGAATAGGCTTTAACCGCTGTTGGAAAGTCACGTCGGACCATGGCTGTGATCGCGTCGAGATAAAGAACATCTCTGGCCGACATATCCGAGCGTTTAGGCGTTGCCGCCAGTAACTCGTCTTTTGCGCGATCCGTGTAATCGAGTTCAGCCCAAGCCTGGGCCAGTCGCGCATGTGCCAATCCGTAGTTGTCGTCGATGGCAATTGCCTGCTCAAGCGCCTTACTTGCCTGGTAGTACGCCCCATTTCTGATTGCGTCTGTTCCACGTTCATACCAGCTAAGAGCTGCCGGGGAAGGCTGATAATAATGACGTGGCCAGAAATGATATGCGGCCCATATCGCCAACACAGTCAAAAGCACGAAGCCGATAACGGACGTTAGCGAGAAGCGCTCACGACGAAGTGAAGTTGTAAAAGTGTTTAGAGCACTCGTGGGAGTTAACGAACCGTTCTCGCTGCCCCTGGGACTCTTAGCAATCGTCAGTCCGTCTACACTCAAGGCAGCACTAACAGCACGTAGATCATGAAGCATCGCATCGGCAGATTGGTAACGATTCTCAACTTTCTTTTCGAGAGCTTTCATCGTTATCCGATCGAGTTCCTGCGATACCTTGTTGTTGATTTGTGAAGGTGGCGGCGGAGTTACGTGAATAACTTGGGCGCCAATTTCCAACACACTCGATCCCGAAAATGCAGATTGGCCCGTCAGACATTCGTAAAGTAAAGCGCCAAGAGCAAACAGGTCACTACGGCCATCAATCGTTTTCCCTGTCGCTTGTTCCGGTGAAAGGTAAAGCGGCGTTCCAACGATTACATCACTCCGCGTTTGCGTTGAGTAGAGTGTATCTGCGTCAAGATCGACGCCGCTGGATGGTTGTTCAAAGAGGTGCTTCACTAAACCGAAGTCGAGGACTTTTACTTGACCACGCTCGCTGATTACGACATTCGACGGTTTGACGTCGCGATGTACGATTCCATGTTCGTGAGCTTCGGACAACGCTTCGGCAATTGAAGACACAATTTCCACCGAACGGAGCATCGTTAATCCTTCCGCCAGCACGTCATCGAGTGGCTTTCCCTTTACAAACTCCATAACGATGAATGGCTGACCATCATTGGTTTCACCGTAGTCGTGAACGGTGGCAATGTTTGGATGGTTTAGTGCGGAAACAGCGCGAGCCTCGCGAATGAACCGAGCACGGTAGTGATGGTCCGTTGAGGACAAAAACTTAACGGCTACTCTTCGAGCAAGATGCTTATCTTCGGCGAGGTAGACGACACCCATCCCGCCTTGGCCCAGTTTTTCGATAATTCGATAATGGGAAACTGTCTGACCGATCATGCTCAATTGGAAATCCTTCGAGCGCGAGAAGGGAAACGTGAATACAGAGTGGCCCTTGGGAAAACGGAATGTGCTCTGGGCAGCGGTTTACATTGCACGCATTGTGCTCTAACAAAAAGCTAATTTCAAGGGGTTGTAGTCGCAGGGTAATGGTGACAATCCACACCGTTAATCAGACCTTTTGCCCGGAGCGTTCTGTTCGAAGACGTACTCAGGACATGCTGTAGGTTGGAGGAGTTCGGAAGAAGTTGCGAAGGCTTGAACTTATCTACCGGTCCCGTCGGTAGAACTTTGCTCTTATCCAAAGTTCGATGATGCAGTTGTTCAAGTCCGGCCTAATTTAAATTTCCGAGTTCGGGTTGGTGCTGAAGAGGTTCGCTCGCCCGCTTTCAGCGGGCCATATAATTTTGGTTCGCATACCCGGGGTTTCGCCCGCAAAGCCTCGCTCCACCTCGGGCTCTATGCTCCGCCTACTTCGCAGCCGAGTACTCGACCCAATGCCGTGCGTGGGATTTGCGACTTTTTGTGCAAAGCCGCAGCAAAGAACAAGTAGCAGGAAAGATCTTAACTCAGGACTGTAGCCCGGATCTTTTGCTCTTGAAGTTCACGGAATCGGTGAAGCTTTTCTCGTAGTTCGGGGCGGCTGTTCGCGAGAATCGCTACGGCAAAAAGCGCTGCGTTAACCGCGCCCGGTTTGCCGATTGCCAGCGAGGCCACCGGAATCCCACCTGGCATTTGTACAGTGGATAATAACGAGTCGAGCCCGTTGAGTGCTTCACTTCGCATCGGCACACCGAGGACGGGCAAAGTTGTATGCGCTGCAAGTACACCGGCCAGATGCGCGGCACCGCCCGCAGCGCCAATGATCACTTCGAATCCACGTTCCTCTGCATTTGAAGCAAACTCCGAGGCCAGACTTGGTGAACGATGCGCCGACATCACGCGACTTTCATGCTCGATTCCAAACTGGGTCAACGTGTCGCTCGCGTGTTTCATCGTTTCCCAGTCCGACTGGCTGCCCATGACAACCGCAACGAGAGATTTCGGATTTCGTGTTTTTGATCGACTCGCTGAATTTGAGGTACGTTTTTTGGCCGCCATTTTTAGCTGCTCTCCTTGAAACTTTGAATCCGAAATTCGAAATCCAAATGCCCGATTCCTTCTACTCTCCCTGGCTCAAAGTGAAGCCAATTTGTCCGTCGAACGTATAAAGGTTTTCGGTCTTGATTGCGTCGTAGCCTGCTTCGGCAATGCGTCCCAGTAACGCGATGGTCCGGAGCGCGGTCACCGCTCCATCGCCGTCTGACATAAAGCGACAACGCCAGTGATCCGAACAGAAAGTTTCGGAGTGACCTCCCGGCCACACCGCGACGCCACGGTTACTGATCATCGTTAGCTTCAGTCCGTCCTTGTTTACTTTGATTAGATCCTCGCCGAGGTTTTTTGCTGATCCAGCCGACCAATCAAGAAACACGTCGACACCAACGAGTTCTTTTTTAACTGGCGCGCTAGCTGCCGTGGCACTAGTCCCGCCCGGGTTCCCACCTTGAGCTGCCTGGTACTTAGCCGCTTTAAAAATTTGTGGTACCTCACCCAATCGTTGGATGACAGCGTCGGCAAACTCCCTGGTACCAACTTTTTCTTTGCTGACCTTCTCATCAAAGATGTCGTAAGTGTGAACACCATCTTCGACCGTTCGCAACCAGGCGTTGTGCACGCGCTCAGCATGTTCACTCAATCCGATATGGACCAACATCATCACAGCGCCAAGCAATAGACCTGACGGATTGGCCATGTTCTGTCCTGCCCGACGAGGAGCGGATCCATGGATTGCTTCAAACATCGCAACGTTTTCGCCAATATTCGCTGATCCGGCAAGACCAACTGAGCCGGCAATCTGGGCCGCGACGTCCGAAAGAATGTCGCCGTAAAGATTCGGCATGACGATGACGTCAAAAGCTTCGGGTGTGTCGGCGAGTTTTGCTGCGCCGATGTCGACAATCCAATGCTCGTTTTCGATCCCCGGATATTCTTTCGCAATCTCATCAAAAATTTTATGAAAGAGACCGTCAGTCAGCTTCATGATGTTGTCTTTCGTGAAGCAGGTGACCTTCTTCCGACTATTTTGTTTTGCGTATTCAAACGCGTAGCGAATGATCTTCTCTGAACCTGGACGGGAAATCAGCTTTAGACACTGCATGACATCGGCCGTTTGCCTATACTCGATGCCGGCATAAAGATCCTCTTCGTTCTCACGTACGATGACGACGTCCATCTTCGGATGTTTTGTTTCGACAAAGGGATGATAAGAAACACAAGGCCGGACGTTGGCATAGAGACCCAAAACTTTTCTGACGGTGACGTTCAAACTTTTAAACCCGCCACCCTGGGGGGTTGTGATGGGTGCTTTGAGAAAAACTTTCGTGCGGCGAAGGGAATCCCATGAGCTTGGTTCAATTCCGGAAGAGTTGCCGGCTAGATAAACTTTCTCACCGATGTCGATTCTTTCGATGTCAAGTGGCGCGCCCGCAGCGTCAAGAATACGCAGCGTTGCGTCCATAATCTCCGGCCCGATGCCGTCGCCATTTGCGACAGTGATAGGGATACTGGTTGACATGATTCCAAGCCTTTCGGGATTATTTTTGGTATACGAGAGTGCGAAGCATAGTAAGTCAAAACGCGGAAGTGCGGCAAACGGACAGATCAGACGCGTGTTGTTTTCGACAGATTTGGTTTTTAGATTTCCTGAAAGTACCGCGAGGTATTCGAGGGGCTAACCGCAATAGTGGATCAAAACATAGGATAAATGAAAACAGTCATCTTACTAATCATATCGAATGTGTTCATGACCATCGCGTGGTACGGTCATCTTAGATACAAAACCAAACCACTCATATGGGTAATCTTGATCAGTTGGACGGTCGCGCTGTTTGAGTACATCTTTCAGGTTCCGGCCAATCGAATCGGCTCAAATATATTCAGTGTTACGCAGTTGAAAATAATGCAGGAATGCATCACGCTGGGTGTGTTCACGTTGATTGCTTATCTAATGTTTGGTGAGACCTTGAAATGGAATAATTATGTCTCGTATGCGTTTCTGGTTGGGGCGGTCTACTTCTCGTTCGGGTTCTCACGATAGTAAGCATGGAATTACTTTGAACCGCGACTTGGACGAATATTGGTGGAGTGGCGGGAGAATTTCAGCGGAATCATGGCTGCCAAATTTGTAAGAAATTATCCTTGACTCGCTTGAAAGCACTCCTGCATACTTTTCCTACCAGATACCTGCTCTCGCGCATCAAAGGTGACTGCGCCTGTCCGTGATCGTAAAGCGACGAGGTTCGGCTGATAGAGAGTGAGGCAGTTGTCAACCTAGTTAGAAGCCGCTCTCGAGATTTTAGAGCACACGGGTGCGTCGCAATCGCCGGAAGTATCGGCAGTCTCCCCCCGAACTGGATCAGCGAATTCCAGCAAGCCCGCGCTTCCCTTCAAAATTAAGGATAGTAATAAGAATGGCTACAAAACTATACGTAGGAAATCTCTCGTTTCGTACCACGAGCGAGGAACTGCGCGAGGCTTTCGCAGCAGTAGGAACGGTAGAGTCAGCTTCGATCATTGAAGACCGGGAAACCGGACGATCACGCGGCTTTGCTTTTGTGGAGATGGCCACGCCGGAAGAGGCAACAGCAGCAATCGAAGCTTTCAATGGTAAGGACTTTGGCGGTCGAAATTTGACCGTCAATGAAGCTAAACCAAGAACTGACCGAGGTGGCGGCGGAGGCGGACGCGGCGGTTATGGCGGCGGCCGTGGTGGCGGTGGCCGAGGCGGCTACGGAGGTGGTGGCGGAGGTGATCGCGACAATGATCGCCACGAACGCGAACCGCGTTGGTAACAAAACTTGTCGGGCGGCCTTCAGTGGCCGCCCTTTTAATTCCAAGTTGACAAAGAAGAAGGGACGCCCAATTGCTGCGTCCCTTTTCGATTGTATCCGACCTAAAGATAAACGAGTGCCTACTGTCGAGTGCACCAACCCGTCTAAGCTTTGGCTGACTTTGTTTTTGAGCGTTCTTGTTTCATGAATTCGCGCATCTTTCCGATACTTCCGGGGTTGCGCTTGTTGGCCCACTTCTCAAAACGCAGAGCGGCTTTTTCAAGATTCTTCAACATGTACTGATCGCCGAACTTCTGTCGAAACTCAGGAAGCACTTGTTTGACCTGTTCGTAAATTCCAAAGAATTCGCCGCTCGTCTCAAAGAATAGTTCTTCATGGAGCAGTCCGTAGTTTAGTAGTGCGCACGCCTGTTCCCAGTAACCAAGCACCATGCCGACGGAAGCGCCCTGCTCCGTCCCCGGAGGTGCAATTCGGTTCGCCTCGTCAAAGGTTTCGGCGCGATAGTTCTGTTGGAACCAGTCGCGTGCCTGACGTAGTCTCGCTTCACGACGCAGATCGTAAACCTGTAAGTGCAGTTGCGCCTGTTCGTTCGTAGGTTTTGTTGCCATGATTTCCTTTCTGTTCAAACACTAATGTGAATCCGGACGACCAGAGAGAATCGTCCGTCAAAGATAAGTCGAACGAGGGACGACGAGATCGACAGTTTCGCCCCGGAATCTTAGCCTCTAGAAATGTCATCTTCGTAGCCGCTAAAATATTGAAATGGAAAAGTAAGGAAAGACGAAGGCTGCAATGAGAACTTGCGAGCGTTTTTCGTGAAGCCCAGGGAACAAGGACAAAACGGATACGTGGCTAACAAACTCACTTCCTCGCTTCAGGTTTGATCTTCAATGTCAGCTTTTCGCTGCCGCGCATCACTTCAACGACATACTCTTCGCCGGCTTTCATCTCACCCAAAGCGTACGTGTAGTCGTAAACATTCTTCACTTCGTGATCGCCAATCTTCACGATCTTGTCGCCGGCCTTCAGTCCCGCTTTCGCTGCGGGAGAATCATCGCGAACTCCGTCAAGTAACAAGCCGTCGTTGCTATCGCTGTAGTTTGGGATCGTTCCGAGATAGACACGGAAGCCGGTCGAACGACCTTGTTGTGAGTCACTCTTGGCAACGGTATAGGTGACGCGTTTATCAACCTTGTCGATATCGCGAACGATTCGAGCGACTAACATCAAGATTCTAGCTTCGTCCGTGTAGTTAATCTTGTCGAACGTGTCTGACGGCTTGTGATAGTCGTTGTGCGTGCCCGTCCAGAAAAACAACACCGGAATGTGCTTTGAGTAAAACGACGAATGATCGCTTGGTCCATAGCCATCTTCCTGAAGTGTCAGATCAAACGTCTTCGAAGAGTCGACTGTCATGATCGGCCGTCCATTTGCTGAAACCACTACCGGCATTCCGGTTGGAGCGGCAGATTCTGAAGTCGCAGTTACCTTGATCCCTTGAGCAACATTTCCGGAGCCGATTACCTCTCGCCACTCCTTTGCCGTGCCCACGCCGCCAATGATCAACTTCCGATCTTTCATACGTCCAATCATATCCATATTGATCATCGCCACGGTGTTGGCGAGCGGCCTTATCGGATGATTGACGTAGTAGTTCGAACCGAGCAGTCCTTCTTCCTCACCACTGAAACACATAAAGACGATCGTTCGTTTTGGCTTTGGAGGTTGTGACGTTAGCAGTCGGGCCAGTTCGATCACCCCAGCAGTGCCTGACGCATTGTCGTCAGCACCGTGATGAATCTCACCCGAACGAGGAGCGAGGCTTCCTTCGCCTCCGCGCCCGAGATGATCATAGTGAGCACCGATTACGATCGTTTCATTCTTCAAAACCGGATCGGAACCTTCGATCATCCCGACTACGTTGTAGGCTTGAACTTCCTGACGCACAACTTGAACCGATAGAGTTAACACCCCACTTATCAACTTAGTGGTTGATTGAGTGTGCGCCTTCGCGATTTCTTCCAGATGCTCAAACGCAGGACTTCCTAACAGTTGCTCAATCGAGTTACGCGAAATTACAACAACTGGAATCCCAGCATCGCCAGCACTATTGTCGTACTGAAGAGTTGCAAGTTTTTCATCCTTGAAATTTGGATCACTTGAAACGACGACGAGAGCTGACGCACCAGCAGTACGCGCTGCGATTGCTTTCCAGCGCACTCCTTCATAACGTGCCAATTGCCCGTGTGGGTTATCGCCATCCGGGGTTCCGGTCAGCGCAAACGCAATCCGACCTTTCAAATCGAGGCCAGCGTAGTCGTCATATTTCTGCTCGGCCGCGGTAATTCCATAACCAACAAATACCGTTGCACCATTCACTTTATTATTCGCAGAAATACCGAGTGGCATCCAGTCTTCGCCGACCCGAAGGTTTTGGATTGCGTCAACGCCTGAACGTACGAAGTTGAATTCGTTTCCATTGCCGAGTTCAACACCGGCTACATATGGAAACGGTTGAAGGTACTGCTGCATTGCGACGCTACCTTTTCGCGATGCCCCGGCTTTTTGAATCGCGGGATGCAATCCTAAACGCGCAAACTCGCCGGCGATGTAATGAGCAGCGTCATTAGCACCTTGTGTTCCAGTTCGACGTCCGTTGAGTGCGTCGGAAGCGAGATAGGAAATGTGTTGCTGGAGTCGCGCCGAACTGGGACCGTCTTGCGTAGCGGATTGCTTTTGCGCGATCGCGCCGGCAGTAATTACGAGCAGCGCCAGGACTCCGACAAAGGAGAGTTTGAGTTGTTTAGTATTCATGATTAATAAGAATCTGAGTGCGCAGATAACGGACGAATATGAAACCGAGAGACTTACAAAGTGTTACAGTGTGTTACAAGCCTCAAATCTGTAATGCCGTACTTACTCAACCCAATCCGCAATGAACACATTCGTGTCGCCCTGCTTTGCCGAATTCCTGTTTGAGGCGAATACCAGTTTCTTGCCATCGCGAGTAAACATTGGAAACCCATCAAAGGTGTCGTTGAAGGTAATGCGTTCGAGTCCACTACCGTCGACATTGATTTTGTAGAGATCGAAGTTTCGTCCCTTTGGATCGTCCATATTCGAAGCGAAAATTATTCGTTTACCGTCAGGGAAAAAATATGGTCCGAAGTTAGCTTTCGCGTTGTGAGTGACCTGTCGCTTGTTTGAGCCGTCCGCATCCATGACCCAAATTTCCAATGTGGTTGGGCGAATCAAATTTTGCTTTAACAGGTTTGTGTAATCTGCCTTCTGTTTCTCGGTTTCTGGATGGTAGGCACGATAGACGATCTGTTTGCCGTCGTACGACCAGAATGGCCCACCGTCATAACCAAGTTTATTCGTGAGTTGCTTCACGTTTCCGCCGTTCGCGTCCATCGTGTAGATATCGAGATCGCCGTTACGCGTTGACGTGAACACCAACTTCTTACCGTCAAGAGTAATGGTTGTTTCAGCATCGTACCCCGGCGACTTCGTTAATTGCTGGATATCCGTCCCGTCAGGTTTTGCAGTGAAAATGTCAAAACTTGGATAGACGGCCCAGACATAGCCCTGGGAGAAGTCAGGCCTGGGCGGGCATTGCTTATCGGCTAGATAAGTTGACGAATAAAGTACTCGTTTCGCGTTCGGAAAAATGTAGGAGCAGGTAGTGCGACCCTCGCCATTTGAGATCATCTTAACGTTAGAGCCGTCGATGTTCATCGAATAGATCTGATCGCAACCGTGTCCGTCGCGGGTTGATTGAAAGATCAGCTGTTTACCATCAGCTGAAAAATAGGCCTCAGCGTTCTCACCACCAAAAGTGAGTTGTTTGAGATTGCGAAGGTGCTTCTCATCTGGCAATACCAACGACTGATTAGACGATTGCGATGGTCGTTCAACAATACGAGAAAAACCGATTAGGGAAAGCGCGGTTATGAAGGCAAGCGCAACGGTGATCTTCAAATCAATGCTCCTGTATGTATGAGATAGCGTTAGGACCAGCGTCCGATGCAATCATGCTCGGGCACTTGAAGTGACAAGCGCCTTCGCGTTTGCCTGGGCGTTTGCACGGCGCCAACGAATGAATAGCAACACTACTGATGCGATACCTACAATCAAACTGATCAGCTGCGATGTTGAGAGATGCGTCAGTGTGGTCAGGCCGAGTATGTCACCCCGAGGATCGTCGCGAACAAATTCGATCAAAAAGCGCACAGCTGAATACAGCAACGTGTAGAGCAGAATCACTTGCCCGTCGAAGCGTTTATGTTTGTGCAACCAAAGCAGCACTCCAAAAACAATCAACATCGCGAATGATTCATAGAGTTGTGTCGGATGAAGATAAGTATCTGTTGGTACTCCGGTGATCTCGTGGCCCAACTCCGTGAATTTCACGCCCCACGGAAGCGTTGTCGGTTTTCCCCAGCAACAGCCGGCAGCGAAACAACCCTGACGACCAAAGAAATTGCCGATCGCGATTCCGGGCGCACAAGCATCCGCGGTTCTCCACCAGGGAAGTTTGTAGCGCTTCATGAGGTAATAGCCGACAAGTACTGCGCCGATTAAGCCTCCGTAAAAGACTCCACCGGAGCGCAGAAAATCCAGCGAGAGAAGTTGCGCCGGATGATCGCGATATTCAGGCTCGGTGAAAAGCATCAGTATCTTCGAGCCAATCAGCGAAGCCAGCAACATCCACAAACTCAGGTCATAAATTTTTTCGCGAGGTAAGCCGTCTCGAGCGGCGAGTCTGACGGTGATCAGAATAGCGCAGAGAAAAGCAATCGCTAAAAAGACACCGTAGGTGTTGATGGGGAATGAACCGATACGGAAAATTTCAGGGTACATGCGAAAAGCGAGCAAAGAACCAAGTACAAGTAGTCTCTAGGTCGTTGCTGGTTTTTTCCTTCCAATCACCAAATCATACGCCAACAATATCGCTCCCAAGGTTATGCTCGCATCTGCGACGTTGAATGTGGGCCAGTGATAACTTCCTGCATGAACAACGATGAAGTCGATCACGTACCCGAGTCGCGCGCGGTCGGTCAGATTGCCTACGATGCCAGCCAACAAAAGGGAGCACGCTCCAAGCACGCGATCGTCGTTGCGAGGCGTGCGAATGAAGTAATAGAAAACCGCCAGCGCTGCAGCAATCGCCAACACAACGAAAAACCAGCGACCGAACGATCCACCTTCCTGCAACTGACCGAAGGCAATGCCGGGATTTTCCGTATAGATGAGGTCGAGAAGTCCTCTAATAACCTGCTTGTCTTCGCCATACCGGAGCGCACGCACGGCCCAGGCTTTTGACGATTGGTCGACCATGTAAATGCCAAATGCGGCGAGCAAATAGCCGGCGCGCCAGCCGAGGCGTGTACGTGCAGGTGTTGGTGCTGTCGGAGTGTTAGCGCTCACTAATCAAAAGTACCACTCATTATCGATCTTTCTGCGGCAGTCCTTGGTTGGGCCCGTGCGCTGCTATTGGTCTCGCTCGATCTCTTCTAACGCTGCGGTACAACGTTCACATACGGTCGGGAATTTCGACGACTCGCCAACCCTCGTCGAATAATTCCAGCAACGCTCACATTTTTTGCCATCCGCAGGGACTACTGAAATCGCCACATCGCTCTGCTCGTTAGATTCATTCAATTCAACTTGAGATACGATGAAAATGTAGCGCAGTTCGTTTCCATGACTTTGCAATAGCTTCAACGTGTCGCCGCTTGCAGTTAGCACTACTTTTGCTTCCAGAGAACTGCCGATCTTCTTTGCGATTCTGGCTTCCTCGAGTGCCCGCAGAACCGCATCGCGAATCTCAAACATTCGTTCCCAATTGGCCAGCAACTCCGATTGATTACTTTGAGATGCCTTGGGAAACTCCGTCAAATGAACTGACTGTGATTCATCACGACTGGGCAAGTTTTCCCAAATCTCATCTGCAGTGAACACCAGAATAGGTCCCAGCATTCGCGCGAGCGCATCAGCAATCTTGTACAGAACCGTTTGTGCCGATCGCCGAGCTTTGCTGCGTGGCGCAAACGTATAAAGTCTGTCCTTGATGATGTCGAAGTATCGCGCCGACAGAGTCACCGTCGCGAAGTTGTACAAAGCATGATAGACACTGTGAAACTCGTAAGCTTCATAAGCTGCCAACACCTTTACGACTACACGATCAAGTTCAGCTAACGCCCAGCGATCAGTTTCTTCCAATTCATCTTCGCCGATTGTGTCCGTTGTAGGATCAAAACCAGCCAGGTTGCCCAGCGCAAAGCGAGCAGTGTTCCGAAGTTTGCGATAACCATCTGTGACGCGCTGAAGAATCTCATCTGACGCTCGCATGTCGTCAAAATAATTTGAAGAAGCACACCACAAGCGAATGATTTCGGCGCCTGATTGTTTGATGACTACATCAGGTTCGACTGCGTTGCCGGCCGATTTGTGCATTGCTTTGCCCTGGCCATCCAACGTCCAACCGTGCGTGATAACAGTCTTGTAAGGTGCTGCGTCATGAGCCGCGAGACCGACCATCAATGACGAATTGAACCAGCCGCGAAACTGATCACCGCCTTCGAGGTAGACATCCGCGGGCCACCGAAGTTCTTGTCTGTTCTCGAGGACAGCAATCGAAGACACGCCACTATCAAACCACACATCAAGGATGTCTGTTTCCTTGGTCCATTCGGCGGACCCACAACCTTTGCACGAGTAACCAGGAGGTAAAAGATCTGTCGCCTCACGTGTGTACCATGCGTCGCCGGACTCTTTTTCAAAAATATCGGCGACGTGATTGATGACTGCCGGATCCGCTACAGCCTCTGTGCATTTCGTACAATAGAAAACTGGAATTGAAACTCCCCAAACGCGCTGGCGTGAAACACACCAATCAGGCCGACCCTTTAACATGTTTCCCATGCGGTCGATACCCCACGCCGGAATCCAATTGACCTTTTGAATTTCGCTGACTGATGCAGAACGTAGAGATTTAGGAGGAGTATCTGACAAATTGTCAGTGAAGTTACTGCGGTCTCGACCGTCTTCATCCTTCTCAACCAGGTCCTTGTGCGCTTGGTCCATCGCGATAAACCACTGCGGAGTTGCCCGGAAGATCACGGGATTTTTACAGCGCCAACAATGCGGATACCGATGGTCGTAGTTCTCTGAAAACAACAACACGCCTTGTTGTTTCATAAACTCGACTATGATCGGGTTAGCGTCAAAAACCTTTTGACCAGCAAAGTGCTCAACTTCAGGAGTAAAGCGCCCAGCGTTATCTACGGGGCAATAAACCTCCAACCCATACCGTTTGCCGATTACAAAGTCGTCGTGACCGTGACCAGGCGCTGTATGTACTGCTCCCGTTCCAGCTTTGCTGTCGCTTGTTTTCTTTTGCGCTTCACTGACGTCAAGCTCGGTTTCAGCGTCAGCTTCGCCACCAAGCGTGACGTGTTCACCAACCATCAGCAACGAGGGTCGATCAAGCCATGCATGTCCACATTCAAGTCGGTCGAGTTTTGAACCTTGAAAACGCGCGAGGACCAGCGGGTGAGTCGCTTCTCCGTTCGCATCATTGTTGACGAGACCACATTTCGCAGCGACAGCCTCGAGCAAATCGCTAGCTACGATGTAGACTTCATCACCATATTCAAAAGCGGAGTATTCAAAATTCGGATGAACCGCAATACCTAAATTAGCCGGCAGTGTCCACGGCGTCGTGGTCCAAATCACTACGAACACTTTTCTGCCCGCGAGTGCCGGATCAATCTGCGCGGGATCACTGCGCAACGGAAACTTGACGTAGACGGACGGGCTCGAGTGCTGGTGATATTCGACCTCAGCTTCAGCCAGCGCAGTCTGATCGTGGATACACCAGTAGACAGGCCGCGCTCCCTTATAGACGTAACCACGTTCGACAAAACGCGCAAACATGCGCGCTGTTTCAGCTTCGTAGTGGTTCGACATCGTGAGATACGGGTTATCCCAAGTGCCAAGAATTCCAAGTCGTTTGAAATCGCGCGTCTGATTTTTTAGTGCCTGGGCAGCATGCTCACGACAAGCGCGACGAATCGACACGGGTGACATATTTGCTTTCTTCGCGCCGAGTTTGCGATCGACGTACAGCTCGATCGGCAGACCATGACAGTCGTAACCCGGGACGTAGGGCGCGTCATAACCCATCATCGTTCGTGATTTAACGATGAAGTCTTTCAGGATCTTGTTCATCGCCGTGCCGAGATGGATGTCAGCGTTGGCATAAGGAGGACCGTCGTGAAGGATGAACTTCTCAGCGCCAGCCCGAGCGTTGCGAATCAGTTGGTAGAGATTGATCTCTTCCCATTTTTTCAACCGGGCAGGTTCAGCCTGAGCCAGGTTTGCCTTCTGCGAAAACGCCGTCTTCGGCAGATTAACTGTCTTCTTAAGATCGAGTGGGGTTTCAGTGGACATAGATTTTGGTTAATAGTAGCAAAGGGAATTTCGAATCTCGAATTGCGAGTCTCAAATTAGGAATCCACGATGGTGAAATCTGCTATTGGTCACAAGCCTCTACAGGTCCAGGCATCAAATTTCAAAAGGAGATTTGCAATTTTAAACCCGAACCATCTTCCTTTCGGACGCGACGGTTCGGGTTCTGAAGAACAACTCTGAAGAGTTGATTAGCCGATGAACATCTCGTCCTCTCCGTAGGTCTGGTTAATGGGCTTCGGCACTGGCGCAACGAGAACCTCGAGGCCGCGGCGGAAGCCCGCCATAATTGCGGCCAACTCGCGCGCCGGTTCTATGACCTTGTGCTGAATGAAATCGGTCGTTAACACAACCTGCTGGTTAGTGCGGTCGATGGTCCTGCTAACCAGCTCTACCTTGTCACGTGCTTCAACCGCTGTATCGTTGACAAGCGCCTTTAGTTCACTGACCTCACTCTTAACAATTGCGAGCGATTCAGACAGGTGCATTGTCGCAGTGGCAAGATGTCCGGAAACGGCGTGGAACTGCTCCGCGATAAATTTTCCCTGAACAGCAACCTGCTTGCCTTGTTCGCTAATCAAGGTGACCCGTTCGATCAGCGGCTCCATCTTGTCTTCCAACCGAGCGACCGATTTCACCGCGCGATTAACAAACACGGCAATAGCAATCATCGCGATCGCAATGATGATAAACGACAACGCAATAACGACCATGATCCAGAAAAGCGGATCGTGGATAGTTATTTGTAGCGCGAGAGAGTTCATGTTGATTGAAGTTTACAAGCTTTTGATTTCAGATTACCGATCGCTGATCGGGCTCATCATCGAGTGATTCATCGCGTCAATCTGCAATCGATAATCTTCAATCTTCAGTTGCCTTAGTTCGCCTTTTCGCCGTAGTTCGGAGCAGCTTCCAAACGTCCTGACATTTCTGTCTTACGCTTTTCGTCCTGGTAGGCTTTCTTACCAGCGTCGATCGCTGCGGCTACAGTGTTGGTTTGACGCGATGCTACTTCGCGAGCGGTTTGCGCGACTTCGCTAACTTTATCGGAAGCTTGTGAATAGAGTTCCGATGCTCGCCCACGAGTCGCTTCATAGTACTCGCCGGCGCGCTCTCGGCCAGTTTGATAATACTCACCCGCCCGGTCGCCAAGCTGCTGAGCTGCTTCGCGCGATTTATCGATACCTTTACGAGTTGCATCAGCGATGTCGCCGCGCAGTTCGTGTCCTGACTTCGGGGCAAACAACAAAGCTATAACCGCTCCGATACCGCCGCCAATAAGCAGGTAAGTTAGTCTGGTTGAGACGCTGTCACCGCTCTCTCGTCGATATTCATCTTGTCCCATTTCTTGGGGTCCTTTCTCAAAAGCGAGGCCCTATTGCCGCGCTGGAATCCTAAAATTACGAGGGATTAGTTTCGGTTTGGACTATAGCAAATGGGTTAGAGTCGAGGCAATGAATGCGAGTGTGCAGTGGTCCGTAGGTCAGTGATATGTTGCTCTTGACCACTGACTACTGACCACCGTTCTCCTTTTTTCCCGATCCATTGTACTGATCAAGCTTTCGGTAGAGCGTCTTTCGTCCAATCCCGAGGGCACGAGCCGCGTGCGACTTATCGCCCGCAGTGTAATCCAGCGTCGCTTCGATAGCTTGTCGTTCAATCTCCTCCATCGACGACGGAACGGTGACTTCAAAGGTTGACGTTCGACCCTCACTCGCAGCTTTGGCTCGTTCAACTTTGATCCGGTCGCGTGATTCAAGCGCGATCTTCGTGATCACTTCCGGCAGATCTTCTAACTCGATCTGACGACCAGACGCAATAATCACCGCGCGCTCGATCGCATTTTCAAGTTCACGAACATTCCCGGGCCATTCGTAAGTGATGAGCGCCTGCAGTGCGTCCTTTGAAATTCCCGAAATGAACCGACCTGTCTTCTGTTTGTAATGTTCAAGGAAGTGAATCACCAGCGGATGAATATCTTCGGGGCGTTCACGCAGTGGCGGCAGCTTTATCGGAAACACCGATAGTCGATAGTAAAGATCCTGACGAAAAGTTCCGAGCTCGACCGCACGCTTTAAGTCGACATTCGATGCCGCTACAACTCGCACATCTGTTTTGATCACTTCATTGCTACCGACTCGCGTGAACTCGCCATCCTGAAGGACTCGCAATAGTCGAACCTGTGCTGACAAACTCATTTCGCCGACTTCATCCAGAAACAGCGTGCCCCGATTTGCTTCTTCAAATCTTCCGCGCCGAAGCGCTCGAGCATCGGTGAAGGCGCCCTTTTCATGACCAAACAATTCTGACTCGAGCAGTGTTTCTGGAATCGCGCCGCAGTTTAGTTTTACGTATGGCTGGTCTTCTCGACCTGAGTTGAAGTGAATTAGATTTGCAAGCAACTCTTTACCAGTACCTGATTCACCCTCAAGCAAAACGGTGGTCTGCGCGTCTGCGACGTTGAGGGCCAGTTCAATCGCACGTCTTATTATGGGTGTCTGTCCGATGATCCGATCTTCGCCATAACGCTCATGCAGGGCGCTGCGTAAGTGCATAACTTCGGCCGAGAGTTGATCACGTTCGAGTGCGGTTCCGATTTGATCGGCGATGCCTTCGACGAGCGCTACTTCGTGATCCTGAAATCCTTCGCGTGCTTCACTCCAAACAAGACCGAGCAGACCGAAGGTTTGTCCGGCAATTCTTACTGGGGCCACCAGCGCCGCTCGTCCACCGAGAATCGAGTTGAACATCAAACGAAAAGGAAATGGTAAGTCGGTTTCCAGTAATCGCAGGGTCTTGCCCTGGGCCAGGACTTCTACCATTGCTGGAAAAGCAGTGACATCGAGCGACTGTCCGTGCTCAGCAAACAATCCTTCGACTTGTTCGATCGACGCATGCGGCGCAGCTTTGAATGCCGCAAGACTTATTCGGCCGCCCGCTGGATCGAGCACGCCTAGAGCGGAGTAATCTGCTTCCACGAGTGCGATAGCACGCTCAAGCACGAGCGATGAAACCTCTCGAAAATCTGAGCGAGCATTTAGTGCATTGGCGATCGACAACAGTGCGCGTTTCGTTTCGGCTTCGCGCTCTTTGTCCGTGTAAAGGCGCGTGTATTGATAACCAACGGCGATCTGTCCCGCGATTGATTGCAAGAATGAAACTTCGTCATCCAGCCACTCGCGTGGCGTCCGTGTTGTGTGAAGGCCGACGAGACCCAGCACGTCGTCGCCAAGCACGACGGGAACAACCAGGAGCGAGCGTGTTCCCAGACTAGCCGCCAGGAAACGGACTTTCTGATCCAAGCCCGACGCCGCTACATCGTCTAAACGAATTGGTTTTTTTATGTCGACTCGTTCGGAAAGCTGTTTGAGATCGAGTGGGATGACGGTACCGAGACTCGATGGTACATCGTTGGACGCGCGCCATTCATGACTGATGCGCAGTTCGCTGGCCGACTTTAGCTGAATGACATCGCAGCGGTCGACGTTCATCATTCGGCCAAGTTCGGAAACGATTACAGTCAGAAACCGATCGAGATTGATGGTGCTGGGAAGCGTCATCGCGAGGCGATTGATAATCGCTTCACGAGCCTCGTGCATTTTGATCTTGCGTTCGAGCGAAAGAGACTGAGCGGTGTTTGACATTGATTCTGAGTGGTTCGGATCATAGTCGAGCATCTAGTAGGTTGCAAAGCAGCACCTCGAGCCAGCAATTTCTGAGGTTGCGATAGGGAGTCTGCGCGGCTGGCTGATAACTGATAATAAGCCCGCATCCAAGCATCATGTGAAGGGACCGGGGGAAGGGTTCCTTTCCAATAGAAGAATTACTTGAGGAACTTTTACCCTCCAGGCTCAACAAAAGCCTACTTCCCGTCCTCAGTTTCACGGTCAGCTCGCCTCGGCCGAGTCTTTTGATCTCCTCTACCTTTGCTACTATGTTTAGCAAATCCGTATAATCCAAAAAGCTAGACGAACGGAGTAAATAACTGTTTCATGCCGATTTACGAGTACGAATGCCAGAAGTGCCAATCGCACACTGAAGCATTTCAAAAGGTCAACGATAAACCGCTGACTAAGTGCAAGAAATGTGGTGGGCGTCTCGAGAAAATGATCTCGGCCCCCGCCATCCAGTTTAAAGGTTCTGGCTGGTACGTCACCGACTATGCCGGAAAGGCAACGAAGGGCGACAAGTCTGAATCCGAATCCTCGAAAGAGACAAAAACGGAGAAGAAAGCTAAAGACAGCTCCCCAGTTACGAAGACTTCCGACAAGCCTTCACCTTCCAAAGCTTCAGGCGATTGAAGTCATTCCGCGGCGGCAACAATGGGCGCGTTAACTTCCGCAGAACCTGGATATCACAGGCGCAAGAATTATTCTCGATCAGTCGCGATCCTACTCGTTGGGAGCGCGCTCGCGGGTTCGATTCTTGCTCAATCGGGTACTCGGCCGCTTGCGAATGCCGCTGGTGGCGTGTCGGTTAGCGTGGTAGCAAAGCGCGACGACAGCCGAAACAATCCGATCACGAGTAAAGAGCTCTCCGTTTATGACAACGGAGTCGAACAGGCGATTCGGAACTTCACACCCGATCCATCGCCAGCTCGCATCGTTCTCCTGGTGGACAACTCTCTATCGATTCGGGCTGACGTAGAGAAACTCGAAGCCGCAGCTCGGGAGTTTGCTTATGAAATCTTTGATGGCGACAAACTGCTAATCGTAGGTTACGACGAACAAGCAGAAATCGTTGCTGATTGGACGGACAACGCAAAATCGATTGAAGCGTCGTTGAAGTTGTTTAGAAAAAAAGGTCAGCCCTATTTGTTCGACGCTATCCGCGCTGTGATGCAGGAGGCACTGCAACCGCTGCAGAGTCAAAAGAGAATCATTGTAGTTATCAGCGACGGCTTGGATCGTGGCAGTAAGGCGACCTTCGATCAGACATTAGCTGAACTGCAAAAAGAAAACATCATGGTCTATGCGGTTCAGGCGGTTGATCGCACTCGCGGTGCAATCAGGCGAGATGTTCCGAAACCAAAAGTAGTGATTGATAAATTGGCAGAAGGAACGGGCGGAGAAATCTTCTCGATCGATCATCCAACGGAAGCTGCTAAAGCGATATGCGACGAGCTTCGCAAAAACCGGTACGTGCTTTCCTATGTTCCGTCCAGCGCACCGTATGGACAGGCTCGCAACTTACTCGTTCTCGGTAACCAGGGCATCACGGTACGCTCGAAGTCGATGCAGCAGCCTCAATGAGAATTTCGCATTTGAAAACATCGTCGCACGACTAAAGTCGCAACCCTCGCTGCCCATCCGCAATCCGAAGTTCGCATCCTGAGACGTGAACTTCTGTCAAATTCCTATTTCTTCTTTGAATACACCCAAAGCAACCCCGCCATAATCATCACGATTAACGTTTCCATGAAGAAAAAAAACGTCGGGACGAAGTTCCCGTTCTCATCCAGCGAGTCGGAGTAGGAGATATACGTGCCGAGGATCAGACCGGAGATCACCCATACCGCTTGTCGTTTTTTATCCCACACAACTATTGTCTGTTAGAACTTTGACTCCGCTCGGTTCGTTACGATCTTGGGAATGGTAACGATGTAATTGAGGTCTAGCAATGTTCTGCCCAAAATGCAGTCAATCACAGCCGTCGGAAGAAATGCGGTTTTGTTCTCGCTGCGGATTTCCGTTGGGAACCGTTTCTTTGTTACTAGGCAATGAGGGAACGCTGCCCGAGCTTGATAACTCAACTAATCGTTTGTCGATCCGTTCTCGGATGGCCACCGAAAGTTTGATACTTCTTGTACTTTCCTGGGCTATCGGGCTGGTCTGCACTTTTTGGTTTAACGCACACGGTATCTACGAAGGGATCGCAAAGATTGGTGCGTTCACCTTTTTCATGCTCGGCTTCATAGGCTTGTTTAGATTCCTGTACGCGTTCCTGTTTGTAAAAATCACTCAAACCACACTCTCTAAAGATCCCTCGGCTTTGAAGGAGGCGATTCGATCACAGTTGCCGCCACCGCAAATGACTCCCATCAGCGATTGGCCGTTACGACCTAACACGCGTGAGATGGTGTCACAGCCGAGTGTCACGGAACATACGACGCGACTTTTGGATGACGAATGAGGAGATTTCAGATTGAAGATTGCTGACTGGATATCGACAGAGTTATTTAAGCAGGCCTGACAACCAGTGCATGATGTTCAGAGTTAGCTGTTTGTTATCTATGCCAGGGTAGTTCATACCGATAGGTTCGTTCTCGGGTGGATTGCCAAGCAGCGCAGACAACATGTCTGCCTCTCCTAAAACAACAACTCGGCCGCTTCCAACTTTTAACGCCAAGCCCTGCGCGCTTCCTTTTGCTGAAACCACTGCGGCGGCTGTTCCATCTGAAGCCGAACTCACGTCACGCGCAGAATCAGCCAGCTTCAGAAAAGCACTACTGTCCTGTGGGCCTTTTAGAGACTGTCCACTAAAAACGATTACGCGACTTACCTTTTCAGCGCCTTCGCGTCCAGTGATGATCGGGTGATCGACTAACTGATGATTGTCACGCGAGTAAACAATCATGCTCGAACGAAATTCTTCAGCACCATTTGAAGGATCTTCTGTCATGGTCGCATGCATCTCAACGCCAAATTTTTTGGCTAACCCTGCCGCCGATTTTGCAAACGGACCGGGATCTGCAACTAACAATAACGATCCACCAGTCTTTACCCATTCACGAAGCACTTCACACTCATCATCAGTAAACGCCGGTTTATCTGCATCTGCTTCATCGATGTCAGCACCGAGTGCGTTGGCGATTACAACAACCTTAAAAGTATCAAGTGTCTTCTTGCTGAATGGCTGGCGATTAACCACCAATCGATAACCATCATTCATCAATAGATCGGCAAATGGTTTGTAGCGTCCGGAAGATGTATGGAAGTTATTATGAGCTTCATCAAACATCACCCGCGGCGAATTTTTCGTAAAGCTTGGATTTGTGACATCGACTTTGAAATTTAGGTCGGCAAGATGCTGCCCAGACGTGGGCGCCGAGAGTCCTAAAAGGACCACCGCGCAGACGAATAGTTTGTTCAGGAAATTCATTCGGTGCTAACGAGCAAAAAACTGGAGAGACTTAACCGACAGGTTTGGACCAGGTTACTTTCAAACGCGCGCTGGAAGCTTCGCAAGTCGTTCGGCAGCTCGGTTCAGAGTTTCGTCGCTCTTGCAGAAACAGAATCGTACTTGTTGTTTGCCATTCTGCGACACGCTGTAAAAACTCGAACCCGGAACGCAGGCGACACCAATCTCGCGGATCAGATGCTTGGTAAACTCAACATCGTTTGCAAAACCAAAACTGGAAATATCGGTCATGATGTAGTACGCGCCATCAGGGACGAACGTTGCGAAACCATTTTGTTGCAACACCG
>Ga0070671_100000825_pt1 | contig 22465 bp, 28 predicted proteins | sample KBSS73metaG_FD_65341 | JGI IMG/M metagenome (GOLD analysis project Ga0070671, IMG submission 65341) | Switchgrass rhizosphere microbial communities from Kellogg Biological Station, Michigan, USA - KBS S7-3 metaG | ecosystem: Host-associated > Plants > Roots > Rhizosphere > Soil ...
TGCTTGCCGGGAATCACTAAAGTGCGTAGCTCCATAGACATGGACGACGGCGGACTCTCAGCAGCACTGGACCGGGCCGAACAGGCGCTCGAGCGCATCCAGCGCGCACTCTCGGCGCCCAAGCCCGCTCCGGTGGTGCGGGACGAAGAGCTTCGCGCCAAGGTTCGTGAGGTTGTTGAAGAGCTCGACGAGCTGATCCGGCAGGCTGCCGCCTGATGGCGACACTCATCGATCTCAGCATTGCCGGCCGCACCTACCAGGTCGCGTGCCGTGAGGGTGAGGAAGAAAATCTCCGCTCCGCCGCGCGGCTCGTCGACGGCAAGAGCCGGGAGGCGCTCGCCGGGCTCGGCACGCTGTCCGAGGCGCGCCAGTTCCTCTTCGCTTCGCTCCTCCTTGCCGACCAGCTTATCGACAAGGATCCTGGCGCCGCGGCCGCTGCGGCCCCTTCCCCGCCCGATCCCGCACTGGTCGAGCGCGCCGAAGCGCTCGCCAATCGCATGGAAATGCTTGCGGCGCAGCTTGAGAGTGAAGCCGCGAACCCCTAGATTGATCGCGACGGGCACTACCCGGTGCGAGCCTTCGGAAAATCCCTGAGGCGATTCAATCCACTTGGGAGCTGACCCTGCTTCAGGTCATGCGGGATTCCGTGGGGCTTGGAGCAATCGGCGCCCACCTGACGTTTTGGCGTCAGAGGATTTTAGGGCAAACGGCCATGGTGGTCCCGTCACCCCCTTTCGGCCCTCCGGAGCCGCGGCCTGAAATGGAGCCGCTTTCGAAGGAGTCGCTTCGCCGCGCAGCACTCGATGCGCGCAAGGCTTTCGTGCGCACGCTTTCAGATGCGGATCGCGAACAGCTGCAGCAGAAGCTTGCCCAGAACCTCACTTCGCTGTTCGCCGGCGTTTCCGTCGTCGGCGGTTACCATCCCCTCGGGTCGGAAATCAGCCCGCTGCCCGCGATGGAGGAAGCGCGGGCAGTCGGCGCGATCGTCGCTTTCCCCTGCTTCACCAACCCCGCCAAGCCATTCAAATTCATCGCCGGCGATCCGCTCGAGCCGGGCCCGTTCGGGCTGATGCAGCCGGCGAAGCGGCATCCGGTCGTCGAGCCGGACCTGGTGCTCATCCCGCTCGTTGCGACCGACGGCGCCGGCACCCGGCTTGGGCGCGGCAAGGGCCATTACGACCGAGCGCTTCTGAGCCTCAAGAAGAAGGGCGCGCGTCTGATCGGAATCGGCTGGGCGATGCAATTGCTGACCGAAGAGATACCTGCGGACGCCTGGGACGTGCCGCTGGACGGCTTCGCGTCACCCGAGGGGCTGGAGTTCTTTGCCCGCGCCTGACGTTGCGCGGAAGACACAGCTGTTAACTTTTGTCGAAATGCGCGTCCGGTCGTCGAAACCACCGGAAAGTTCAATTCTTTTACCGATACTTGAATGGTAGCGTGCGAATCACGCGCACGAGACTATCGAGCGCGTCAAAAGGGGTCGGATCAATGCGCATAAAGGTGTCAGCTGTTGTGGTGGTCGTTGCCGCCAGCATCGCGCTGTTCGCCGCCATCCAGCGCGAAAGCCGCGCCGACGCGGCTGCCGGCGACTGCTACGCCGCTGACAAGGGCCCGAATACTCCGACGATTTGCCAGTAAGCGACGCGCTCAGCGCGCGTTGAGCGCGACCGCGGCGCGGATCAGCGCCTTGAACGCAGCCTCATCGACTTGGTCGTCCTCGCGGAAGTCAATTGCGCGGCGGGTGCCGCCGTCGAGGCTCGCGTTGAACAGGCCGGACGGATCGTCGAGCGTTGCGCCCCTGGCGAAGGTCAGCTTGACCTTGTCCTTGTAGGTCTCGCCCGTACAGATCATGCCGTCATGTTCCCAGACGGGGACGCCGCCGGGGTTCGACGGCTTGCGCCATTTCACCGCTTCCTCGACCTCGGGATCCGCTTCCCGGATGAGCCGCCGCAACTTCGCGAGCGTCGCTCCGCGCCAGTCGGGAAGCGCCTTCAGCTTCTCGTCGATCTCCTCGGATGCGTCCTTCATCTATCCTGCCTTGAGTGCCTCGTCGGACGACCGCGCCTTCTTGTCGGTCACGACCACCGTCGTCGAGCCGAAATCGGTCAGATTGTAGAGCTTCTTCGCGAAGCTCCGCGGCAGCCGGATGCAGCCGTGCGAGGCGGGACGTCCAGTCACGTAGCCGGCGTGAAGCGCGACGCCGCCCCAGGTCAGCCGCTGCATGTAGGGCATCGGCGCATTGTCGTAGGTCCGCGAGCGATGGCGCACCTGCTTTTCGAGGATCGTGTAGCGGCCCGTCGGCGTTCGCTTGCCCCTCCTGCCCGTCGACACGGCCGAAGAGCCCCACAGCTCTCCGTCCTTGAAGACATATGCCTTCTGCGAGGCAAGGCTGACCACGATCAGCACGCCGGCCTTGGAAGTATCCGACGCTACCGCAGGCGCCGGAGTCAGCTCCTTCTCCGGAGCAAGCACGTCGGTGCTTCCGAGCGAGGCGACGGGAGCGGACGTTTCTGCCGCCGGAGCGGTCGAAGGCGGCGGCGGCAGCGGAACCTGGCGCTCCACCGGCGGCACGATAGCCGGTTCGGGCACAGCCTGCACCTGCGGGAGCTGGCGCGGCAGCCTGGGCTGAACCGGGACCAGCGGAGGCGTCACCGGCCTTCCGATGGAAGCTTGTTCGTGCGGCACTGGAGCCGGAGCCACGGGCGGAGCTGGCGGCGGCGCGATTCGCTTTGGCGGCGCAATAGAAGCCGTCAGCTCGGACAGCCGTTCATGCCCTCCACCCAACCACCAGCCGGCGATGCCGCTGAGCAGCCACAAGGGAGAGGCGTAAAGTGCAACGGCAACAACGCGCTTCATCGATGCTCACCCCGATCTGGAGCAACGGATGACGTCATTCTATCGGCAATACGGTTGAAGCGCGCAATAGCACCGCTTACCCGCGCGCATCATTGGCGGATTATCGGCGTTCTGTAGCTGATGAGCATCAATATCGGCACGGCGGGCTGGAGCATCCCTCGGCAAGTGGCCGATATGTTTCCCGCCACGGGCTCCGCGCTCGAACGCTATGCCGCGCGCTTCCCGGTCGGCGAGATCAACAGTTCCTTCCACCGTCCGCACCGCCGCTCAACCTGGGAGCGATGGCGCGACAGTGTGCCGGCTGCCTTCCGCTTCTCGGTGAAGGTCCCAAAGCTGATCACGCACCAGCAGAAGCTGGTCGATTGCGCGGAGGCACTCGACGCGTTCATCGAACAGGCGAACGGGCTGGAGGAGAAGCTGGCGATCCTGCTCGTCCAGCTACCGCCCAAGCTCGCCTTCGACGAAGCCGTCGCAGGCGACTTCTTGGCCGATCTCGTTGCCCGCACGCCCGCGCGTGTCGTCTGCGAGCCCCGCCATCCGAGCTGGTTCGAGCCTGCTATCGACGCATTCCTGAGCGATCTCAAGATAGCGCGCGTCGCCGCCGATCCCGCGATCTGCGAAGCGGCCGCCGTACCCGGTGGGTGGCGGAAGCTGTCCTATACGCGATTACATGGTTCCCCGGTCATGTACCGCTCAAGCTACGAGGACCGGATCGACGGCTACGCAGCGCGGCTGGAGCGCGAATGCGCCGAGGGGCGCGACGTCTGGTGCATCTTTGACAACACCGCGTCCTCGGCTGCTGCGAGCGATGCGCTCGCGCTTCGAGAGGCGTTCCGCCTTTCCTGAGCGCCGTTTTGACCCGACGCGCGCAACATCCGCCTATTCGCTTCGTTAACTCCGCAACTTCCGCGAAACATTGGGTTTTCGCAGGCGAAACGAAGGAACTCGTGATGCGTAAAGTGCTTCTCGGTTCGGCAGCTGTCCTTGCCGCCACTCTGGCCGCTACGCCAGCCGCCGCCCAGTACTACAGCTACGGCTATTCGCCTTATTCCTACGGCTATAGCCCGTACAGCTACGGATATTCCTACCCGGGCTATAGTTACGGCTATTCGTCCCCGAGCTACGGTTATTCGAGCTACGGCTATGTCTATCCGGGCTACGGCTACTCCTACCCGAGCGCCAGCTTCGGTTATTCGAACTACGGCTATTCGAACTACGGCTATTCCTATCCGAGCTACAATAGCCGCTGCCTGCGGAAGCACCATCGCAACGGCGTCACCTACTACACTCGCAGTTGCTGATCTTTAGCCGCTGAAGCCCGGGGGGGTGGGCACGGCCGCGCCTGCTGGCCTAGTAGGCCGCCGATGACCGCCCCCCAGCCCCAGCCCTCCGCGCGCAAGCTCCTCGGAATCGCGATTATCGTCGCGATCATCGTCCTGTGGGCGGCGTTCGTCGCAAGCCTCGCCCCCTTCGTCGGCAAATTGCCTGTGCTCGTACAAGCGGCATATTATTTAGTTGTTGGAGTGGGTTGGGTTTTTCCACTGAAGCCGCTGGTGCGCTGGATTCAGACCGGGACGTTCCGAACCCGCCCGTAAAAGCGTATAAACAGAAATTGAAGCGGGTGTATTAGATCACTATATCACGATCATGGCACAGGCGCTGACCCTTTTCCGGCCGCTCGACGGCATGCGCAGGACCGCCGTCCGCTGGAGGGACGGCGCACGCGCGCTCGTGCGTGCCCACCCGCGAGGGGCGGTCGGTTTCGGCGTCCTCGGCTTTGTCGGCTTCGTGGCGCTCGGAAGCATCGCGGTTCCCAATCCGGCGACGACGCCATCGGCTCATGCCGCGCCTCCTGCCCCGCCGCCGCTGATCCTGCAGCCGATCGCGCCGGAGCAGGCGGTGAAGGTCAATTCCGAAATTCCATTCGTGACCGGTCCAAACCCGGCGGCCGCCCCCTTCGCCTTCAAGGGTAAAGCGACGGCGCGGACGCAGGCCCTGCAGTGCCTTGCCAGCGCCGTCTATTACGAGGCCGGCAACCAGGACACTGACGGCGAGCGCGCGGTCGCTCAGGTCGTTCTCAACCGCGTGCGCCACCCCGCTTTCCCGAGCACCGTTTGCGGCGTCGTCTACGAAGGCTCGACCCGGCCGACCGGCTGCCAGTTCACCTTCACCTGCGACGGCTCGCTCGCCCACCAGCCGGATGCCGACGGTTGGCGGAAGGCATGGAAGGTGGCCGAGGATGCGCTTTCGGGGGCGGTCTACGCTCCCGTCGGCTGGGCGACCCACTACCACGCCGATTACGTTCTTCCGACCTGGGCTTCGAGCATGGCTAAGAACGCCATCGTCGGCGCGCACCTCTTCTACCGCTGGAACGGCAGCTGGGGCCAGGCGGCCGCCTTCAATTCGGCTTATTCGGGGCGCGAGCCCAATGCAGCTGCGCTTCGCACCGCGGCGCTCGCGGTGCCGCACATTACGCCGGTCTATACACAGCAGGGCCAACTCGCGAAGGCGATCGAGGAGATCCCCGGCGCCGAGGCGGTGAAGCTCGCGCCGTCGATGCGCGGCGACAAGCGCGTTGCGGTGCGCTTCAACCTCGTCGCTCGGGAAGCATCTAAGGATGTCGTCCCGCAAGATTACACCAAGGCTTTCGAGGCCTCGGACAACCTCAAATATGCGCTGTCAGCCGAAACGGTCGGAGGCAATCAGAAGCCGCTTGGCCGCTCTTCGACGCCAGCTCCGGCTGCTAGCGCTAGCGCCAGTGACGGCGGTGGCGGCGGCGCGGCCCAGGCGGCGGCGCCCCAGCACTAATCCTCTTCCGCATTGACGGGCACTGTAGAGGCTGCCGGCGCGACGGGCGGCACCTGCGGCGCAAGCGCAATTTCCACGCGAAGCCGGATCTGATCGAGATGGCTGTCGATCGTCAGGCTGTCGTCGGACAATTGCGAGTCCGCGCTCCGCTGGCGGCCGGTCACAGCCAGCGGCGCGAAAAATCCGGAATCACCCAGTGGGTCGCGATCCTGCAGGCCCACCACCGCGTCGTCGAACGCGGCGCAGGGATCGAGCATCACGGTGCCGGGCTCATCGCGGAAGCGTGCTGCGCAATCGCGGCTCGCGGAGGTGACCGCCATCTCGTCCTTGGACCTGTAAAGACGAACGGCGTCGCGGACGCCGCCGTCGATGGCGTCCGAGTGCAAGGGGCCGCCGATTCGGTCGGTCACCGCCTCGGGAAACCCTTCGTCGGAGCTGCCCGCAGACTGGCGCCAACCGGCACGCTCGGCCCGGTTCCGAGGAGTAGCCCGCGAAGGGCAACGCCGGCGAACAGAACTGCAAAAGGCCAGCGAGGCGGACGACGGCGCGCCTTCCACTCCTGATGGAACTCCAGTGGATCGGCCGCAGCGCTCCCGCTGCGCAATTCGCGGTAGGCGCGATTGATCTCGGGCGCGGCGCGAATCGCCGCCTTCGCGGTCCGGATGGTGCTGTTTGATGAGCCGCTTGTACGCCTGCTCGACAGCCGCCGCGTCGGCACCGGGCGGGAGCCCCAGAACAGCGAACGGAAGCGCGGCCGGTTATGGACGGTCGGTCTAGTCCACTCTTCGAGGACGTGAAAAGTGGCGCGAGTGACGGGGCTCGAACCCGCGACCTCCGGCGTGACAGGCCGGCGCTCTAACCAACTGAGCTACACCCGCGTTTTTGGCGTGGGCGGCGAACTAGGAGAGGGCCTTGGGGGTGTCAACCATCGCAGGCTGAATTTCCTGACGTTCTTCCACTTCCTCCTCATCCTCCTCCCCGACGTGGGTCAGAGTTCCGTGCTCGAAGAGGAATCCGGCGATATCGGGCGTGCCCGCCGCCGAGAAGATCGTCTTCATGATGATCAGCAGCGGAACGGCGAGAAGCGCGCCTGTCGTTCCCCACACCCACGCCCAAAATGAAAGCGACACGAGGATAGAGAGCGGGCTGATCGTGAGGCGATGGCCGACCACCATCGGTGTGAAGAAATTCGCCTCGACCAGGTGGAAGGAAATGAAAACGGCGGGCGGGAGAAGCGCGCCCCACACGTCGGGGAAGGTCATCAGGCCACCGACGAACAGCAGAAGCGCGCAGACGATCGGCCCTAGGTACGGGATGTAATTGGCGACCGCGACGATGCCGCCCCACATCACCGGCGAAGGCATTCCGAGCAGCCACAGCGCACCGGCGGTGAGCGCTCCCAAGCCGATATTGATGAGGGTGATGGTGCCGAGATAGGTCGAGGTGGCGTCAACCACCTGCTGGATCACGCGCGCCGTGGTGAGCGCGCCCTCGAAGCTGCCGCGGCTGACGATCGTTTTCTTCCGCATCGTGGTCCAGCCGGCGAGGAAGAAGAAAATCACCAGCAACGAGAAGAAAAGCTGGATGAGAAGATGAGGCGCGGAGGTCGCGAGCAGGCCCATAATCGAACTCGGCTGCTCAAGCGTCACGGTGCGGGCTTTGCTCGCATGGTTGATCTCGATTTGGTTCGTGATGCGGCCAACGAAACGGTCGAGGTTCTTGTAGAGGTCGAACACGGGCTCCAGCGCCGCGCGAACTTTCGTGATCTTCGTCGGAATCTGGGCGACCCAGTCGCTGGCTGGGATCACGATCGTGCCGATCGCGAAAATGGCGATTGAGAGGAAGATGATCACGCAGAGCCCGGCGGCGGGCTTTGACGGAATGCCGCGCCGCTCGAACCATTCCAGCATTGGCACCAGTGCAATGGCGATGACCAGCGCCGCAGTCACCGGCATGAAGAATTCGGCCCCGGCCTTCAGCGCGAACGGGAGAGCGACGATCGCTCCGATCCCGGCGATGAGCGTCAAGGACGCGAGCAAGCGGTCGCGCTTCGCGGTGATCGCCTCCGCGAGCACGCGCGCTTCGTCGCCATGCTCCTCTTCGATATGGTGCTGTTTCCTGGTCCGCGCGTCCATCGGCCGAGCATATCCCGCTCCCTGCGGGCCCGCCAGCGAAATGGGGGCGGCGATTCGGGAGCTTGCAGCGGTGGTGCCCCTGGTCCGACTCGAACGGACACTCCGGTGAAGGAACTCGATTTTGAGTCGAGCGCGTCTACCATTCCGCCACAGGGGCACGCGTTCCCGTAGCTAGCGGCGCGTTTCAGAGCTTGCAAACAGTTCACGGAGCGCAAGGTGCGCGCTCCGCGTTGTTGTTGCATTCCAGGATCCAGCGGGTGCAGCCATGAAGACAGCCGACTTCTTCGTCGATCGCCTCAAGGCGTGGGGCGTCAAACGGATCTACGGCTATTCCGGCGACGGCATCAACGGCGTGATCGGCGCCCTCCAGCGCGACGGCGGAATCGATTTCATCCAGCCCCGGCACGAGGAAATGGCCGCCTTCATGGCCGTTGCCGACGCGAAGTTCAGCGGCGAGCTCGGCGTCTGCCTCGCGACCGGCGGCCCGGGAGCGACACACCTTCTGACCGGCCTTTACGATGCCAAGCTCGATCACATGCCGGTCCTCGCCATCTGCGGGCAAGCGGAGGCGACGGTGCGCGGAGCAAGCTACCAGCAGGAGCTGAACCTCGACCGGCTGTTCGCCGACGTTGCTGAATATGTGCAGGAAGTCAGCATTCCCGCGCAGCTCCCCCACGTCGTCGACCGGGCGATCCGCCTGGCGATTGCGCGGCGCGGCCCCTCCGTCATCATCCTGCCCAAGGACGTGCAAGAGGTACCTTTCGAAGCGCCGAAACGCGCTCACGGCTTCACCCGCTCGGGTCCCGGGTATTCGAGGCCCATCGTCGTACCCACCGAGACGGATCTGCGCAAAGCGGCGGAAATCCTGAACGCGGGCGAGAAAGTGGCCATCCTTATCGGCGCGGGCGCGGTTCATGCCGCCGATGAAGTCACCGAGGTTGCCGAGCGACTGGGCGCGGGCGTCGCCAAGGCCTTGCTTGGGAAGTCGGTGCTGCCCGACGACTTGCCGTTCGTCACGGGAACCATCGGCCTTCTGGGGACCCGGCCAAGCTCCGACCTGATGAACGGCTGCGACACTCTCCTCATCGTCGGTAGCGGCTTCCCATGGTCCGAGTTCCTGCCCAAGACGGGCGCCGCGCGCGCGGTGCAGATCGATGTCGATCCGGCGATGCTCTCGCTGCGTTACCCGTGCGAGGTGAATCTTCACGGCACTGCCGCCGACACGCTGCGGCTTCTACTGCCCATGCTCGAGCAAAAGCAGAACCGGAGCTGGCGCGAGGGGATCGAGGACGGCCTGAAGGAATGGTGGGAAACGCTCGAAGCCCGGGCGATGACACACGCTCATCCGCTGAATCCTCAGCGCGTGGTGTGGGAGATGTCCCCCCGCCTCCCCGAAAATGCGATCGTGACCAGCGACAGCGGCTCGTGCGCCAACTGGTATGCGCGGGACTATCGGGTGAAGCGCGGCCAGATTGCTTCACTGTCCGGAGGCCTCGCATCGATGGGCGCGGCCGTTCCCTACGCAATCGGCGCCAAGTTCGCTCATCCGGACCGGCCGGTCGTCGCCCTTGTCGGCGACGGAGCCATGCAGATGAACAACATGGCCGAGCTCATCACCATCGCGAAATATGCCGACCGCTGGCCGGACAAGCGGCTCATTACCTGCGTGTTCAACAACGAGGACCTGAACGAGGTCACCTGGGAACAAAGGGTGATGAACGGCAATCCGCGCTATGACGCGAGCCAGGACATCCCCGACGTCCGCTATTCCAAGTTTGCCGAGCTTGTCGGGCTAAAGGGGATTTTCGTCGACGATCCCAACGATCTGGCGAGCGCGTGGGATGAGGCGCTTTCAGCGGATGGCCCGGTCGTGCTCGAAGTGAAGACCGATCCCGAGATCGCTCCTCTGCCGCCGCACATCAGCTTCAAGGAGGCTAAGAAGTTCATGATATCGATGGCGGGCAACGACGACGCGTCGCACGTGATCAAGGATACGGCGCGGCAGGTCATCAACGCCCTGCTGCACAGGGAAGACGCCGACTGACGGGACGCGGGCTTCGAGCGCCCGCAGCCCACCAAACTATTCCGCGGCTACTGCGACCCCGTCGCCCCCGTAGGGATTCGGGCCGTAGCGGTTGTCGCCCGGGGTTCCCGCCAGGCACATGAAGACCAGCACGACGATCCCACAGATGAAGCCCACGAACATTAAGAGCGCTGCGATACCAATCCCCGCGCCGACACTGCCGGTCATGATCGCAGGTCCAGCTAGAACAATGGCAAGCGCGTAGGGAACAATCGGAAGCAGAATCCACCAGCCGGACCGGTTGGTGTCGTGGAGCCGGCGCACGCTGACCGCGATATTGGGCACCAGAAGACCAAGCATCACGATGAGCGAAAGCAGGCCATAGGGCCCGACAACATTCAATCCGACGATGCTGTCGATAATTCTGGCGATGACCGACACGATAATCGCGCCCAGAATGTACCACCAATATTCCGCGCGCGGCGCACGGCCGCTAAAGTCCGCGTACTTCTCCGTGACTGGCCGCTTCGCCCAATCAATCGGAGTCATGCTGTTCGTATTCATCAATTACCCTCCCCTGTTTTGATAAGGGGATGCTAACCGCTGTTTCCGCGGGTGCAACAGCTGAGGGTATTTAGCGGGCGGCGAAGGAGAAAGCTGTCGGAGCAACTTCCCCCTAGCTCGGCGCCGCAACGCTAGACCTCTATCGAGGCCGACAGCAAGCGCTTGTCGCGGCGAAGGTGTGTCACCACATCAATACGGATGCTAACGAAAGACCAATGGCGGCGGTTCATCGACAACCCAATTGTCGAATGGACGCTCTTCGCAATCGGCGTACTCCTGCTGATCGTCTCGCCGCTCGTCGGCGCGATCCCCGGTCCGGGCGGGATCGTCGTCGGGGGAATCGGCCTCGCACTCGTCCTGAAGACGAGCATGTGGGCCAAGCGCCGATATGTGCGGTTCAAGCGATGGCAGCCGAAGGCCGGGCGATGGACAGACTGGGCTCTTCGCCGGCCCAGCGCGCAGCGGCGGGAAGCAGTCCGAAAGGCGTCGCAAGACGTCTCGGGCAATTGACTTGGCCGCCACGCTCCACTATCGGCGCGCACAACCGCGGCTGCCTCAAGGGCGGCCCTTTTTCTTTGAATTCGAACTTAAAGGCATGAGTGATGAAGCGCACCTTTCAGCCGAGCAATCTGGTCCGCAAGCGGCGCCACGGCTTCCGCAGCCGGATGGCGACCGTCGGCGGCCGCAAGGTGCTGAACGCTCGCCGCGCCCGCGGCCGCAAGAAGCTCAGCGCCTAGTCACAATCAGTAAGCGCGCTGACTTCCTCGCTGCGAACGCGGGGCTGCGCACGACTACTCCCGGCTTCATCCTGCTCGTCCGCGACCGCAAGGATTCGGACCCGTCGATGCGCGTCGGCTTCACCGTCACCAAGAAGATCGGCGGCGCCGTCGTCCGCAACCGGATGAAACGGCGCTTCCGCGCCCTCGTCCGCGAGATCGTCCCGACAAAGGGCATGTCCGGCGCCGATCATGTGATGATCGGCCGCGCCAAGGGGATCGAGCGCGACTTCGCCCAGATGCGAACCGAGCTTGAAGTCGCGCTCGACAGGCTGCGCCGGCAATGATCGGCCAGCTGATGATCCTGGTCACTAAGGCATGGCAGAAAGGCCCGTCGCAGGTCCTTCCGCCGAGCTGCCGCTATCAGCCGAGCTGCTCGGCCTATGCGATCACCGCCATTGAACGCTATGGCGCCGCACGCGGGGGCTGGATGGCCCTCAGGCGCATCCTGCGCTGCAATCCCTGGGGCGGCCAGGGCTACGACCCCGTTCCCGAGAGGATCGAGAAGAAGTGAACGACAGTAAGAATATGATCCTCGCGGTGGTGCTGAGCGTGCTCGTGCTGCTCGGCTGGACCTGGGCCGCCAACCGCTATTTCCCGGCGGCCAGCCCGCCGAGCACCAAGGTACAGGGCGGCAAACAGCAGCCTGTGCAGCAGCCGGCTTCGCAGCCGAGCGCGCCGTCCACGCCCGCGGCGCTGAGGAGCGTCTCCGCGGTCGTGGGATCGACGCCGAGGGTCGCGATCCGAACACCTTCGCTCCAGGGTTCGATCAACCTCAAGGGCGCACAGATCGACGACCTGCTTCTGCTGAAGCAGCGCCAGACGATCGCCAAGGATTCGCCGCCGGTTCGGCTGCTGTCGCCGCTGGGCGCGCCGGGCGGGTACATCGCCCAGTTCGGCTGGACCGCCGACGGCGCACAGGTGCCGACGCTCGACACCGTGTGGACCGCCGATAGCCAGCAGCTTGCTCCCGGGCACCCGGTGACGCTCAGCACCCAGATGGCGGACGGGACGCGCTATCAGCTCAAGATCGCGGTCGACGATGGCTATCTGTTCAACGTCCAGCAGAGCGTGCTGAACGCCTCTGGCAACCCCATCACGGTGCGCCCGGTAGGCCTCGTCAGCCGGTCAGGAAAATCGGCCGACGCGTCGATGTGGACCAACCACGTCGGCCCGATCGGAGTCTTCGACGGCAAGGCCAACTACAGCGTCGACTGGAAGGACCTCGACCAGGACAAGGCAGAGAATTTCAATTCGGCCGGCTGGCTTGGCTTCACCGACAAATATTGGCTGACAGCGCTCGTCCCCCCCGGCAGCAGCGCAGGCGAATTCCGCAAGGGCGCCAACGGCGGCTACCAGGCCGACTATTCGCTCGCTCCCGCCGCGGTTGCGCCGGGACAGGTGCTTTCGACGAACACGCGCCTGTTCGCGGGCGTGAAGGAGAAGGAATGGCTCGACCGCTATGAGGCGGCCGGCATCCCGCTCCTCAGCTACTCGATCGACTGGGGCTGGTTCTGGTTCTTCGCCCGGCCGATCTTCGATCTCTTGGTGAAGCTGTTCCACGCGGTCGGCAACTTCGGGCTGGCGATCGTCTGCCTGACGCTCATCGTCCGGGCGATCATGTTCCCGATCGCGCAGAAGCAGTTCCAGTCGATGGCGGCGATGCGCAAGCTCCAGCCGAAGATGAAAGCGGTCCAGGAGCGCTTCAAGGACGACAAGCAGCGCCAGCAGCAGGAGATCCTGAAGCTCTACCAGCAGGAAAAGGTGAACCCGGCCGCCGGCTGCCTTCCGATCGTGCTTCAGATCCCGGTCTTCTACGCGCTCTACAAGACCCTGCTCGTGAGCGTCGAAATGCGGCACCAGCCGTTCATCCTGTGGATCAAGGACCTGTCGGCGCCCGACCCGCTGACGCCGGTGAATCTGTTCGGCCTGCTTCACTTCAGCCCGCCGGCGTTCCTCGCGATCGGCGTTCTGCCGATCCTCGTCGGCGCGACCCAGTGGCTGTCGATGAAGCTCAATCCGCAGCCGATGGACCCGGCGCAAGCGCAGATGTTCGCGATCATGCCCTGGTTCCTGGTGTTCATCATGGCGCCGTTCGCCGCGGGGCTTCAGCTCTACTGGATGACCAACAACGTGCTGACGATCGCGCAGCAGTGGTGGCTGTACCGCAAGTACGGCCTCCATCTCTCCGACACGCATCCGGTTCACACATGAGCGAGGATGCGGAGAAGGAGCTGGAGGAGCGCGCTCGGAAGCTCTTCGCCGGGCCGATCGAGTTCCTGAAGTCCGCGCCGGAGCTGAAGTTCCTGCCCGATCCGGCCGTGCCGGAGATCGCGTTTGCGGGTCGGTCCAACGTCGGCAAGAGCTCGCTTCTGAACGCGCTGACGAACCGCAAGGCGCTGGCGCGGACGTCGAACACGCCTGGCCGGACACAGGAGCTCAATTTCTTCGACGTCGGCCAGCCGTTGCAGCTTCGGCTCGTCGACATGCCCGGCTATGGCTTTGCCGAGGCCCCGAGGGACCTGGTCAAGCGCTGGCGCTTCCTCGTGAACGACTATCTGCGCGGGCGCGCCGTGCTGAAGCGGGCGCTGGTGCTGGTCGACTCGCGTCACGGCCTCAAGGAAGTCGACCGTGACGTCATGCGCATGCTGGACGACGCGGCAGTGAGCTACCACATCGTCCTGACGAAAGGCGACAAGGTGAAGCCGTCCGCTCTCGGCGCGCTCTATGAGGCTACGATGCTCGAGGCCGCGAAGCATCCCGCGGCGCACCCTTCGATCTTCACGACGTCCAGCGAAACCGGTAGCGGCATCGCCGAGTTACGAACGGCAATCCTCGACGCGGCACTCACCTAGGAGCTTAGACTTGCTCAAGCTGATCATCGGCAACCGGGCTTATTCGAGCTGGTCGATGCGCGGCTGGCTCGCCTGCAAGCAGTCGGGCGAGGAATTCGAGGAATATGTCGTTCCGCTCTTCGACGAGAATTGGGAAAAGCGCCGCGAGGGGGACGAGTTCGCGCCCTCGCTAGGCAAGGTGCCGATCCTGTGGGACGGCGACTGCGTCGTCTGGGACAGCCTTGCGATCATCGAGTTCCTTGCCGACCGGCACGGGCGCGACCTTTATTGGCCTGAGAGCGACTCGGCGCGCGGGATGGCCCGATCGATGGCCGCCGAGATGCATTCTGGCTTCTCCAACCTTCGGCGCGAGCTGCCGATGAACGTCCGCAAGAGCTTCCCCTCGAAAGAGCTTAGCGACGAGGTGCGCGAGGAGATCGACCGCATCATGCAGCTGTGGGCCCAGGCGCGAGCGCGCTTCGGGGGCACTGGCGACTTCCTATTCGGCGACTGGTGCGCAGCGGACATGATGTTCGCGCCCGTCGTGACGCGCTTCATCACCTATGGCGTCCGGGTCCCGAATTTCGCGGGGGCGTACATGAAGGCCGTCCTCTCGCATCCGGATGTCGCCGATTGGATCGACAAGGCCCAGGACGAGCCATGGGTCATCGAGCAGTACGAGGCAGCCTGATCATTTAACGCGGTTTGCAGTCTCGTAGGGCGTGCCGTCCTTGCGGACATAGCGGTCATCGTCGGTGAACATCATATCGATGTCGGAATAGCCGCCGCCGGTATTTGTGCCGCCGCCCACCACCACGAAGGTGCAGTCGCGGTCGCTCTCGTTGCGAAGATGATGGCCGTTGGTGCTTCCCTTGGGCCACGACGCGCAGTCACCGGGGCGGAGCAGAGTCCGGCCGTCGTCCTCGACCAGCGCCGCCTCGCCTTCAAGCATGACCAGGAACTCGTCCTCGCCATTGTGCCAGTGGCGCTGCGACGACCAGGCGCCGGGCTTCAGCGTGACGTGGCTGACGCCGAAGTCCGTGAGGCCCGTCGCCGGCGCGAGGCGCCGGTACCAGCGGCCCGCCACGTCCTTGTCGAACGGCGGCGGATAGCCGGTCTGGTTGGCCTGTTCGATGCTCTCGAGGTCGATCTTGGGCATCTCGACTTCCTTTGCTACGCGACCCTATGGCCGCTTCCATCAACCCAATCGCTCTTGCGCAACAGCTGATCAACTGCCCAAGCGTCACCCCGGCGTGCGGCGAGGTGTTCGACGTCCTCCAGGCTGCGCTGACGCCGCTCGGCTTCACCGTTCACCGCTGGGTGATGGGTGAGGCTCCGGACGGCCCGTGCGAAAATATGGTCGCGATCCGTGGGCAGGGTTCGCCACATTTCGGCTTCGCCGGTCACCTCGACGTCGTGCCGCCGGGAGACGGCTGGACCGTCGATCCCTTCGCTGCGACGATCGAGGGCGGCGTACTCACCGGCCGAGGGGCCAGCGACATGAAGAGCGCGATCGCTGCCTTCGTCGCCGCCGTGTCGCGCGTCGAGGGGGGTGACGGCACGATCTCACTGCTCATCACGGGCGACGAAGAAGGCTATGCAACCTATGGAACGCCGCGGATCATCGACTGGCTGAACGAGCGCGAGATCCGTCCCGACTTGATTCTGATCGGCGAGCCGACCTCGGTCGAGCGGCTCGGCGATACGGTGAAGATCGGACGCCGCGGTTCGGTCAACATGTGGATCGAGGCTCCAGGCGTGCAGGGCCACGTCGCCTACCCGCACCGGACGAAGAACCCCGTCCCTCCCCTCGCCCGCGTCATTGCGGCGCTCGACGCGGTCCATCTCGACGACGGGACCGCGCAATTCCCCGCATCCAACCTTGAGTTCACCGCGATCTCGACGCCGACGGACGCGAGCAACGTGATCCCGGGTTTAGCGACGGCGCAGCTCAACATCCGCTTCAACAACCTTCATCGCGGTGCCGACCTCATAAAGCTTGTCGAGGAGATCGCCGAGCGCGAAGCCCCCGGAGCGAAGGTGCGCGCGCGGATTTCGGGCGAGGCATTCCTGACCCCGCCGGGGCAGCTCTACGACGTCGTCGTCGAGGCGATCCGCGAAGAGACCGGCATCGACACCGACTTGTCGACCAGCGGCGGCACGTCGGACGGGCGCTTCCTCATCCAGCTTTGCCCGGTCGTGGACTTCGGCCTTCCCAATGCGACGATGCACAAGGTCGGCGAATGCGCGGCCGTTGCCGACATCGATGCCCTGTCGCGCATTTACGAACGCATCATTCGCAAGGTGCTCAAGGCCGAATAGTGAGGTTCGAGGTCGCGTCTTCGCCGCGAACGACCTGCGGATTCTTGATCCTAAAGTGCATGTCGAGGAAATAGTCGAGCGCTGCCATCTTCAGCAACAACATCCTCCGTTCCTCGCTCTGATCAGCAGTTTCGGCACGCAACCGGATCCGCTCCGACAGGCGCGCGGTAGAGGGATCACAGCTCGCCGTCCGCACCTTCCCCTGTGCCTGATTGCGGGTGATCACGCCTGACTCATAGTCGCGAAGGACCTTGCAGCGAAAGGAGTGGCAGGTTTTGAAGGGGTCAGCATAGATGGTGCACCGCCCTTCGCAGGAGAAGCGGCACGGCATCCCAAAGTAGCGCTTGCCGCTCAGTTCCGACGTCTCAATCCCTAGCTCCCGCAGCCTCTCTTTTTCCTCCGGCGCGGTCTGGAACATGGCGAAGAGCGTGCCGTCACAGCACAAGCCGCATCCGATGCATGGGCTCCAATCGGCGGGATGGGCTCTCCTCTGACATGGTGCTGATGCAATTTCCCTACCCGGGCAGCAGTTTAGAAGCGCTTCGGTTTCCCGCCAACCAGCGATCAGTTCAACGGTTTCAAGCGACCGATTTGGCCGCACCGCCGCGACTGCCCGCTGTCCAGGCGAGGAAGTCGCTCTCGAACATAGCGGGAGCGAAGATGAAGCCCTGCACCACGTCGCATCCCATCGCGCGGAGGATGTCGGCCTGGGCCACCGTCTCGACAGCCTCGGCGACGACTTCGCAGCCGACGCCCTTGATCAGCTGCATCACTGCTTGGACGGCGACGCGCGCCTTCTCGCTGAACTCGATGTCCGCGATCAGCGATTGGTCGAGCTTGACGCGGTCGAGCGGCATTGAGCGAAGCCGCGCTATGTTCGAATAGCCGGTGCCGAAATCGTCGATCGCGATGTGGGCGCCATCTGCCCGTAGCGCGGCGATCTCATCGAGGACGGCGGAACTCACCTCCATCGCGGCGCTCTCGGTGAATTCGAGCTCGGCCATCGAAAGAGGGACGTCGGCATCGATAAAGGCCTGGCGCAGCTTCGCGAAGAAGTCAGGGCGATCGACTTGGCGCGGGCTGATGTTGAACGACAGCCGTCCCGGGAAACCCTTGTTCCGCCAAGAGGCAAGCGTGGCCACGACCTCGTGAATGACCCACTCGCCGATTTCGGTGATCAGGCCGGTCTGCTCGGCGATCGGGATGAAGGTCGCGGGCATCCGCAGGCCCTCGTTCGGGTGATTCCAACGCAGCAGCACCTCGGCCCCGCACAGCTCGCCGGTGACAAGGCTCATCTGCGGCTGAAATGCCAGCGTGAACTCGTTGCGCTGTATCGCCTCGGAAAGCGCCTTTTCCGTCTCGATCCGGGCCTGGTGCTCCGACGCCAGGCCGGCGTTGAACAGATAATGCTGGCCGCCGCCGCTCGCCTTGGCGCGGTACATCGCGATGTCCGCCGCCCGCATGAGCGATTCGATGCTCGTTCCATGCTCGGGAGCGACGGCAACGCCGACCGAGGCGCCGATGTCGATGCTGTGCGAGGCAAGCTCGAACGGTTCCGAGATGGCGAGGGCGATGCGCCGCGCAACCCGAAGCACATCCTCGTTCGTCTCGATCTCCGGGAAGAAGATCGTGAACTCGTCGCCCGCCAAGCGCGCGAGGAGCGGCCGGGAACTGGCGTTGCCCGTGAACTCCGCGTTGACGACCACTCGGAGCCGGTTCGCGACCATCACCAGCAGCTGGTCCCCGCGGGCGTGGCCGAGGCTGTCGTTGACGGCCTTGAACCGGTCGAGGTCGACGAAGAGCATGCCAAAACTGGCGCCTTCCGCGGACTCGCTGAGCAGCTTGTCGGCTTCCGAGCGGAAGTGAAGGCGGTTCGGAAGCGAGGTGACCGGGTCGTACATGCCGAGCGCATGCGCATTCTCGATCGACGCCCGCACTTCGGCGAAGAGCGTGTCGACGGCCGAGGCGAGCTTCGGCATCGCCTTTCGGACGGAATCCGGTGCCGGCGAAACCAGATCCCCCTCCTCGATCGCCAGGAGCCGGTCGGCAAGTGCCGCCAAAGCGCGTGCATTCTCGCCGTTCGGACGCTGCGAAGCGGTGTAGCTGATCAGGAGGCAGAAGGCGCCCGCGATGAGGGAGGCGAGGATCTTCTCGTTGAACTCCGTGATGTAGATCAGCGCCGTCAGCGAAAACAGGAACGAGGCGACACCGGCCGAGCACGACAGGACCCCGTTGCTGATCTTCTGGGCCGAACCTGCCGTCATCTTGTCAGAGCGCCCTCACGCGACGGCCATGCCCGCCAACGCTCACGCGTAGAGCGTTCAAGGTTAAGAAATGGTCAGCGCACCCGATCCCGGCGTCTCAGAATGAGATAGAGGCTGCCTCCCCCGCCGTGCCGCTGATGAGCGCCCCTGACCGCGGCGATGTCGGGCGCATGCCTCGAGGCGGCGAGCCAGTCATGGACGGCGGCGCGGATCGCGCCTCGGCGGATCGGGGGCTCGCCCGGGCGGTGGTGCCCCGTGATGAGCAGCAACACGCGGTCGCCGTGGGCGATTGCTTCGTCGAGGGCTCGATCGATCGCACGCCACGCTCCGTCGAGGCTCATCCCATGGAGATCGACGGTGCGGTCAGGGTCGACGCTCCCGCCGCGGAGGCGCTTGTCCCAGCTACCGTCGAGAGTTGTTCCGAAGCCGCGCTCCTGAGGCGCAGGAACAGCAGGTGCGGCACGCCGGACAGGTTTCGCCTTGGGCTCGGGCGCAGTCTCAGTTGCAGGCACCGGCGTGTGAGGCTCTTTCTTGTCGCGGGAGAGAGGACGGATCGTCGAGGCGACGCGCGCCCAGAGCGCCGACTCCTCAGGGGTGAGCGAGCGCACGCGCCGCCACGCCCTTCGGCAGCAGGACATAAGCGACGCCGTTGCCGGACATTCCGCCCGCAATCTGCGTCGCATCCGGGCCATTGCCCCAGAAGGTGTCGAAGCGGTTCGGGCCCTTGATCGCGCCACCAACGTCCTGCGCGACCCACAGGCCATAGGCCTCCGGCCGATCGAGGGCGAGGTAGACGGGGGCGCCGAGCGGCACGAACTTTGGATCAGCGGCGACGGTGCCGTGCGGCGTGATCGGCACATTCAGCGCGCCGAGGGGTCCGGGTCCGTTCAGCTCCTTGAAGAAGATGTAGGAGGCGTTTTCCTGCATCAGGGCCCGGCCCTGGTCGGGATTGGCGCGGATCCAGTCCTTTATGGCCTGCATGCTCGCCCCGCCCGGCGGGAGGATGCCGCGGTCGCGAAGCAGCTTGCCGATAGCCGTGTACGGAAGGCCGTTCTGCTCGGCATAGCCGATGCGCGTGCTCGTCCCGTCGGGGAAATCGATGCGTGCCGAACCCTGGATCTCGGCGAAGAAGAGGTCGACGGGGTCCGCCGCCCAGGCGATCTCGAGCCCGCGATTGGCGAGCGCGCCATTATCGATGTCCGCACGGCTGAAATAGGCGACGCAGGTGCCAGTTTGGTCGACCCGGCCGCGGCCCGTGGTCCCGTCGGGGCGGGTGCATTTCACGAGATCCGGCGGCACCCGATATATCGGCGCGTAGCCCGGCTGCGGGGTCCGCGAGCCCTGGATCGAAGGTTCGTAATAACCGGTCGCGAAAGCCTTGCCGTTCCCGATCCGGACCCATTCGAAGCGGTCGCGAAAGAAGGCCGTCGCCTGCTCCGGCGCGAGCGACGCAGCCTCGGCACAAAGAGGCGCCCAGTCGGTGCCTTGCGCAAGGCCCGACTGATCCTGCCGCCGCATGAGTTGCGGGCAGCTCGTGCGGAAGGCCGTCAGCGCGCGCTCGGCCCATTGATCGTAGATCGTGGCCGCAGCGGGAACGACCGCCACGCCGGCGGCGAGTGCGTTTGCAGGCGGCGGCGGAATTGCTGGTACCGGAAGGGGCGCAGAAGCCGGCGCGGGAAGCGGTGTCACGACCGGCGGAATCGGCCGCGCCGCGCAGGCGGCAAGGAACAGCGATGCGGCGAGCGCGAATGCGCGTCCTGCGACGAGCCTCACGCTTCCTCGTCGGTCTCGATCAGCAGCCAGTTGGGATCGCGCGTGGCGAGGTCGCGGCGGAAGGTCCAGAGGTCGCGCGTCTGCACCGCATCGCTGAGCGAACCGGCGACGACCTGCCCGTCCGCATTGCGGGTGACAGCGGCGATATCGGCTTCGAAACGCACGGTGAGCACGGCGACGGACCGCTCCATCGCCGCTTCGGAAATGACCGCCTGCTCGATCGTCACGAGCCGGTTGTCGAGCGTCAGCCCTTCCTTCTTCCGCTGCTCGATGGCCGTGGAGAAGGTGTCGAAGACATGCGCGTCGACATGCGGTTTCAGCGTGTCGGCATCGCCCTTCCAGAAGGACTCGAGAATCAGTCGATAGGCCGACTTGGCGCCTTCGAGGAACCGCGCAACGTCGAAGCTCGGATCCGCTGCGAGGATCGCCCGGACGCCGGGACCGGCCAGCGGGACATAGGCAAGGTCGGCGGAGTTGTCGGCGCTCGGAACCGCGGCGGGTTGCGGCGCCGCAGGCGCATGGACCCGCGCATCCTGCTCGGCCGGCTTCAGGATCGGCTGCTGCTCATGGCCGGTGCGTTCGCCGAGCACGCTGTACAGGCGAAGCCCGATGAACAAGGCGACCAGGGCGAGGATAACGATAACGGTCAAGTAGAGAATCCCATTCGTTCTAGCCGCTCAACATAGTGTGCTGCGCACAAATATTCCAACACTCGCGCAACGCACGAAGGCGGCGTTGCGCCCCATTTCATGCCCTGCTAGGCGCACTTGCCTAACGTGCCGCCGTTTCCGGCGGCCCCCAACATGATCTAACAGCCTCTAAGGACAGCATTAATGGCGGACCAGCAACCGGCCTCGAATGGGAATGGCTCGGGCGACAACAGCGGCGAGCCGCAGGTTTCCATCCTCGCGCAGTATATCAAGGACCTCTCCGTTGAGAATCCGAGCGCGCCACAGGTCTATTCGTGGCAGGTCCAGCCGAGCCTCGACGTGCAGTTCAACATCGCCGTCAACCCGGCGGCCGAGGACGTCCACGAAGTCACGCTGAAGATGGAGATCACCGCCAAGTCGGACAATGGCGTCCACTTCGTAATCGACCTCAGCTACGGCGGTCTCTTCGGGCTCCGCAACCTGCCGGAGGACGCGCTTCAGCCGTTCCTGCTGATTGAGGCCCCGCGCCTGCTCTTCCCGTTCGCTCGCCAGATCGTGGCCGATGCGACGTCGAACACGGGCTTTCCGCCGCTGCTGCTCGATCCGATCGACTTCACCGGCGCGTACGTGGCGCAGCTTCAGGCGCAACAGGAATCGGGAGCCGCTCCGCAAGGCGCAGCCCCGACCGGGGAAGAGCCCGGCCAGGCCTGACCTCGGCCGGCTCGCGGGCGATTGATTAGATGAACCTGGCCCGATCGCTGGGCTCGGTCGGCGGGCTCACGCTCGCCAGCCGAATCCTCGCGCTCGTCCGCGACTCGCTGCAGGCGCGATACGTCGGTGCGAACTTCGCATCCGACGCCTTCCTCGTCGCCTTCCGCCTACCGAACATGTTCCGCGCCTTCTTCGCGGAGGGCGCATTCTCCTCGGCCTTCATCCCGATGTTCAACCGCAAGCTAGCGGAAGAAGGCGGCGGGCGCGGGGCTGCATTCGATTTCGCCGAGCGCTCGCTTTCGGTCCTTTTCGCCTTCCTCGCGGTTATGACGGTAGTGATGCTGGTCGCGGCGTGGCCGCTGACGGCGCTTCTTTCCGGCGGGTTCCACCGCCAGCACCCGACGCACGACCAGTTCGCCTTCGCGGTTGAGCTGAGCCGGATCACCATCCCCTATCTGATGCTGATCTGCCTCGCGTCCTTGCTCGGCGGAGTCCTCAATTCGCTCGACAAATTCTGGGTGAACGCTGCCGCGCCCATCCTGCTGAACATCGCGATGGTCGGCGGGCTGGTCGCGTTCCACGGCACGCCATACGAGTCCGCTCGCGTGCAGGCGCTCTCGGTACCGGTTGGCGGATTGCTGCAGCTTGCGTGGCTTTTCTTCGCCTGTAGGGCCGCCGGCGTTTCCCTCCGGCCGCGAATGCCGCGCATCGATGCCGACGTGAAGCGTCTCATGCAGCTGATCCTGCCG
>Ga0070671_100000826_pt1 | contig 22459 bp, 20 predicted proteins | sample KBSS73metaG_FD_65341 | JGI IMG/M metagenome (GOLD analysis project Ga0070671, IMG submission 65341) | Switchgrass rhizosphere microbial communities from Kellogg Biological Station, Michigan, USA - KBS S7-3 metaG | ecosystem: Host-associated > Plants > Roots > Rhizosphere > Soil ...
GCTGCGCGCAAGGTGGTGAGATTCGGCGTCTCGACCGTGATGCGATAGGGCCGGCCGGCATCTTCCAGGGCACGGATCGCCGCCTCGCGGAAACGGCAGGGCGGTTCAAGCACGGCGAGTGGGACCGTGTCGTTGCGGAGCAACTCCGGCTTTCCGAACCAGGCCATCGGCGCGTTGGCGATCGCATGGGGATCGTTGTTGGCCGCGAACCCGAGCACGATGTCGAGCTGCCGCGATTCAAGCAACGACAGCAACTCGGCCGTGCCCGCGATGCGCGAGTAGATCAGCGCTTCGGGGTGCAGTTCGGCGAACCGCGCCAGGAGGCCGGACAGCAGCATCTCGGCGAAATCCTGGACCATTCCGATGCGGGCCGGTCCGGCGAACTGGCCCGCCGTGACCGCTGCCACCGCCTCGTCGTGAAGAGACAGCACCTTGCGGGAATAGTCGAGCATCAGCTCTCCGGCGGGGGTCAGCGACAGGCGGCGCCCCTCGCGGTGGAACAGCGTCTGCTGCAGCAGCTCTTCCAGCCGCTTGATCTGCAGGCTCAGGGCGGATTGCGTGACGAACACTCTCTCCGATGCATTGAGCATCGAGCCCGTGTCGACGATTGCGACGAAGCTGCGCAGGAGATTGGTGGGCAGGTTGACGGGCATCGCTTCGACTTTCGGCTGTAGGGAGGCGGTGGTCCGGTGAGCACCTATTGGCGGCGCTGATATATTCAATCAAAATAGTAGAGTTTATGGGTGGCAAAGCAATTCTTTTGTGGAGCCGCAGGGAACGGGCTTCACCCGGTTTTCCGCACGTTTGAGCGGCCAGAAGCGGCGGATTGGCCCCACTATAAGCATTGCTGATAAGCGGCCAACGAAAAGCTCAATTGATTGAGTAGAGATTGGGGTGTTGATTCCGTGGCGCTATGTCAACGACTCTAACCAAGCCCACGATCAAGAGCCTCGCCATCGGCGTCGGCAATTCCCGCTGGGTCTCGCCCTTGGTGTTTCTGCTCCTCTGGGAGCTTGGCTCGCGCAGCGGCCTGATACCGGAGCGGACCCTCGCGGCGCCTTCCGCGGTACTGTCCACGCTGTTCGGCATGATCCTGACTGGTGAGTTGCCCAGCAATCTGCTGGTGTCGAGCCTGCGCGTGCTCACCGGTCTTGCCATCGGCATTTCGGTCGGGATCGTCCTGGCGCTCGTGGCCGGGCTTTCCCGTACCGGCGAGGCGGCGGTCGATCCCCTCATGCAGATCAAGCGGACGATCCCCACGCTGGCGCTGACGCCGCTGTTCATCGTGTGGTTCGGGATCGGCGAGCTTCCGAAAGTAGCGCTGATCGCCTTTGCGTCGATCTTCCCCATCTACCTCAACCTCTACAGCGGCATCCGAGGCGTCGACGTGCGCTTGATCGAAGGCGCGCGAAGCTTCGGGCTCAGCCAGTCCGAGCTGATCTGGCATGTGATCCTGCCTGGCGCGCTGCCGTCGCTGCTCGTCGGCTTGCGCTATTCGCTGTCGGTCTCGATCCTGGTGCTGGTCGTGGCCGAACAGATCAATGCCTCGGCGGGCCTGGGCTATCTCATCAACAACGCGCGCGACTTCATGCGGACCGACATCATCGTCGTCTGCCTGATCGTCTACGCCGGGCTCGGGCTCCTGGCCGACTGGCTGGTCCGGCTCGTCGAGCGGCGCGCGCTCGTGTGGCGCCCGAGCATCGTCGGCCAATGATTTTTCTTCGCAAAGGATCCAACATGGACGCGCGACTGTCATTCCTTTCCGAGCACGTACTGTCTCGAGCGCCGCATCCGGAGCCGCAGGCACAGCCGCTGGTCAAGCTGCGCGGGTTCACCCGCAGCTTCGGCGCGAACACCATCATCTCCAATCTCGACCTCGACATTGCCGAAGGGGAATTCGTCGCGCTGCTGGGACGCTCGGGCTCGGGGAAGACGACTCTGCTGCGCACGCTTGCGGGGCTCGACGACGTGAGCGGTCAGGACGTGCAGGTGCCGACATCGCGCGCGGTCGTCTTCCAGGACGCACGGCTGCTGCCCTGGAAGAAAGTCTGGCGCAATGTCGCGCTGGGACTGAAAGGTCTGGTTGGGCGCGTCCGTGTCAAGGCAGAGAAGGCGCTCGAGGAAGTGGGCCTCGGCCATCGCCTGGAAGCCTGGCCGCTGACTTTGTCCGGCGGGGAGGCGCAGCGCGTCGCGCTGGCCCGCGCACTGGTGCGCGAACCCAAGCTGCTCTTGCTCGACGAGCCTTTCGCGGCGCTCGACGCGCTGACCCGCCTCAAGATGCATGATCTCGTCCTTGCCTTGTGGGCCGCGCACCGCCCGGCCGTGCTGATGGTGACGCATGACGTCGACGAAGCGATCGCGCTTGCAGACCGCGTGCTCGTCCTCGACAAGGGTCGCATCGTCGCGCAGGAGCGTATCCAGGCCCCACGCGGCGAACGCGCCGAGGTGTCGCGCGGACTTCGCCAGCGGCTCCTTGCGGTGCTTGGCGGCCATTCCGAGCACGACGAGAAGGCGGGAGTTATCCCCTTCCCGCAGGGCCACTTCACCCCCGAGCCGGTCGCGTGAACGTTGCCACGGCGATCTCGGTTGCTCCCAACCTGGCCCGGCTGCGCGACTTCGTGACCGGCCTGGCCGACCTTGTCTCCCTGAACGGCAATGAGGACGAGTTGCTGGAAGCCGGCGGAGCCTTGCTGGCCCGGCTCGTCTCCCACGACGACTGGCTTCCCGACGAGTTTGCCCGGCCAAGTCCCGAGCGCTATCAGCAATACTTGCTGCACTGCGACAGCCGCGAGCGCTTCAGCGTGGTTTCCTTCGTCTGGGGACCGGGTCAGGCCACGCCGATCCACGATCATCGCGTCTGGGGCCTCGTCGGCGTGCTGCGCGGCGCCGAGAAGGTCGAGCAATTCCGGCGGCGTGATGATGGCGCGCTGGAGCAGGTCGGCCCGGCCACGAGCCTCTACGAGTGCGAGGTGGAGGCGATCAGCCCCACACAGGGCGACATTCACCGCGTCTCCAACGCCTTGCCTGACGCGCCATCGGTCTCGATCCACGTGTACGGCGGGAACATCGGCGCAGTCGAACGGGCGACATATCAGCCCGACGGCAGCGCCAGGCGCTTCATCTCGGGCTATGCGAACCGCGTGCTGCCCAACCTGTGGGATCGGTCGGTCAGCGCATGAGCCTTTCCCCCTCCGATATTCGCAACCTGCTGCTCGTTCGGCAGGAGATCGCCTTGATCGATGTCCGCGAGGAGGCGGAGTTCGCGCGCGGCCATCCGCTGTTCGCCGCGCAGATCCCCTTGCGCCGCATCGCCGAGGAAGCCCAGTGGCGCATCCCGCGCGCCGAGACGCCGATCGTGGTCTACGACAATGGCGAGGGGCTCGCGGCGCAGGCGGTGACGGAACTGCGCGATCTCGGCTTCACGCAAGTCGCCGAGTTGGCTGGCGGTCTCGCAGGCTGGCGCGATGCCGGATTTGAGCTCTTCGAGGACGTGAATTCCTACTCGAAGGCTTTCGGCGAGTTGGTCGAGCACCGCCGTCACACGCCGTCGCTGCCAGCGCCGGACGTGCAAGCCCTGATCGACGAGAACGCCGATATCGCCATCCTCGATGCCCGGCGCTTCGACGAGTATGCGACGATGAGCATCCCGACAGGCCGTAGCGTCCCAGGTGCAGAGCTTGTATTGCGCGCGCCGGCCGCCGCGCCCGATCCCGACACCACGATCATCGTCAATTGCGCGGGCCGGACGCGCTCGATCATCGGCACGCAGTCGCTGATCAATGCCGGGTTGCCGAACAAGGTCCATGCCTTGCGCAATGGCACGATCGGCTGGACCCTGGCTGGCCAGGCGCTGGCGACCGGTCAGCAGCAAAGCGTCGGATTTTCCGATGCCGACATCGCGATTGCGCGCGATCGTGCACGAGATGTCGCCTATCGTGCCGGCGTGCGCCGGATTTCCGCGGCGGAATTCGCGTTCCTGGAGCAGGACAAGCAGCGAACCCTCTACCGGTTCGACGTGCGCCAGCCAGCCGAGTTTGCGGCCGGACATATTCCCGGATTCCGCAATGCTCCGGGCGGGCAACTCGTACAGGAGACCGACCACTTCGCTTCGGTACGCGGCGCGCGGCTCGTGCTTGCGGACGATCTCGGCTCACGCGCCGACATGACCGCTTCCTGGCTTGCCCAGCTCGGCTGGGACGTGTTCGTGCTGGACGGTGCCTTCTCGGAAGAACTCGCGACCGGCACGGACGGCGCGCCGACGCCGCGTGGCCCGGAGGGGCGCTACAAGCGCCCTTACGAGGGTACCGACAATGCCGAGGCGGCCATGCAGGCCTACCTCGATTGGGAATACGGGCTCGTCGCGCAGCTCGAGCGCGACGGCACCCACGGCTTTTTCGTCATCTGATCTTTACCTCAAGGAGGGCAGCTATGTCCGTCAAGTTCATCGGCTATATCGGCTTCAACGACACTTCTGAGCTGCACAGCGGTGTGCGCGAACGGATCCTCGACAGGGACTATGTCGATGCGGCGGCGCGGGCGCAGGAGGAAGGCGGCTTCGACCGCGTCCTGATTCCCTTCGGCTCCAATTCGCCCGAGAGCCAGATCGTCGCTGCCCATGCGGCCGCGATCACCAGCAAGCTGGGCTTCCTCGTCGCGCACCGGCCCGGCTTCACTCAGCCGACCTTGGCGGCGCGGCAGCTCGCCACGCTCGACCAACTCTCTGGCGGCCGGGTCGCGGTGCACATCATCACCGGCGGGGCGGACAGCGAGATGGCGCGCGATGGTGATGTCGGCACGACCAAGGAGCAGCGCTATGCGCGTACCGACGAATACCTGGAAATTCTGCGCCAGGAGTGGACGGCGCTGCAGCCTTTCGATCACAAGGGCACGTGGTACGAAGCGCGCGGCGCGTACAGCGCGATCAAGCCGCAGAACCTGCCGGTGTTCTTTGGCGGTTCCTCGCCAGAAGCGATCGAGGTCGCCGGCCGCCATGCCGACGTCTACGCGCTCTGGGGTGAGACGCTGGAGCAGGTGGGTGACGCTGTGCGCCAAGTACGCCGTTCGGCTGCGCGCTACGGCCGGGAGCCGGGCTTCTCGCTTTCGCTGCGCCCGGTGATCGCCGACACCGAGGAGGCCGCCTGGAAGAAGGCCGACGACATCGTGGAACAGGTACGCGCCAATCGCGAGGCGGCCGGCCTGCCGACCAGCGGCCACCGTCCTGCCAATGCCGGATCGCTCCGCCTGCTGGAGACCGCTCAGGGCCTGCGCCGCGACAAGCGACTGTGGACCGGCGTTGCCGCACTCACGGGCGCTGCCGGGAACAGCACGGGCCTGGTCGGTACGCCCGAGCAGGTGGCTGAAGGGCTGCTCGATTACTTCGACATCGGTATCGATCACTTCCTGATCCGCGGCTTCGAGCCGCTGAAGGATGCGATCGACTACGGTCGCGAGCTGATCCCTCTGGTCCGGGCCAAAGTGGCCGAACGCACTGGTCGCCCGGTCGCGCTGGCGAGTTGAGGAGAGGCGCCATGGCGACCGCGTTCAAGCCGGATCCGCGGGAGATCACCGAAGCCGAGTGGCGGGTCCGCGTGGACCTTGCGGCTTTCTACCGCATTGCCGCGATCCACAAGTTCGACGATTTCCTCTACACCCATATCTCGGCACGCGTGCCCGGCCCGGACCATCATTTCCTGATCAACCCATTCGGCCTGACCTTCGAGGAGATCACCGCGTCGAGCCTGGTGAAGATCGACATCGACGGCAATATCCTGTCCGATAGCGAGTACGGGATCAATTACGCGGGGTTCGTGATCCATTCGGCGATACATGCCGCTCGGGAGGACGCGCATTACATCGCCCATTTCCACACGGCCGATGGCATGGGCGCGTCGGCGCACAAGGACGGACTTCTGCCAATCAGCCAGCGCGCTCTGGGCATCATTCCCAAGCTGTCCTACCACGAATACGAAGGCGTCGCGCTGAATCTCGAGGAGCGCGAGCGGCTGGTGCGCGACCTTGGCGATACCAAGCAGATGCTCCTTCGCAATCACGGCACCTTGGCGCTCGGCGCCACGCCGGGCGAGGCATGGAGTGGCATCTATCAGCTCGAGTCCGCCTGTTCGGTCCAGGTTCGCGCACTTGCCGGTGGCCGGGATCACGTGCTGATCGCGCCCGAGGCTGCCCAAGAGGAAGTTCGCCGCCAGCAACAGGTTCGGCCAACCGCCGCTGTCGCGCGCGAAGGCGGCAAGCCGCACAGCCAGCTCGTCTGGGAAGCAGTCCTGCGCCGCGTCCAGCGTGAGCTGCCCGGATATGACAGCTGAGCCTTGCGGACGCTCATGGCCACTCGCACGCTGCATCGCGTATTGACCGCGGACCAGCCGCTGCACGCGGAGCTGTGATGCTCAATCGTCGAACGCTCATCGCGAGTGCGGGCGCGTCGCTCATCCTGGCCGGGTGCGGTCGGAGTGGCGACGAGCGCCTGTTGCGCGTCGGTAGTCAGAAAGGCAGCACCAAGTCGCTGATGCTCGCCGCAGGCGCGCTCGATGGCGTGGACTACAGGGTCGAGTGGGCCGAATTTCCCGCCGCGCAGAACCTGCTGGAAGCCTTGGGCAGCAATGCCGTGGACGTGGGACTGGTGGGCGATGCGCCGTTCCAGTTCGCCTACCAGAATGGCAGCCCGATCCAGGCGGTGAGCGCGCAACGGGTCGACCAGCGGCCCGGCGAAGCCCTGGCGATCGTGACATCCGCCAAGTCTGCGATCCACACCCTGAAAGACTTGCGCGGCAAATCGATCGCGACTGGCCGCGGCAGCATCGGCCATTATCTGGTCCTGCGCGTACTCGATCGCGCCGGGTGGCAGCCGAGTGACGTAAATCTGGTCTTCCTGTCTCCGAGCGACGCATCGGCCGCGCTGGCGGCAGGATCGGTCGCGGCATGGTCCACTTGGGTCCCGTACGTGCCGCTGGCGCTGGCACAAGGCGGGCGAGTGGTCGTCGATGGCAAGGATCACGTGCTGGGCTATGCGTTCGAGGTCGCGAATGTCGCGGCGATCGACCACAAGCGCGCGATCCTTTCGGATTTCCTGGCGCGGGAGGCCAAGGCACTGTCCTGGGCTGCAAGCCACTTGGACGACTACGCCAAGGTGCTCGCGCAGGAAACGGGTTTGTCGCCTGAGATCGCGCGTATCTCTGTCGAGAAGAATGCGCGCCTCGCCGTGCCAATCGATGGCGAATTGATCCGGGAGCAGCGGGTCGTGCTCGATACCTTCGCCCACGCAGGCGAAGTTCAGCCGCGGCGACCGCTTTCGCAGGCGTTCCTGCCAGGGTTGGTGAACGCCGTCACGCCCTGAGAGGGACTTATTGCGAATCCTCATACGGGCGGCGGCAAAGCTCGCTGGATCGCCACGGGCACGCGGCTATTCGCCAGCTAAATTTCAACAAGAAAGGTAGACTAATGATCGCGACGCCCCTTCGGGCTGTATTTCTGGCTGGCAGTGCTGCTCTTGCGCTAGGCGCAGCCAGCACTGCCTGGGCGGAGGCCGGTGCTGCTGAAGCGGATGCTTCCGCCGATGCCGCTGAGGGTAGCGCGATCGTGGTCACCGGCGTACGTGGCAGTGCGCCGCGCACCGTTGCCGACAGCCCGGTGCCGATCGACGTCATCTCGGGCGCCGAGCTCAAGGCGACGGGCCGCACCGGCCTGAAGGACATCCTGAGCAATATCATCCCTTCGCTGTCGATGCCGGCGCTGGGCGGCGGCGGCACGTCTTCAAGCGCGAAGCCGATCTCGATCCGCGGACTCAGCGGCGATTACGTGCTGGTCCTCGTCAACGGCAAGCGCCGCCACACGACCTCCTTGATCAATAATCTCAGCCGCGTCTCGGGTGGATCGACGCCGGTCGACATCGACCTCATCGCCACGCCCGCGATTGGCAGGGTCGAGGTTCTGCGCGATGGCGCGGCGGCGCAGTACGGCTCCGATGCCATTTCCGGCGTGATCAACCTGATCCTCGACGATGCGGCGGAAGGTGGGAGCCTGACCAGCACGGTGGGCCAGCAGTATTCCAAGGGCGCCCTGCTGGTGCAGCAGACCGCAAGCTACGGCACCCGGATCGGCAGCGACGGCGGCTTCATCCGCTTTTCGGCCGAAGCCAAGTACCATGATCGCGCCAAGCCATCGGGTGCGATCGTTGCGGATTCGGTCGATCTCTATCCGCGACTTGCCGGCGGCGCGCGCGATCCGCGCGAGGCAACGATCGATCGCAATCGCGCCGGCAACTATGGCCGGACCAATCGCGACTACATCGTCAATACGTCCTACAATTCCGAAATCCCGCTGGGCGAGGATACCAAGCTCTACAGCTTCGGAACCTACAGTCATCGCAACATCAAGGATGGTCGCGGCCAGTTCAACGCCAACAACATCAACTCGCTGCCCCAGATCTATCCCGATGGCTTCCTGGCCAAGCGGCGCATCTGGGAGGATGATTTCCAGGCAACCCTTGGTTTGCAGACACGCGTGCTGGGCCTCGATGTCGATCTGAGTTCAAGCTACGGCCGCGATCATGTGAAGCTCGGTGCCGAGGACACGTTGAACCCTTCGCTGGGGCCTACCAGCAAGACCAGTTTCTACATGGGCAAGCAGATCTCGACGCTGTGGGTCAACAACCTCGACTTCAGCCGGACCTTCGATGTGGGCCTGGCCAAGCCGCTGACGCTGGCCTTCGGCGTCGAACACCGCTGGGAGCGTTTCCAGAACATCGCCGGTGAACCGGACAGCTATCGCGACGGCGGCTACGTCATCCCGAGGGGCACGACCCCGTTTCAGCTCCAGTTCGGCGGCCAGCGCCCCGCGGCCAGCCTCGTGTCGTTCACGGGCACGACCCCCGCGGATGCCTTCGTGCTGACGCGCAACAACATCGCTGGCTATATCGACATCGGCGCCGATATTACCGATCGCTGGTACGTGGGCGTGGCGGGACGCGCCGAGCACTACTCGGACAGCTCGGGCGACACGGTGAGTGGCAAGTTCTCCACGCGCTACGAAGTGTTCAAGGGGTTCGCCTTGCGTGGCGGCGTCAACACCGGCTTCCGCGCGCCGTCGCTGGCCCAGCAGGGTTTCTCGACCTCGCAGAACACCTCGATCACGATCGGCGGCGACCGCGTGCCGCAACTCGTCAAGTTCCTCGCGCCCAACGATCCGATTGCCGGGTTCCTAGGCGCCAAGCCGCTGACGCCGGAGAGGTCGTTGAACTTCACCGGGGGCGCGACGTACGAGAGCGGCCCCTTCCGCCTGACCGTCGATGCCTATCAAATCCGCATCAAGGATCGCATCGTGAAGACGGAGATCCTCAACAGCGCGGAAGCGACGCGCATCCTGACCAGCCCGGCCGTGGCCGCGATCCTCGCCGCGCGGGGAGTGCCCGGATTTAGCAGCGGGCAATTCTTCATCAATGGCGTCGACACACGCACGCGTGGCATCGACCTCGTAGCCGAATACAACTTGCGGACTGCCGACCTCGGCACCTTCCACTTCGGTGCGGCCTACAGCTACAACAAGACGAAGATCCTGCGCGTCGCGCCCAATCCGGCGAACTTGACCAACACCGTGTTGTTCGGCCGCCAGGCCCGCAGCGATCTGACGAGCGCCAATCCTCGGGACAAGCTGGTGCTCAACAGCGACTGGACGATCGGCCCTGTCCGCGCGGCGCTGCGCGTGACGCGCTTCGGCAAGTATAGGGAGGCGGGGACGAGCAACACCTCGACCGTCGACGACCGCACTTTCGGGGCGAAATGGGTGACCGATCTGGACGTTTCCGTTCAAGTGAACCAGACGATCAACCTCGCCGTCGGCGCCAACAATCTGTTCGACGTCTATCCCGACCCGATCGGCGTGGTCCAGGCCAACACCGGCCTTGGTCTCTATGGAAACTTCGCCCCCTTCGGTCTGTCGGGCGGGTTCTATTACGCGCGGGTCGGGGTGTCGTTCTGATACAAGGTTCATCGCTCTTGGATAGCCGCCGTGGCGATCTCGCATCGCCATGGCGGCTACCCGAGCTTACGCGCCGCCATGCTGGACCGACCAGCGCCGGACGGCGGTTTCCGCTCCTTCGTTCAGCAGCGGACCGAGCAGGCGGTAATGGTCGAGTTGGCCCGCCTCGCTCGGCCGGTCCCAGCCGTGGTCGCGGCGGATTTGCCCGAGCTGGCCTGAGGCGAGCACGGCTTCGTACTCGACCGTTTCGGCTGCGTTCTGGTCCGGAGCGACGTAGATCGCATCCTTCGCGCAATAGAGTTCGCACATGTAGCAGGTCTGGCACGCATCGATGCGGGCGATGATCGGCGCCGTCTCGGTGGCGTCGAATACATCCGTCGGGCACGTCGCGACACAAGCATTGCAGCCATCGCAGCGGTCTTCCAGGATCAGCGCGATCATGCCGCGGCCTCCACGAGGCTGGAGTGTTCGAAGCGCGTCCAGACCCGGTCCAGCCCGCCGGTCAGCAGGCGGTGGGCTTGGGCGGGATCGGCTTCGGGCCGGTCGATCCGCACCTGGATGCCGCGCGTCTCGGAGCGGGCAAGGGCGGCCGCCGTGCACCAGCGCGCGCTTGCGGCCAAGGCGGCCGTCTCGCGTAGCGCGATGCCTTTTCGGCCTTTGGCATGTCCGTGGCGCGCGATGTCGGTCCAGATTCCGTCGAGCTTCAAGAGTGATGCGGTCAGGCTGTCGCGGTTGCGCCAGAGCGCCTTGTCGTAATCGTGCATTTCCCCGCCGATCGTGCGATCGATCCCTTTGAGGTCCAGGTCGCGGTGTTCCGATGATGGCGCAAGGCCGATCTGGCCAAGTCCGCGTGATGGTGCTTTTGCCTTGCCGCCGCGTTCGAGCGCTTCGCGTGCGGCCGCTGCGCCGGCAATTCGGCCGGAGGACAGCGCCCAGGCCGAATTCACCGAGCCGCCGCCGCTCGCCGCGCCGGTGACGAGTTCGCGCGTGGCAGCATCTCCGGCGGCGAAGAGGCCCGCGACCGTGGTTCTGCAATCGTGGTCGGCGATGCGCAGACCACCGGTGCCTCGGATCGTGCCTTCGCCGAACAGCCACACCGGAAAGCGCTCCTTGAACAAGTCGATACCCCGGCGCGCGAAGGGCGCTGGCGTGAACGGTTGAATCCGGTGGAGGATCGGCCTCAGCGCCAGAGGCGCCTCGGAGAGATCGGCCAGCACCGGCCCTTGCATCAGGGCGCGGCCGAGAGCTTGCTCGTGGACATGGCCGGCGCGCCCAGGGGGAATGTCCAACTCCTGGCCTGCCCTGTCATAGAAGCGCGCGGCGAAGTAGGGGAGGGTGCGGGTAGAGGCCCAGGCGGGCGACAGCGTGTAGGCGATGGAGAACTCCATCCCGGAAAGCTCGGCTCCCGCTTCGGCGCCCATCAGGTAGCCGTCGCCCGTGTTGCAGTGACTGCCGATGAGGCCGGAGCGAAACGCGCAGCCACCGGTCGCAAGGATCACCGCGCCCGCTTCGATCCGCCAGTCCGCGTCCAGGCGGAGGGCATGGCCGCGAGCGCCCGTGACGCGGCCTTCGCTATCGCTGAGCAGTTCGAGGGCGGGATGGTGGTCGAGGATCGTTGCGCCCGCTTCAAGCGCCGCCGCCCGCAGCGCTCGCATATATTCGGAGCCACGTACGCCTGAGTAATAGATGCCACCCTTGCCGTCCGAGCCGAAAGGATAGTGCTTGGCCAAGCTGGGCAGGTAGCGCCAGGTCAGGTCGAGAATTCTCGCCATCCATTCGCCGTCTCCCAGGCCTTCCGAAAGCCGCAGCCGTTTCTCGATCGCCTCTCGCCGGAGGACGGGGTCTGGCGACACCCACCAGTGGTTGGGGCCGCCGGTCGCGGTCACTCCGCTCGTTCCGACGAAGCCCTTGTCGACGAGGATGACGCGTGCCCCGGTCTCCGCCGCGGCGATGGCTGCCCATGTCGCGGCCATCCCTCCGCCGATGACGAGGACATCGGTGTGCCGTATCCTGTCGCTCATGTGTGTGATCGCTTCAAAACGAACTCCTTTGCCGTTTCGGCCTTAGGCGCAAGGGGAGGCCTCACGAAACGAGAGGTGCTGAAGCGCTATTGAAGGTTTCGAATTGTTCGCTGTGGGCTGCACGCTTCCGAGACAAGCAGGCTCTCGCCTCGCAGCCACAGCTGCGAAGCAGGGTAAGCGTGACGCGCGCGGTCTCGGCCAGGGCCTTCCAGCCACGCTTGATCGCTGTTCATAGATCTATTGGATCATCTGGTTTGAGCGTGCCGGAGCGTCTTCGTACGCTTTCCGGCACCTCAGCAAGGAATACCCCATGGCTCTTGACGATCCGCAGAACAGGCCGGTCGATCTCGCATTGGCTGCTCGCTACGGGGCGAGCCGCCCCAACAGCATCCTTTGGAACGATACGATCTCCAGGTTGCTGGCGCACCGGACAGTGCGGGCCTACAACTCCGAACCGCTACCCGACAACCTTATCGAGACGTTGGTCGCCGCGGCCCAATCGTCGGCGAGTTCATCGAACTTGCAACTTTGGAGCGTGGTCGCGGTCACCGACGCGGACAAGCGAAGCAAATTGGCGGAGCTCGCCGGGGGGCAGAAACACATCGCCCAGGCGCCGTTGATCCTGCTGTGGATCGCAGACCTGGCCCGCGCCAAGCTGGTGGCGGATGATGCCGGCGCAATGGCGGAAGGCTTCGAGTTCTTGGAGAGCTTTACCGTCGCCGCGCTCGATGCTGCACTGGCTTCGCAGAACGCTGTAATCGCGGCGGAATCGCTTGGCCTGGGAACCGTCTATATCGGTGCCTTGCGCAATCATCCGGAAGACGTGGCGGCGTTGGTCGAGCTTCCGCCGCGTGCCGTGGTTGCTTTCGGGCTGGTGGTCGGTTGGCCGGACGAGGCGGCTCCGGCAGCGATCAAGCCGCGATTGCCGCAGTCCGCAGTGCTTCACCACGAAGTTTACCGGCTGGAGGCGCAGCGCGAGCCTATCGCGGCATACGACGAAGTGTCGCGCGAATTCCAACGTGGCCAAGGGCAGGATGTGGTTGGCTGGCGCGCGCTCCTCTTGAAGCGTGGAAGCTCCGCTGCTTCGCTGAACGGGCGCGAACGCCTGAAGTCGGCCCTGCGCGCGTTAGGTTTCCCTTTGCGCTGAGGTTAAATCATATGCCAGATAATCCTCGTAAGCTTTCGTGCTGTGGCAACTGCGGCGATCGACTTGCCTCTCTTCGCTGCCACGCGCTGGAAGAACGCACGCAATGGTCCCGCGAGCGGGTAGCCGCCCACGCGGCTTCGACGGCTTCTTTTCGAGACACCTGCACCTTGGGCAAACGGCAACGGTCACCCGACGAATGCCCGCTCGATGACGAAGGCTCCGGGGGCGGCGTTCGAGCCTTCGTCGAACCCTGCAAGCTCAAGGCGGCGGGCGAAGTCGCGGATCATGGCCATGCTGCCGCACAGCATGATCCGATCGGTGGCGGGATCAAAGGCAGTCGGACCGCCAACGCCACGAAAAAGCCGGCCGGAATCGACCAGATCGCCAATGCGTCCGGATGTGTGGAATGGCTCGCGCGTCACGGTTGGCACATACGTTAGTTGCAGTAGCGCCTGGTCCTGGACCAGCGGGTCATCGGCCAGATGGCTTTCCAGTTCCGCGCGAAAGGCAAGATCGCTGACGTGGCGCACGCAATGAACGACGATGACCTGGCCAAAGCGCTCATAGATATCGGGATCCCGGATGATGGACAGAAAGGGGGCAAGGCCAGTCCCCGTGGACAACAGGAATAGCCGCTTTCCAGGCCGTAAGGCGTCGGCCACCAACGTGCCTGTCGCCTTGCGGCCCAAATAGAGCGGATCGCCGGGCATTATGCCCTGCAATCGCGAGGTGAGCGGTCCCATCGGGACCTTGATCGAGAGGAATTCGAGCGTCTCGGCATAGGCCGGACTGGCGATCGAATAGGCGCGCATCACCGGCTTTCTGAAACCGGCCAAGCCGATCATGACGAACTCACCGGATCGGAACCGGAAGCTGCGTGGCCGCGAGATCTCGAAGCTGAACAGGTGATCGTTCCAGTGGCGAACAGCCTGGACTGTTTCGATTGTCGAGATGGCCGATGGGGGCAGGGCAGCCCGCATGGCGTGGCGATCGCTCATCATTGTACGCCTCGATTTTGGGGGAGAGACAGGGGTTCCATACGGCCGACCGCCGGACTATCCGCCGGAGGCTTTCGTGCCATTGGCGCGCGGGGAATGGTCCGGAATAGGTCGGACAGGATGGATGCCGGCTGCTGCCATCGCGTTTCCTAGATCGGCCAGCGAGAGGATCACATCGCCGACCGCTTCCGCTTCAACGAGCAGATCAAGCGTCTGGCGCAGCGCCACACAGGAGGCCTCGTCGCGAAGGGCGCAGACGAGACTGATGATGATCGCCTCGTGTTCGGACACGTGGTTGCACTGCAGGGCGCAGAACTGGAAGTTTTCGAGCCCGTGCCGGTTGAACAGCGCCATCATCCGCAGGAATGGCTGAAGCCCTTTCAGCATGTTCCATTGCTCGAAACCTGCGGCAATCGCGCCGGCCGGGCACTTTCTCTCGGATAGGGCCCCGACCCAGCTTCGGGTGGACCAGACGAGGAAACGGCCGCCGTGGTCGAGACTGGTGACAGGACGGTCCAGAAAGTCGTACATGACGGGCTCCTCTCGTTGTCGAACATCAAAGACGGCGGGTATTCTCGCCGATCAGCTTGCGTGCTTCGGCCGCAGCCTTGGCGGTGGTCGTCGTCTTGGCCTGAACTTCGTTTGCCAGCTCCATGAGCCGGGCGCTGATGACCGTTCCCGTCTCGGCTTCCTCCTCGATGCCGATGCCGCCCTTTTCTGTTGCGATGCGGTCCCACTCGGTGCGTACCGCGGCCCAGTAGTCCTTGGTCGTGGCCCAATAATCATCTGCGGCTTTCACGTTGTAGCCGTCGAACTTCGTGTAGGTGTTGAGGACATATTCCTGGACGATAGGTACAAGCTTTCCGTCCTTGGTTCCCATCTTGGTGTTGTCCTGCCAGTGGATCCAGCCATCGGTCGTGTTCTGGTGGCGGTTGATCGACAGGTAGCGATCATAGACTGGGTGACGCACGGCATCGCGGCGCGCGAGCGGCCGCCAGGTCCAGTTCGAGCGCCAACGCCGGAGCCCGCCCTGGGTTTCGAATTGCCCCCAGCCACCGTAGCGCGGACTGTCATCGACCTGCCAGACTGTCTGCGACCAGCGCCCTGTACGCATCTTTTCCGGGACGTCTTCCCACTTCCACGTGTTGGTGTCCGAATAGACCAGCACGCGCGCGGGCTCGTATTCCCAATCCTGCCGCCAGTGCTTGATCACCATGTCCTTGCCCTCGTTCTGGACGACGAGCAGATGCTGGAGAATGATCTTGCGACCCGTGTCTGCGACAACGCGGACGACCTCGTTGCCGCCGGAAATCTTGCGGTCCAGCGGGGTGTAGGCCGGGTCCCAGCGGGTAGATTCCTGCATGTCGAAGCGGACCTTGTAGTTGCCGGCCATGGCGAGAATATCGGCGCGGTCCTGTTCGAAGCTGGCTGTTGCCTGTTCGGCGGCGATCGGCGGATGGGCAAGCGCTGCGCTCCCAGCGAGGGCGACCGCGAGCAGGCTTGCGCCAATCGTGGTCTTGAGGCGTGTCATGGTTTTTCCTCCCTGTTGATCAGAAACGATAGCTGAGCGAGATGCTCGCGTTACGGCCCGGCTGAGTGTAAGCGTCGGTGACGGTCGAGGTGGCCGCGAGGCCGCGCACGTCGCTCCACCAGGCATATTTTTTATCCAGGATGTTGAAGATGCCGGCGCGCAGCGTCAGCCCTTCGATGAGTTTGGCGAAGCCGGTTGCATCGAGGATCGTGAAGGCATCAGGCCGGTATGCACCGGTTGCGGCGCGGCTCTCTTCCTTGCGATCCGAATGGGTCAGCGTGACCTGGCCGCCGAACCGATCGGCACGGTCGCGATAGCCTATGCCCACCACAAGCTTCAGGGGATCGATCGTGACGAGCGGCGTGGAGATGCCGTTGCGCGAGCTGTCACCCGTGGCATAGGAGATGGCGAGCTGTCCGGTCAGCCCGTTCCCGGCAGCAACATCGAGCTTGCCTTCGATGCCCTTGATCTTCACCCGAGCCAGATTGATGTACTGGTAGATGATGGGATCGGCGACACTGCCGGTCCCCGCGATCATTTCCTGGCTGATGAAGTTGCGGAACCGTCCGGAAAAGCCTGTGACGCTGGCAATCACATGATTGCTGGTCAAGCGTACGCCGCCCTCGATCGTCCTGCTGGTCTCCGGCTTCAGATCGGGATTGGGGATCGTTCGATAGGCCCCGAACGGCGAGGTAGGATTCTCAAAGAACTGATTGACTTGGCTGGGGGCGGGCGCCTTGAATCCGTGGGCGTAGTTGGCGACAACGCTGATCGTTCGCGTCAGCTTCGCGACCACACCGATCTTGGGCGAGAGGTGTGAGCCGCTCTGCTTTGCCGCCACGAATGTCGGCAGCAGCGGATCGTCCTTGGGATCGAGGCTGAAATGGTCGTAGCGGATGGCGGGATAGAGCAGGAGCCTGCCGTCGGCGATTTCGATCCGGTCGGACAGATAGCCTCCTGCCAAGATGAAGTCGGTGACAGGGAATGCCCGGGTTGGGAACACGTCGGGGGCTGTCGGCACGGTGCCGTCGCGCAGACCCTCCTGGCGGGTTATCGAGGCATCGATACCCCAGGCAAGCTGGTGGCGGATATCGCCCGTCAGATAGTCCGAGCGGAAGTCCGCCGCGCCGCCGAAGACCCGGTTCTTGAAGACGTTGAGGCGGGTGCGGTCGAGCGCGGTATTGCGATCCTCCGCGGTGAACTGGCGGTTTTCGCCTTGCTGCCAATAGGCGGTGAGCTGGATGAAATCGATCGCGCCTTCGGCCTCTTGCTTCCAGTCGAGCGCAAGGCGCTTGCGCGAAGTGGAGTCATGCGCGTTCAGGGCCAGCACGCTGGTCGGGGCGGAGGCGACCGGGGCGACGCCGCTCAGAACATTCGTATCGACGATCCCTTTCAGGTACTCGCCGGTCAGCCGGAGGCGGCTCGATGGTCCGGTTTCCAGTGCCAGCTTGCCAAGCAGGGCATCGGACCGCGTGTCCTGAGGGTTCGGCGTGGTCCGCGTTGAATTGGGGGCATCGTTGGTGCCTTGGTTTTCGAGTTCATGACCATCGCGGCGGGTATAGGCGATCATGCCTGAGAGCCCGCCACTGCGTGCCGCGAGGATCGCGGTTTCGCTGAACTCGTTGTCGGCCGAGTCATAGCTTGCGCGCGATCGCCCGCCGATCTTCGCCTCGCCCTTGAGCAGGTCGGCGGGATCGCTGGTGACGAAGCTGATCGCACCGGCAAGGCCGTCACTGCCGTAGAGCGCCGAAGCCGGACCACGCAGGATTTCAACCGATTTGACCAGGCCGAGATCGACGTAATTGCCGCGTCCTGCCGCCTGGGCGCCGAATTCAAACCCGTCCGGCACCCGCACGCCATCCACCTGGATCAGCACGCGGTTGCCTTCAAGCCCGCGGATGTTGAAGCTGGATGCGCCGTCGCGCCCGGTGACGCCCAGCGCGGCGCCGAAGCGGCTGGGCGCCTGCCGCACGCTCACGCCGGGTTCGAACCGCACGAGATCCTTGATATCGGAGACCATCTCGTCGGCGATCTGCTCGTCGGTCTTGACCGTTATGCTAACCGGCACGTCCTGGATCTTTACTGGCGTCCGCGTTGCCGTCACGACGATCCGGTTCAGGCGATCGAGCCAGAAATAGCCATCGTTGTCCTGCGCCTGCGCCGAGGTGGCGAGCATGGCGATGGCGAGCGCCAAGGAGGCGCAAGCCGGACGGGCATGGCGCCATGATTCCACGGCCATCGGCCTTTGCGATTGAAAGCAGCCCTTGCTTCCGGATCGCGCTGAAAGTGCTGGAGCCCCCATCCATATCCCCTTTTCGACAAGATGCGAGTGATTCGCATTAGCAACCAACTTGCACCGGGACGGCACCACGTCAACCCGGTGCAGGTTTGGCGGCGCGGTTCACAACAACGGGCGCGGCACGGATTAGAGCTTGGCAGGGTTGCGTGATGAGCGAATAACATCGTGCAATTGTGGGAGCAGAAAATGACCTGTGAGGCCCTCGTAGATGTGCCGGAAGATACGCGCACGTTGCTCGCCCGACAGGATAACGACTTCTCTTGGTCACGCTGGGCAAACAGCAATGAGGCGGTCGCGGAGATCGACGACATTTTATGACGCATCGATGCCGCCGAAACGATCAAACTTCTGCCGTTACAGGTTCTTTTCGGCCCGACAAGCTCGCTTCAAGAGGTCAGCATCGAAAGCGGTTGGGGCGACGAGTTCCTGAAGCTCGCCCCCCGCTTCGACAAGGCTGTAGCCGATTAGTGAACGCGCGGACGTCCGAAGCATCTAAGCGCTCTTCGATAGGCGCAGTTTTATGACTTCACGACCTAGGTTAAGAACAGGGAAAGGAGTGCTTGGATGCGGTTGATACGACGGGGCCTTTTGGCTGCGGCCGCGCTGCTCGGCATCATGGTGGCCGGGGAGGCTGCAGCGGCGCAACCCGTGACGGATTGTCCGTTGCGCGAGATGCCGTTCTCCGCGAATTCGCCGCTTATCGACGTTTGGCTGAGCCCTGCGGCCACGGCTGTTCTCGTCGCGCATGGCGGGCGTCCGCCGTCCAAGTTGCCTTCCATGTTCATGTCGGCGACCCCGCCGACCTTCGCTGCGATCCTCACCTTGCGCGACGCCGGGATGCTGACGGGGATCAAGGATACGGCGATGGCGGAGATCGACACGCAGTTACGGGCCCTGCCGGTCAGCGCTGCGGACAAGGTGGCGCGCTGCGCGCGTTACGACAATGAGGTGCCATCGTTCACGCTCACACCAGGCAAGCGGCACCTGCTCCTCTTCGAGAAGATCAACGGTTTCAAAGACGTGCCTTCGGTCAATGCGGCGCACAGGGCCTTCGTCGAGATTGCGCGACGTAAGGGTTGGCAAATCGTAACGACCGCCAAGGGCGGCGCGATCAACCCAGGAACGCTGAAGCAGTTCGATGCGGTGATCTGGAATAACATCAGTGGCGACGTGCTGACCTTGGGCCAGCGCCGGGCGCTGCGCGACTACCTGAGCAAAGGCGGCGGGTTCGTGGCGGTGCATGGTTCGGCCGGTGATCCAGCCTACTTCTGGGACTGGTATGCGGATAACCTGATCGGCGCCAGGTTCGACGGCCATCCCATGAACCCGCAGTTCCAAGAGGCCAGAATTGTGGCGAACAAGGTGCATCCGCTGGCCAAGGCGCTGCCCGCGGAGTGGCGAATGAGCGACGAATGGTATTCGTTTTCCACCAACCCTCGCAGCATGGGGGCACAGGTTCTCCTGGCCTTGGATGAGAGCACCTACAAGCCGGTAGACGGACGCGGGCGCGATCTTCGGATGGGTGATCATCCACTGGCCTGGACGAATTGCGTCGGGTCGAAGCACCGCAAGCTGGGGCGTATGTTCTATTCGGCGATCGGGCATCTGCCTGAAAGCTACAGCCGAGCCGAGTACGTGACGCTGCTCGAGGCCGCAACCGATTGGGCCAGCACACGTGCAGCATGCCGATAGGCTCGGTTCGCCAGGCTGTGGTGGAATGGGAAAAAGCTGACCTGACGGCACAGCGCCTGATAGTCTGCCGGGCTGTCGGCATGGGTTCGCCAAGCGGCCAATCATCCCAGCGCGATAATGTGGAGCATCGGCGATTGGACCGCGTCGCGGGTTTGTTGCACCCGATTGCGCATTACGTTCACCACAAATCTGTACGTCAACGCCAGTGGGATGTTTTCTGCTCCACTATCTGCAACGAGCGGCGGTGATCGTAGGGACAGGTCGGTTGCTATTCTCGACAGACTACCCTTACCAGTATCGCCCCGGCGGGGATGCGCTCCGCTTCCTCGCTGAGTGCGGGCTCGACGAGGTTGGAACGACGGCGTTCGCGCACGGCAACTGACAGCGGCTGACAGGTTGGATGACCGGTCAGTCCTAATGCCACCCTCCGCCGACAGCGCGGCCGTTCAGCGGTCGAAATCGCTATCCTACAACCCGCCGTTTGTTCCTCGCGGCGCAGCTGCCCGAATGGTCACGTCCCGCCGAATAGAGGCAGCCTTGGTGCCATTCCTTGCCGCCTTTGAAACCTTCCTGATCGTTGGTCTACTTGTCACATCGCGACGACCGATCGTGCATAACGCAACGGCGGCATCCCGACGTGGCGCGTGAAGGCGGTGCTGAATGTACTGGCCGAGCCATAGCCGATCCGCGCCGCAACTTGCTCGATCGCGAGTTCGCGCGTGCGCAGCATGCGCTTTGCGAGCGCCATGCGCCAGGTCAGGAGATATTCCATCGGCGGCAACCCGACGATACGGTTGAAACGCGCGAAGAAGGCCGAGCGCGACATTGCTGCTTCGGCCGCCAGATCGGCCACGGTCCAGCCATGCGCCGGCTGCCCATGCATCGCACGCAATGCCCCAACCAGACGGTCGTCGGACAGGCCGCGCGCAACACTGGGCAGAGAAGCGGAATCGCTTCCGCAGCGCAGCGCCTCGATCAACAGCACTTCCAGCAGCCGCTCCAGGACCAGCTCGCGCCCGGGCCGTGCAGCGCGGGTCTCGCCGCCAACCAGAGCAAGCAGTTGCGCCAGCCTCGGCTCGCCGCGGACGACGACGCTCGCCGGAAGGAGTGAGACAAGCAATGCCGCATCGGGTGAGGCGAAGCTGCAAAAACCGACCTGCATCCCCAAATTGACCGGCGCATCTGCTGGCCCGACTCGAAACCGGCCCCCGCCGAGTTCCCTAGGCACCATGTCGATCCCATGGCCCGGCGCCTCGATGCTTTCGAGGACCTGCTCGCTTGACGTGGGGGCCAGGACGAAATCGCCGGAACGCACGATGATGGGGGACTTACCGGCGCCTACCACGCGGCATTCGCCTTCCAGAACGGCAAAATAGACGGGCTTGCCTGCGAGCTGAGGGCGGATGCGCCAGCGCCCGGCATATTCCACAAGCTTCGAGTAGCTGGCAGACGGCTGCAGCAAGGTCACGATCTCGGAAAGTGGGTCGACCGTCATATCAGGACTATTGCCAATTAATTCTGGACGATCATACATAGAAGGTCCTGTATGCGTTGACCACCTCTAGAGGACCGCAACGATACAGGAGTTCTCCATGCCCTCTGTCCTCATCACCGGATGTTCCTCAGGCTTCGGCCTTCAAACCGCGAAGCTGTTCCTCGAGAACGGCTGGCGGGTAATTGCTACGATGCGTAACCCTGAGCCGGACATTCTGCCGACGTCCGACAATCTCACGGTGCTGCCGCTCGACGTTACCGATGTCGCCAGCATCGCCAGCGCGCACGAACTGGCAGGCGAGATCGACGTTCTGGTCAATAATGCAGGCTTTGGCGCCGCCGTGCCCGTCGAATTGATCGAAACCGAGACGGCGCGCCAATTATTCGAGACCAATGTGCTCGGCACGCTGGCGATGGTTCAGGCGGTTCTGCCCAGGTTTCGCAAGCGCCGCAGTGGAACGATCATCAACGTCAGCTCCTCGGCAACGCTCAAGCCCCTGCCTTTGGTCAGTGTCTATCGCGCGAGCAAGGCGGCGGTGAATGCGCTTACGGAATCGCTTGCCGTCGAAATGGAGCCTTTTGGCGTGCGCGTGCATATGGTTCTTCCCGGTCGTGCGCCGGAAACCCGTTTCGGCGAGAATGCCATGCCCCATCTTCGTGGGTTGGATGATCCTGATTACAAACCCGTGATTGAGGGCATGATCGCCAATTTCCGCGAAGTGAGCGGCCCGGTCACCCATGCAGGCGATGTGGCGCAGGCAGTCTGGCATGCGGCCACTGACCCGAACGCGCCACTTTGGATTCCAGCAGGCGAGGACGCCGTGCAGTGGATGGCCGAGGCCAAGTGATCGCGCTGCCGACGCGTTTGTATGGCTAAACACCGCAATTCCGTCCGAAGATAAGAGGCCAGGCTATGTTGGTCACGCAGCCCGGCTATCTGCGGACGCCATGCTGGTTTGATCGGACGGATTCCTACCCCTCAGCTCATCGAACGCGGGGCGGCTATTCGGGCCCAGATGGGCCGTGATCGTGCCGCGCATCGCCACCATCGCGGCGCGGTCCAGGGGATGCGCCTTGTGATAAGTCTCGGTCATTGCGCTGAACCCTTGCAGGCGTTTCAGAATGCGAATGCAGACCCGTCGGTCCGAAGCCCGGGGCTCCATGGCTCAGCCTCGTGACCATTCGGCAGCCGTGGTTTCAGCAAAGTCATGGTAGGAGCGCGGCGGCCAGATTGAATTGCCTGCCGCTGACCTTGCTGGTTCCCGTCGCGATCACCCGCGCGGTTTGATC
>Ga0070671_100000828_pt1 | contig 22448 bp, 21 predicted proteins | sample KBSS73metaG_FD_65341 | JGI IMG/M metagenome (GOLD analysis project Ga0070671, IMG submission 65341) | Switchgrass rhizosphere microbial communities from Kellogg Biological Station, Michigan, USA - KBS S7-3 metaG | ecosystem: Host-associated > Plants > Roots > Rhizosphere > Soil ...
AACGACGAGCAGTACGAGCGCATGGTCGCCAAGATCGAGCGGCTCCTCGGGGGCTCGGTCGACGGGACGGAGATCGCGGCGTGGGGGCTGACGTTCAAGGCCCGCACCGACGACCTGCGCGACTCGCCGGCCATCGAGATCATCCAGCGGCTGCGCCAGCGGGGTGCGTCGGTGAAGGCGTACGACCCGGGCGTGAAGGGCCGCTCGTCGCCGCTGCTCGACGGGATCGACGTCGTGATCGATCCGTACGCCGCGTGTGAAGGAGCCGACGCGCTCGTGGTCCTCACCGAGTGGGACGAGTTCCGCTGGCTCGACTTCGCCAAGGTGGCCGGGTTGATGAAGACGGCGCGCATCGTCGACACGCGCAACTTGCTCGAACCTGCGGCCGTGCGCCGGCGGGGCTTCGCCTACGACGGCTTGGGGCGGGCGTAGTGCGAGCGAGCGTGCGAGCGAGCCAAAGGGTGTCGGGTCCTTGGCCGAAGGCCGACTCTCACGTGTCGCCGCCGAAGGCGGCCCCCAGATGAGAGTCGTCGTCACGGGAGGCGCCGGGTTCCTCGGCTCGCACCTGTGCGAGTCGCTGCTGGCGCGGGGCGACCAGGTCGTCGCCCTCGACAACCTCGTCACCGGCTCGATGGCCAACATCGAGCACCTGTTCGGCCGGGAGGACTTCGTCTTCCAGCGCCAGGACGTGTCGAACCACGTGCACGTCCCCGGCGCGGTCGACGCCATCCTCCACTTCGCCAGCCCGGCGTCGCCGAAGGACTACCTCGAGCTGCCGATCCAGACGCTGAAGGTGGGCAGCCTCGGCACGCACAACCTGCTGGGCATGGCCCGCGAGAAGGGCGCCCGGCTGCTCCTGGCGTCGACCAGCGAGGTGTACGGCGACCCCGAGATCCATCCGCAGGTCGAGTCGTACTGGGGTCACGTCAACCCCGTCGGTCCGCGCGGCGTCTACGACGAGGCCAAGCGCTTCGCCGAGGCGCTCACGATGGCGTACCACCGCTACCACGGCGTCGACGTGCGGATCGTTCGCATCTTCAACACCTACGGACCCCGGATGCGGCCCAACGACGGGCGGGTCGTGTCGAACTTCCTCGTGCAGGCCATCGAGGGCAAGCCGATCACGATCTACGGCGACGGGAACCAGACCCGCAGCTTCTGCTACGTCGACGACGAGGTGCGCGGCATCCTCGCCCTGCTCGACGGCGCCACCGTCGGCCCGGTGAACATCGGCAACCCGAACGAGTTCACGATCCGCGAGCTCGCCGATCTCGTGATCGAGGTGACGGGCTCGGCGTCGGAGCTGGTGTTCGAGCCGCTGCCCGTCGACGACCCGACGCAACGCCGACCGGACATCACGTTGGCGCGCGACGTCCTCGGCTGGGAGCCGGTGGTCCAGTTGCGCGAGGGACTGACGCGGACGGCGGCGTGGTTCGCGCGATGACCGACGTCAGCGCGGTCATCGTCAGCTACAACGTGCGCGACCTGCTCGTGCAGTGCATCGCCAGCCTCCGGGCCGACGGCATCGAGCACATCGTGGTGGTCGACAACGCGTCGTCCGACGGCTCCGCCGCCGCGGCGCGGGCCAGCGACGTCGACGTCGTCGCCCTGGACACCAACATCGGCTTCGGGTCGGGGGCCAACCGCGGGGTCGTCCGCACGTCGACGCCCTACGTGGTGGTGTGCAACCCCGATCTCGAGGTCGAGCCCGGCGCCAACAAGGCGCTGGCCGACGTGCTCGACCGTGCGCCCGACGTCGGCATCGTCGCCCCGCGCATCGAGACGCCCGACGGCCGCCTCTACCCGTCGGCCCGCACCTTCCCCAACCTGGCCGACGCCGCCGGTCACGCCTTCCTGCACTTCGTCTGGCGATCGAACCCGTACAGCCGCCGGTACAAGATGCTCGACTGGGACCATGCGTCCCCCAGCGACGTCGATTGGGCGGCCGGCACGTACCTCATGGTCCGGCGCACGGCCTGGGATGTCGTCGACGGCTTCGACGAGGGTTTCTTCATGTACCTCGAGGACGTCGACCTGTGCTGGCGGCTCAAGCAGGCCGGTTGGCGCACCCGCTACGAGCCCGAGGCCCGGGTCGTCCATGCCATCGGGCGTTCGACCGACCAGACGCCGTACCGGATGATCGCCGAGCACCATCGCTCGCTGCTGCGCTACGCCAGCAAGACGACGAAGGGTCCGAAGCGGGTGGTGCTGCCGATCGTCGCCGCCGCCCTGGCCGTTCGGACGGTGCTCGCGTGGGCGCAACGGGCCTGGCGCGGCAAGCCCCACGCCGCGCACTAGTAACCTCCTGCGCCGCCATGGGAAAAGCCTCGTCCAACAAGAAGGTCGCCCGCGCTTCACGGGCCGCCGGCCGGCCCGGAGCCAAGAAGAGCTACACGTGGCCGCTCGCCATCGGCGCGGTGGTGGTGGTCGGTGTGCTCATCGTGGCCATGAGCCGCAGCGGCGGTGATTCCAGCCTCGCCCCCCGCCTCACCGACCACTGGCACGAGGCGTACGGCGTCTACAAGTGCGACGCCTACCTCGCCAACCTGCCGCAGCAGGTGAACAGCGGGATCCACACCCACGGCGACGGGCTCATCCACGTCGAGCCCAGCAACTCCACCGAGACGGGCAAGGGCGCCAACGTCGCCACGTTCGTGAAGGGCTATCCGGGGCTGTCGATCAGCCAGACCGAGCTCAAGCTGCCCGACGGCCAGGACCTGAAGGACGGCGGCAAGTGCGGTGACAAGACCGCCAACGTCAAGATCTTCTACTGGGCCAACCTGAGCGACAAGGCGCCGACCGTCGTCACGTCGGCCACCAAGGACATGCTCATCAAGAACAACACCGCGATCGCGTTCGCGTTCGTTCCTGACGGCGTCACCCCGCCGCTGCCTCCGTCGGTGTCCAGCCTGAGCAACCCGAACGCCGGAGAGTCGACGGGCGGGGCGACCACCACCGCGCCCGTCACGTCCGAAGCGCCGTCGACGACCGGTTCGACCACCACCGCCAAACCGTGAGAGCCGTCGTGCTCGTGGGCGGGTTCGGAACCCGCCTGCGGCCGCTGACGCTGACCACGCCCAAGCAGATGCTCCCGGTCGCCGGGAGGCCGATGATCGAAGACGTGCTCGGGCACCTGCGCGCCCACGGCGTCGACGAGGTCGTGCTGTCGCTCGGCTATCGGCCCGACGCGTTCATCGACGCCTATCCCGACGCGATCTGCGCCGGTGTGCGGCTCGTCTACGCCGTCGAGCCGTCGCCGCTGGACACGGCCGGCGCCATCGCGTTCGCGGCGCGCGAGGCCGGCATCGACGAGCGGTTCCTCGTCGTCAACGGCGACGTGCTCACCGAGCTAGACGTGACGGCGCTCGTGGCCTTCCATGCCGCGGCGGGAGCCGAGGGCACGATCGCGCTCACCAAGGTCGACGACCCATCGCAGTTCGGCGTGGTGCCGACCGACGCCGACGGTCGCGTGCTGGCGTTCGTCGAGAAGCCGCCGCGCGACGAAGCGCCCACCGACCTGATCAACGCCGGCTACTACGTGCTCGAGCCGTCGGTGCTCGAGCGGGTCCCGGCCGGGCGCAAGGTCAACATCGAGCGCGAGACGTTCCCGGCGATGGTCGCCGACCGGTGCCTGTACGCGCGCGCTGATCCCGCGTACTGGCTCGACGTGGGCACGCCCGAGCGGTTGCTCCAGGCGTCGCTCGACGTGTTGACGGGTGTCCGCTCCGGTGGGCCGCTCGACGGCGTGCTCGTGTGCGGCCACGCGATCGTGGAGGCGGGCGCGTCGGTCACTCGCTCGGTCATCGGCGACGGCGGCCACGTGGCCGCCGGCGCCGTCGTCGAGGACTCGGTGCTCCTGCCGGGCGCCGGTGTGGAAGCGGGCGCCGTCGTGCGCCGATCGATCGTGGGCGCGTCGGCGCTCGTGCGGGCGTCGTCGTCGGTGCTCGAGCTCACGGTGCTCGGCGATTGCGTCGAGACCGCGCCCGGGGACACGCTGGTCGGCGTGCGCGTCCCCGATCCTGACGCCGCGGCGTGAGGGCGCTCGTCACCGGCGGCGCCGGGTTCATCGGTTCGACCTTGGTCGACCGGTTGCTCGCCGAGGGGCACGCCGTCGACGTGATCGACGACCTGTCCGGTGGCTCGCTCACCAACCTGGCCGAGGCGCGTGCCGACCGGTCGGCCGAGCTGCACATCCACCAGGTCGACGTCCGGTCGCCCGAGGTGGTCGATCTCGTGGCTCGGCGAGCGCCCGAGGTCGTGTTCCACCTGGCCGCCGCGCCCGACGTCGACGACGTGGCGGTCGGGGCGCTGGTCGAGGTCGTGGGTTCGCTGCACGTGCTCGAAGGGGCGCGGCGGGCGGGGACGCGCAAGGTCGTGTACGCCGCCGGTTGGTGGCTGTACGGCGAGCCGGACGCGGCGGCGTTGCCCCTTCGCGAGTCGTCGCCGCAGGCGCCCCTGGTCGCCCGGGGCGCGGCCGAGAAGGCGATGCTCGAGTACCTGCGTCTGTTCCGGGAGCGGTGGGGCGTCGAGTTCACGGCGCTGGCGCTCGCGTCGGTCTATGGGCCGCGCCAGCGGGCCGGGCGCGGCGTCGTGTCCACGTTCGCCCGGGCGCTGCTCTCGGGCGGCGAGCTGCGCGTGCTCGGCGACGGTGCCCAGACCCGCGACTTCCTCTACGTCGACGACGCCGTCGATGCGCTCGTGCGGGCGGCGGAGCGAGGGAGCGGCCTGTTGGTCAACGTGGGGCGCGGCGTGGAGACGTCGGTGCGGTCGCTGCTCGCCACGATGGCCGATGCCGCCGGCACGCCGGGTGTGACGCCCTCGGTGGGATCACCGGTGTCGGGCTCGGTCGCCCGCATGGCCCTCGACCCCGGCCGGGCGAAGCTGCACCTCGGCTGGGAGCCATGGACCACCCTCGAGGAAGGCATCGCCCAGACCCTCCAGTGGCACGCCGAGGCCGTCCGCACCTGAGGAGCGCCAGCCGTTCTTTGTCGCGTTGTGGTCGCTGGGCGACCACAACGCGACAAAGAAGGCGGAGGCCGGACGTCATCAGCGGAAGAGGTCCTCGTTGGGTGGGCGGGTGATCTCGGCGGCGACGGAGCCCTCGCGGAGGTAGGCGGGGTCGACGCCGCGGACGATCGCGACCGGGATGCCCGACGCCTTGCCCATCACCAGCTCGGCGGCGGCCGCCAGCTCGTCGGCGATGCACACCTCGGTCACCTGCAGCTCCCGCCCCAACGCGTCCTCGGTGCCGCGCAGGTCGACGACCGCGGCCACGCCGGCGCACCCGATGGCGACGTCGGTGACGCCCTGGCGCCACGTGCGCCCGAACGTGTCCGACACGATGACCCCCACGGAGACGCCGAGGCGGGCGCGCAGGCCATCACGGATGCGTCGCGCCGAACGGTCGGGATCGACGGGCAGCAACGCCGCCCATCCGGCCTCGACGTTCGACAGGTCGATGCCCGCGTTGGCGCAGATGAACCCGTGCGCCGTCTCCGTGATCACGAGGTCGCCGCGCCGCCGCAGCACGCGCACCGCCTCGCGCTCGACCAGTGCCTTGTGCGACAGGGGGTCGTCGGGATCGACCGCCTCGAGGCGCCCCTCCGCCTTCGACACGACCTTCTGCGTGACGACGACGACGTCGCCGTCCTCGAGCGACGCCACGCCGGCGATGAGCTCGGCGAGCACGTCACCCGGTCGCACCTCGGGCAACCCTTCGACCGGGATGAGCGAGATCGTCATGCCAGCGTCACCTCGGCCAGCGCGGCCGCTTCCGGGGGGCCGTGCATGATCGTCGGCGCCACGACGCACCGCATGCCTTCGGCCTCGACCGCCGCCGCCAACGCCTCGTCCGCGTCGTCGACGACCAGCGTCGCGGCGACCTCCCGGTAGAGCCGCGCCACGCCGACGACCGACGCCTCGTGGCCCAGCTCGACGAGCAGCCGGTCGGCGGGGCCCTTCAGCGCGGCGCCGGCGATGATCGGCGAGATCGCGACGACGTCATCGCGCCGGGCGGCGACGGCCGATCGCACGCCCGGCACCGCGAGCACGGGGCCGATCGACACGATCGGGTTGGAGGGGGCGATGACGATCCTCGATGCCGAGGCGATGGCGGCCAGCACGCCTTCCGCCGGCGCGGCCGACTCCACGCCGGCGAACCGCACCGACGAGACGGCGACGTCGTGGTGGCGACCGACGAAGTAGTCCTGGAACCCGATCTCGCCCTCACCGGCGACCGTCACGCGCGTCGCCACCTCCCACTCCGTCATGGGGAGCAACCGCAACCGCAGGTCCCACCGGCGGGCGATGTCGGCGGTGATCGACGACAGCGACTCGCCGTCCGCCAACCGTCCGGTCCGGTACAGGTGGGTGCCGAGGTCGAGGTCGCCGAGGTTGAACCACGCACGCGACGCGTCGTAGGCGCGCAACGACGCCATCGCCTGCCACGACTCGCCGGCCAGGCCCCAACCCGTCTCCGGGTTCACGGCGCCGGCCAGCGTGTACGTCACGGTGTCGAGGTCGGGGCAGATCCGCAGCCCGTGCATCCACGTGTCGTCGCCGGTGTTCACGATCGCCGTGACCTCTTCGGGGGGCACGACCTGCAGGAGACCCGCGAGGTAGCGCGCCGCGCCCACCCCGCCGGCCAGGACGGTGATCACGGGGCGCACGCTAGGCGGTACGCCTCGACGTGCCGCTCCGCCGACCGGGCCCACGTGTAGGGGGCGGCCACCTCCGGCCCGCGTGCGCGCTGCCGGTCGACCGCCGCACCGCCCGCGACCACCGACGCGAGCGCGTCGGCGAGCGCGTCGTCGTCGCCGGCCGGCACGAGCACGGCTGCGTCGTCCACCACGTCGGCCATCACCGAGTCGCTCGACGTGACGAGGGCGGCGCCGCACGCCAACGCCTCCAGCGCCGGCAAGCCGAACCCCTCGGCGAACGCGGGGTAGGCGACGGCCGCCGCCTTGCGATAGAGCGCGGCCACCACGTCGTCGGCCACGTAGCCGAGCTTGACGACGCGGTGCTGCATGTTGCAGGCGGCGATGGCGGCGTCGACCTGGTCGGCGCCCCAACCGGCGCGGCCGGCCAGCACCAACCGGACCGACGGATCGAGCCGGCTCACCGCCCGCACCAGCCCGGGCACGTTCTTGCGGGGCTCGATCGTCCCCACGAACGCGACGAACGGCTCGGGCACCACCACCACCGAGTCGTCGCCGACGGGGGCGAAGCGCGTGAAGTCCACGCCGTGGGGCGCCACCACGACCGGCACCGTGGGGGCGACCAGCTCGTGGAGCCGCGCCGCCGTGCGGTCGCTGACGCACACGAGCACGTCGGCCCGACGGGCGGAGGCGCGGATCATCCACCGGAAGAACCGCACCTTGCTCGGCTCGTGCCACTCGGGGTTGTCGAAGAACGTGAGGTCGTGGATGGTCACCACGGTCGGCCGCCGCGACAGCAACGGCATCGTGTAGTGCGGGCCGTGCCACACGTCGGCCGACGACGCGAGCCCCGGTCCGGCCACCTGCTCCCACAGCAACCGCATCGGCCGGGCCGAAGGAGCCACGGCGTGCACCTCGGACGCCAGCGGCTGCCAGCGGGCCAGGTCGTCCTTGCGGGCCACCAGCTCGAGCTCGACCGCCCCCGACGCCGCCAGTGCCTCCACCATGCGCAGCACGTACAACCCGGCACCCGCCGGCTGCGCCGGGATGGCGGATACGTCGACGGCGACCTTCATCCGAGCGCGGCCTCGTACGCCTTGCGGTGCGCTTCGGCCGAGCGCGCCCAGGTGAACTCGCCGGCGCGCGCCCGCCCTGGCTCTCCATCGGGTGGCGATGCGAGCGCCGCCGTGAGCGCGTCGACGTCGCCGACCGGCACCACCGCGCCCGTATCACCGACGACCTCGGGCAGGCACGCGGCGTCGCTCACGACGACCGGGCACCCGTGCGCCATGGCTTCCATCACCGGTAGCCCGAAGCCTTCGTAGCGCGACGGCAGCGCCAGCACCGACGCCGTGCGGTACAGCGTGGCCAGGCGCGCCTCGTCGACGTTGCCGAGCTCGACGACGCCCGGCTGCTCGAGGTCGGGCAGCTCGCCCCACCCGCGCTGGCCCGCCAGCACCAGTCGAAGCTCGGGCCGGTCGAGGCGCATCCGGGCGAACGCGCGGAGCAGGTCGTCGACCCCCTTCTTCGGCTCGATCGTGCCGACGAACAAGATGAACGGCTCGCGCTCGAGCGTGCCGGCGCCGTCGTCGGGGTCGACGCCGTGGTACGCCACGTGGATCCGGCGCTCGTCGAAGCCGTGCTCGACGAGGTCGCGCTTGCCGAACTCGGTGGGCACGACGATGGCGGCGGCTTCCCGTCGAGCGATCTCCAACCCGCGGCGATGGAACGCCACGCCGCGCGCGGTCAGGACCTCGGGCTGGTGCACGAACACGATGTCGTGGACGGTGACGACGAGGGGCCGGCGACCGGGCGGCGGGACCGCCAGCGACGTCGCGTGCACCACGTCGCCGGGCACCCGCACGGTGGGCCGACGGAAGCGGTGCCACAGCTCGTAGCGCAACGAACCGTGCGGCCAACCCAGGTCGACGAACGGCGCCGGCGCGCCCGCCGCGAACCCGTGCACGTCGACACCGGCTGCGGGCAGGGCGTCGATCAGCCGGCGCACGTAGCGACCGATGCCGCCCGGCACCGGCTGCAGGAGCTGACCGACGTGCAGGGCGGCCTCCATCAGCCGGCCGCCCGCGCGTCGCGCCACAGCTGCGCCATCCCCGCCGCATGCGCGTCCCACGAGAACGCGCGGACGCGCTCCAAGCCCGCCGCGATCAGACGTGCCCGTTCGGTCTCGTCCTCGACGGCGGTGCGCAGCGCGCCGGCGAGGGCATCGACGTCGTCGAGCGGCACGAGCAGCGCGGCGCCGTCGGCCACCTCGGGCACGCCGCCGACGGCGGTCGCCACCGCAGGCACGCCGACCGACATCGCTTCGAGCACGGGGAAGCCGAAGCCCTCGTAGCGCGATGGGTAGGCGACGGCACGGGCACCGCGCAGCAGCGCCGCGCGCGTGGGTTCGTCGACCCATTGCTCGGGGCCGACCTGCACGAGCTGCACGTCCGGAACGTCGAGCATCGCCGTGCGCAGCGAGTCGTGGCCTTTGCGGGGGTCGCGCGAGGAGCCGAGGGCGAGCACGTACGGACCGTCGATCGGCGACGGTCCGGCCTCCGGCACCACGGGCACGCCGAAGGGCACCACCCGGACCCGGTCGGCGCCGTAGAGGGAGCGCACCTCGTCGGCCACCCACTCGGTGCTCACGTGCAGCCAGGTGCCGCGCCGAACGGCGCGCGCGACCGTCGCCGTGGCGGCCGCGATCGTGGGGTCGCAGGACGACGGATGGCGTGCGCACCAGCAGTCGTGGACGGTGACGGTCGAGGGCCGCCGAACGGGTGGGGCCACGAAGTTGGTGCCGTGGACGACGTCGGCTGCCGGCAGCCAACGGTCGGCGCGGGGCCGGTCACCCCGCCGCCACAGCTGCAGCAGCGCCTTCGGCGGCACCGGCAGGGAGCGCCGGGTGAGCTCCCACCGGACCACCTCGACGTCGGTCGCGGCGGCGCCCAGGGCGCCCAGGAGGCCCTGAACGGCCTGCCCGACCCCCGTGAGGCGGCCCAGCAGGGGCGTGGTGTCGACGGCGACCCGCATTCGGGGGCGACCGTAGTGCCGGCGGTAGATTGGCCCGGTCGTGACCGCAGCAGCCCCTACCAACGTCATCGCGCCCGAGCGGTCGGTGGCCGGTCACCTCGCGGACATCTGGTCCTACCGCGAGCTCCTCGCCAACCTCGTGCGCAAGGAGCTGAAGGTCAAGTACAAGAACAGCGTCCTGGGGTTCCTGTGGTCGCTGCTCAACCCGATCTCCCAGGTGATCGTGTTCACGGTCGTCTTCCAGATCGTGCTGAAGAACACGATCCCGTTCTTCCCGATCTTCCTGCTCTCGGGGATGCTGGCGTGGAACCTGTTCGCCCTGTCGCTGGCGGGCGCCACCGGCTCGATCACGGGCAACCACCAGCTGGTGAACAAGGTCTACTTCCCGCGGGAGATCCTCCCGCTCGCCGCCGTGGGCGCCAACTGCGTGCACTTCCTCCTGCAGTCGATCGTGCTGCTCGCCACGATCATGGTCACCGGCGTCGGCTTCGACTGGCGGTGGGTGTGGCTGGTCGTCCCGGCGTTGGCCGTGCTGCTCCTGCTCACCTCCGCGTTCGCCATCTTCCTGTCGGCGATCAACGTCTACGCCCGCGACACGCAGCACCTGCTCGATGTCGTGCTCATGGCGTGGATGTGGGTGACGCCGCTCGTGTACCAGTGGGAGCTCCCCGCGAAGAAGCTGCACGAGCACGGGATCCCCGCGTCGTTCATCCTCGTGAACCCGATCGTGTCGGTCACGGTCACGCTGCAGCGGGCGCTGTACCAGCAGCACTACGTCGGTGCGGGCGCCGCGCGCGAGCCCATGCTGCCCATGAACGGGCAGTGGTGGTACCTCCGCAACCTCGGCATCATCGGCGCCTGCAGCGTCGTGGTGTTCATCCTCGCCATGCGGCTCTTCCATCGCCTCGAGGGCAACTTCGCCGAGGAGCTCTGAGGTGCCGAACGCCATCGAGGTCGATCACGTCTCCAAGCGCTTCCGGCTGTCGTCGGAGCGGCACTCGGACCTCAAGGGCCGCATCGTCAACCGCCGCCGCGCCAAGACGGTGATCGAGGAGTTCTGGGCGCTCAAGGACGTCGCGTTCGACGTGAAGGAAGGCAGCACCGTCGGGCTGCTGGGCCACAACGGCTCGGGGAAGTCAACGCTGCTGAAGCTCGTCGGCGGCATCCTCCGGCCGACGTCCGGCGAGATCCGGCGACGGGGCCGCCTGGCGTCGCTGCTCGAGCTGGGCGCCGGCTTCCACCCGGAGCTCACCGGGCGGGAGAACGTCTACCTCAACGCCTCGATCCTCGGGCTCTCCCGCCGCGACATCGACGCCCGCTTCGACGACATCGTGGGCTTCGCCGAGATGGAGCGGTTCATCGACGAGCAGGTGAAGCACTACTCGTCGGGCATGTACGTCCGGCTGGGCTTCAGCGTGGCGATCAACGTCGATCCCGAGATCCTTCTCATCGACGAGGTGCTCGCCGTCGGCGACGAGAACTTCCAGCGCAAGTGCCTCGACCGCATCAAGCGGTTCCAGAAGGACGGCGTCACGATCGTGTTCGTCACCCATGCGCCTGACCTCGTGCGTCAGATCTGCGATCGGGCCGTCGTGCTCGACCAGGGTGAGATGGTGATCCACGGGGAGCCCGGTGAGGCCGTCCGTGAGTTCCGCGAGCACCTGCTCGGTCGGGCGGCCGAGGTGCTCGACAAGGTCGAACCCACGAAGAAGCACGGCGAGCTCGTACGCGTCACCGACGTCGCGATCGAGTACCCCGAAGCCGACCGGCCCTACGTGCGCAACGGTGAGTCGGCCACGATCCGCATCGCGTTCGACGCCAGTGAGCCCGTCGACGACGTCGTCGTCGCCATCGCTCTGCACGCCACCGACGGCCACGTGGTGTTCGGGCAGAACACCTGGGGGCTCGGCGAGAAGGTGCGGCTCGAAGGCTCGGGCGAGATCGCGTTCGAGCTGCAATCGGTGTCGCTGCTCGAAGGGACGTACTTCCTCACCGTCAACGTCCACACGCGGGAGGGCGCTCGGATGCTCGACATCCGTGAGCAGCTCGACCACCTCGACGTGTTGAACCACGACGGCAACTACGCGTGGGGCGTGGCCGACATCCCGGTGAAGCTCGATCTCAGCAAGCTCGGAGGCGGTACATGAGCGAGCTCGATCTGGGGCACGTGCTGCGGGAGATCGACGACGAGGTGCGCGCCCGGCGGGCGTCGGGCGACTTCCCGCCCGGCATGGAGCGCGACCTCGAGCTGGTGTTCGCCCGGTTCGCGCCGGCGACGCTCACCGGCGACGACCTCGAGGCGCTCGTCGAAGCCGCCGACCGTGCCGCGTTCATCCAGAGCGACCCGCCGACGGCGTCGCGCATCCCGGCGGTGTCGATCCTGAAGCGGGTCGAGCGCAAGCTCCTCGGTTGGTTCTTCCGCTTCCTCGCGCAGCAGATGACGACGTTCGCCGGTGTCACCGTGCAGGCGCTGCGGCAGATGGCCCATCGGATCGAGACGCTCGAAGAGGCGACGCCCGCGGCCAACCCCGCGCTGATGTCGTTGGCCCGCCAGACCGCGCTGGTGCCGCCGCTCGCGGCCGCCGTCGACGCGATCGGTCCGGTCGACGGGCGGGTGCTCGTCTCTCACGACGATGTCGTGGACCGCTTCCCGAACGCCTACGCGACCACCGACGACGTGGCCGAGCACCTGCTCGACGTCGACGACGACGCCTTGGCCGGCCTCCTGCTCGCCGGCATCACCGATCGTGCGCCGCTCGGCACGCAGGTCTCGCTCGTGGAACGGGCGGCTCGGGTGCTCCGTCGGGGCGGGCGCATCGCCATCGTGGCCTCCTCGGTGGCGGCTTGGGGCGCCGCGAACCCGGTCGAGGCCGACCTCGCTCCGGGGCGGCCGCTGCATCCCGAGACGTGGGCGCACCTGCTCGTCGAGCACGGCTTCGCCGACGTGCGCGTCGCGCCGGGCGACGGCCAGTCGATCATCACCGCGACGCGGTAGCACCGGTGCCCGCGGTCCATCAGCTCGTCCCGTCGTTCGCGCCCAGGGACGCCGTCGGCAACCACACGCTCCAGGTCCAGGGCGTGCTGCGCGAGCTGGGCGTCCGGTCGGAGATCTACGTCGCCGACGCCCGTCGAGAGGTGGCGAGCTTGTGCCACCGCTACGACGAGCTGACCACCGAGCCGGACACGTGGTTGCTCTACCAGGCATCGACCGGCAGCCCCATGGCGGACTGGCTCCTCGGCCGGCCCGAGCCGCTGCTCGTCAACTACCACAACATCACGCCGGCGGCGCTGTTCGCACCGTGGGAGCCGCACGTCGGCGTCGAGCTCGAAGCGGGGCGGCGGCAGTTGAAGGCGCTCGCCGCGCCGACGCGCTTCGCCATCGCGGACTCGACGTTCAACGAGGAGGAGCTCCTCGCCCTCGGCTACGAGGCGACGGCCGTCGTGCCGATCCTCCTCGACACCAAGACGTTCGAGAAGACCGTCGACGAGCGCGCCCTCGCAAGGCTGCGCCACACGGGAACGGTGTGGCTGTTCGTCGGTCGCGTCGCGCCCAACAAGGCGCAGCACGACCTCATCAAGGCGTTCTCGGTGTACCGCCGCGTCTACGACCCCGATGCGCGACTGCGCCTCGTGGGCGGTTCGTCGTCGCACGCGTATTGGACCGCGCTCGTCGACTACGTCTCCGCACTCGAGCTGGAGCCGTACGTCGAGCTGTGCGGCGACGTCCCCGATGGCGTCCTCGCCGCCCACTACCGCGCGGCCGACGTGTACGTGAGCGCGTCCGACCACGAAGGCTTCGGGGTCCCGCTCCTCGAGGCGATGCACCACCGCGTGCCGGTCATCGCCTACGCCACGACCGCGGTCCCCGAGACGGTCGGCTACGGCGGCGTGCTGCTGCCCGACAAGGATCCGGCGACGATGGCGGCCGCCGTGCACCGCGTGGTGAGCGACCCTGCGCTGCGCTCGTCGCTCGTCGCCGCCGGGGAGCGCCGACTGGCCGACTTCGACCTCGCCACCAACCGCAAGCGCTTCGGCGATCTCGTGCTCGGGGCGATCGGCAGATGACGGCGATCCACCAGTTCGTGCCGACGCTCGAGCCCGGGGCGGTGGGCAGCCACCTGCTGCAGGTGCGCCGCCTGCTCGACGACATGGGCGTGCCCACGGAGACGTACGCCGAGCACATCCGCCCGACCATGGCCGGCCGGGCCAAGGACTTCCGCGACTACCGGCCGGGGCCCGACGACGTGCTGCTGTACCACGTCGCCATCGGCTCGGGCGTCGCCGACTTCGTCCGCGAGCAGCGGGCGCGCCTCGCGCTCGACCACCACAACATCACGCCGGCGCATTTCTGGGCGGGCTGGGAGCCGGCGGTGGTGTCGGCCACCGCCTGGGCGCGCAACCAGCTCGCCGAGCTCGCCCCGCGCGCCGCGCTCGGCATCGGCGATTCGGAGTACAACGCGCGCGAGCTCGTCGAGCTGCGCTGCGTGCGCACCGCTGTCGCGCCGATCCTGCTCGACCTCGACGAGTTCGATCGCGCCGTCGACGCGAGCGCCGCCGAGCGCCTCGAGCACCACGGCACGGTGTGGCTGTTCGTCGGGCGCGTCGCGCCCAACAAGGCGCAGCACGATCTGGTGAAGGCGTTCTCCGTGTACCGCCGCGTCTACGACCCGAGCGCGGTGCTGCGGATCGTGGGCGGGTCGTCGTCGGACGCCTACGTCGCCGCCATCCGCCAGCTCGTCACCGCCCTCGACCTCGACGCCGCCGTCGACCTGACGGGCCCCGTGAGTGACGGTGAGCTGGCCGCGCACTACCGCGCCGCCGACGTGTTCGTGTGCGTCTCCGAGCACGAGGGCTTCTGCGTGCCGCTGCTCGAAGCCATGCACCATCGAGTTCCCGTCGTGGGCTACGGCGCGACCGCGGTGGCCGAGACGCTCGCGGGCGGTGGGCTCGTGCTGCCGCGCAAGGCGCCGTCGACGGTCGCCGCCGCGGTTGCGAAGGTGCACGACGACGCCGCCCTGCGAGCCGGCTTGATCGAGGCCGGTACGCGTCGACTCGACGACTTCGCGTTGGAGACGACGCGCAAGCAGCTCTGGACGGCGCTGGAGCCGTTGCTGCGATGAAGGTCGCGTTCGTCACCCCGCGCTACGGGCCCGACATCGCCGGCGGCGCCGAGTCGGCCATCCGCATGCTGGCCGAGCGGCTGGCGACGCGGCCCGGCTACGACGTCGACGTGCTCACGACATGTGCGCGCGACAGTCGCACGTGGGCCGACGAGTACGCACCTGGTGCGGTCGCGCTCAACGGCGTCGAGGTGCACCGGTTCCCGGCGGAGCGAGGTCGTCACCCGGACTTCGATCGCCGGTCGGGCAAGGTGATGGCCAACCCGCACCGCGCGCCGATCGCGGCGCAGCGCCAGTGGATCGACGACCAAGGGCCGGTGAGCTCGGAGCTCATCGCCGCCATCGGTGACTCCGACGCCGACCTCTGCGTCTTCTCCCCGTACCTCTTCCACCCGACGGTGTACGGCGTGGCGGCCGCCAAGGGTCGCGCGGTGTTGCACCCGGCCGCGCACGACGAGGCCCCGTTGCGGCTCCCGCTGTATGCGCAGGTGATGCGTCAGCTGCGCGGCCTCGTCTTCTACACGCACGTCGAGCGCCGTCTCACCGAGCACCAGTTCCACACGGCCGCCACGCCGCAGCTCGTGCTCGGTCTCGGCATCGAGGAAGCTGCCGGCACGGCCGATGTCGCGCGGCGCGAGCTCGGCCTCGGCGACGCGCCGTTCATCACCTACGTCGGACGCGTCGATCCGAGCAAGGGAACGACGACGCTCGGCGAGTTCTTCGCCGTCTACAAGCAGCGCCATCCCGGGCCGCTGAAGCTCGTCCTCATGGGACAGGTCGTCGAGCCGCCACCCGAGCACCCCGACATCGTCCTGCCCGGCATGGTGTCCGAAGAGGTGAAGTGGGGCGCGCTGCGCGCGTGCGACCTGTACGTGCACCCATCCGGTTACGAGTCGTTCTCGCTCGTGCTCATCGAGGCGTGGGTGGCCGGCGTGCCGGTGCTCGTCAACGGTCGGTGCGGTGCCACTCGCGAGCATTGCGAGCGATCGGGCGGTGGGCTCTGGTTCGAGGACTTCCCGCACTTCGAGGCAGCCCTCGAACGGATGCTGTCGGACGCGGCGCTGCGCGAGCGGTTCGTCGGGCGCGGGCAGGCCTACGTCGACGCCAACTTCCGCTGGCCGGTCCTGATGGATCGCTACGCGTCGTTCCTCGAACGGGTGGCTTCGGTACCCTCACGCTGACCCTCGGCGGAAGGTCCCGCTCGTGCGACACCACCACATCAGCCGCCGGCGCCTGTTGGGCGCCGGTCTCGCCGGCGCCGGCGCGGCCGCGGTCGGCCCGCGTCTGCTCACGCACGCCGGTCTGCCGCTCGGCGACGTCGAGCGGACGACGGCGATCGCCGTCAACGCACCGCCGATCATCACGCGCGCTGAATGGGGCGCAGATGAGTCGATCGGGAACAAGAGTCGCGAGTACTCGCCTCTGGTGAAGGCGATCGTGCACCACACCGCCATCACCGAGACCGATCCAGCGGCCCAGGTGCGCGGCATCCAGCGGTCCCACGTGCTGACCAACGGCTGGTTCGACATCGGGTACAACTTCCTCGTCGATCGCGAGGGACGGATCTACGAGGGTCGCTGGGCGCGCAACTACCTGCCGGGGGAGGCGCACTCCGGCGAGGACCTCACCGGCAACCTCGTGGTCGGTGCCCACGCGGAATCGCACAACCCCGGCTCCGTCGGCATCGCCATCCTCGGCAACTACAGCAACGCCGCGACATCGGTGACCGACGAGAGCCTCGCATCGGTGGCGCAGATCATCGCCTGGAAGTTCGGGCCGCGGTCGATCGATCCGTACGGCTCGACGCCGTACACGACCACGGCCGGCACGAGCGAGACGTTCCCGAACATCTGCGGTCACCGCGACGTCGTCAGCACCGACTGCCCCGGCGACGCGCTCGAGCCCCGGTTGCCGGCCCTGCGCGACATGGTGGCGGCCGAGCTGCAGCGCGGCCTCGTCGGCTTGCGCATCCTCGGCGGCGACGGCTCGTTGTGGACCTACGGCACGGTGCCGTCGTTCGGCCGCACCGCCGACATCGGCGACGTGCGCCGCAACGTCCACGCGGGTGTCCCGGTGCGGTCCGCGGTGGGCACCCCAACGGGGCTCGGGGCGTGGGTGGCCGACGTGAACGGCAGCGTGTACACGTTCGGCGACGCGCCGTTCGCGGGGTCGATGGGGGGCCAGCGGCTCAACAAGCCCATCGTCGGCATCGTCGGCACGCCGTCCGGTGCCGGTTACTGGCTGGTGGCGAGCGACGGCGGCATGTTCACGTTCGGCGACGCTAAGTTCTACGGGAGCACGGGCGCCATCCGGTTGAACAAGCCGATCGTGGGCATGGCGCCCACGCCGTCGGGTGCCGGCTACTGGCTCGTTGCCAGCGACGGCGGCATCTTCTGCTTCGGCGACGCCCGCTTCTTCGGTTCGACCGGCGCCATCCGCCTGGTACAGCCGATCGTGGCCATGGCCGCCGCCCCCGACGGTGCCGGCTACTGGCTGGTGGCGGCCGACGGCGGGCTGTTCACGTTCGGGTCGGCCAGGTTCCTCGGCTCGGCGGTGGGCCGGGTCGGGTTCACGGCACCGGCCACGTCGATGGCGGCGACGCCCACGGGCCTGGGCTACTGGATCCTCGACGCCACCGGTGCGGTGCACGGCTTCGGTGACGCGCCGGTGTTCGGGGGTGGCGTCACCGCGGGGTCGCGGCCGGCGTTGTCACTCGTGCCGATCATCCGGCCCTAACGTCGCCGGCGTGAAGGCGCTCATCACCGGCGCCGGCGGCTTCGTCGGTCCCTACCTCACCGCGCACCTCGAGTCGTGCGGCGATGAGGTCGTCGGCACCGACGTCGAGGTGGACGTCACCGATGGCGAGGGTGTGCGGGCTGCGTTCCTGGCCGCTCGGCCCGACGTCGTCTACCACCTGGCCGCCGCCAGTCACGTGGGCACGTCGTGGTCGGCGCCCATCGACGTCCTGCGCGTGAACGCCGAGGGCTCGCTCAACGTGTTCCTCGCCGCGCTCGAGTCGGGCGTGGAGCGCGTGCTGCTCATCGGCAGCGCCGAGCAGTACGGGCACATCACGCCCGAGCTGCTGCCCGTCCGCGAGACGACACCACTGCAGCCGGTGAGCCCGTACGGCGCCAGCAAGGCGGCCGCCGAGATGCTGGCCTCGCACGCGTTCCACGGGCGGGGGTTGCCGGTCGTGTGCGTGCGTGCGTTCAACCACCTCGGGCCGGGCCAATCCGAGGCGTTGGTGGCCTCGTCGATCGCCAAGCAGGTGGCGGCGGCCGAGCGCGCCGGCGGCGGCGTCATCCTGACGGGCGACCTGTCACCGCGACGCGACTTCACCGATGTGCGCGACGTCGTGCGCGCCTATCGCCTGCTGCTCGAGCGGGGCGCGCCCGGGGAGGCGTACAACGTGTGCAGCGGCACCGACGTGGCGATCCAGGAGGTGGCCGATCACCTGGCCGCCGCCGCGTCGGTCGACGTGCGCTTCGAGCTCGACCCCGAGCGCCTCCGTCCCGTCGACGTGCCCGTCGTCCGCGGCGACAACACCAAGCTGCGCGCCGCCACCGGCTGGACCCCGGAGATCCCCCTCGAGAAGACCCTCGCCGAGATCCTCGACTGGTGGCGTCAACACCCCTGACCCACCCGGTTCTTTGTCGCGTTGTGGTCGCTCAGCGGCCTCAACGCGACAAAGAACGGAGGAGGGTGGCGGGGTCGTCGTCGACGGTGAGGAGCGGGTGCTTCACGAAGCCGGCCTCGGTCACGTGGTCGAGGAAGCGGAGCAGGTCGGCCCAGAAGCCGTCGACCTCGAGCAGGCCCGACGGCTTGGCATGGATGCCGAGCTGCGTCCAGGTGACCATCTCGAACAGCTCGTCGAGCGTGCCGTAGCCACCGGGCAGCGCCACGAAGGCGTCCGACAGGTCGGCCATGAGCGCCTTGCGGGCGGTCAGCGAGGGCACCGCGTGCAGCTCGGTCAACCCCGTGTGGGCGATCTCGCGCGAGAACAAGCCGTCGGGGATCACCCCGATCACCTCGCCCCCGGCGGCGAGCGCGGCGTCGGCGACGATCCCCATGAGACCGACGGAGCCGCCGCCGTAGACGAGCCCGAGCCCGGCTTCGGCGATGGCGACACCCATCGACACGGCCGCCGCCGCGTAGCGCGGGTCGGTGCCGTCGCGCGACCCGCAGAACACGCAGACGCGCGCCACGTCCGTGACCTAGCGCCGGTGCAGGATGTCGAGATCGCCGTTCAGCAGCGCGAGGTCGGCGTCGACCATCATCGTCACCAGGTCGGCGAAGCTCGTCTTGCGCTTCCAGCCGAGGACCTTCTCGGCCTTGGTGGGCTCACCGATGAGCAGGTCGACCTCAGCCGGTCGGAAGAACTTCTCGTCGATGACGACGTGGTCCTCGTAGTTCATCCCCACGTGACTGAACGCGATCTCGCAGAACTCGCGCACCGAGTGCGTCTCGTTGGTGGCGACGACGTAGTCGTCAGGCGCGTCCTGCTGCAGCATCAGCCACATCGCCTCGACGTAGTCACCGGCGAAGCCCCAGTCGCGCTGAGCTTCGAGGTTGCCGAGGCGCACCTCCTTCGCCATGCCGAGCTTGATCTTGGCGACGGTGTGGGTGATCTTGCGCGTCACGAACTCGAGGCCGCGGCGCGGGCTCTCGTGGTTGAAGAGGATCCCGGAGCTGGCGTGGAGGTCGTAGGACTCGCGGTAGTTGACCGTGATCCAGTGGCCGTACAGCTTCGCCACACCGTAGGGAGACCGGGGGTAGAAGGGCGTCGACTCGACCTGCGGCACCGCCTGCACCTTGCCGAACATCTCGCTCGAGCTCGCCTGGTAGAAGCGGATGTCGGGATCGACGAGGCGGATGGCGTCGAGCAGGCGCGTGACGCCGAGCGCGGTGATCTCGCCCGTGAGCACCGGCTGGTTGAACGAGGTCTGCACGAACGACTGGGCGGCGAGGTTGTAGACCTCCATGGGCCGGAACTCACGGAGGATGTGGATCAGGGAGGCCTCGTCGAGGAGATCGCCCGGGGCGAGCTCGACCTGGTCCTGGATGTGGGCGATGCGCTCGAAGTTGACGGTGCTCGACCGCCGCAGGACGCCGATGACCTCGTAGCCCTTGCCCAGGAGCAGCTCGGCGAGGTAGGAGCCGTCCTGGCCGGTGATGCCGGTGATGAGCGCACGCTTGGTCATGGACCCGTTCTACGCTGGCGGCGCCTCGCCGTCTGCCAAGTGGGTTGGCACGCCATGGACAACTTGGGACGCCGCATCGCCGACCTGCGGGCGAAGCTGGGTTGGACCCAGCAGGACCTCGCCGAGCGCATCGGCATCTCCCGGGTTGCCCTGTCGCACCTCGAAGCGGGCATGAGCGACCCGGGCGAGCGCACGGTCACGTTGCTCGCCGGCGTGTTCAAGGTCGAGCCCCACGAGCTGGTGGCCGACACGTCGTACCCGCGGGCGAAGGCCGACCGGCTGCCGTTGGTGGCCGCCCGCTACACCGAGGTCGAGCTCCAGCTGGCGCTGCTCGAGCGCGACCTCGCCCGTCCCGACCCGCCGATCGCCGAGTGGGAGGCGCGGTTGGCGGCGCTCGCCGACACCACCCACGACCTACGCGAGCGCGCCGCCCTCGCCGAGGCCCGCCGCCGGCTCCGCCGATGACGACCCGCGGCCTCGCCCTCGAGCCGCGCTGACTAGGGGAGCGTCCGCACGAGTTCGAGGATGCGGGCGGCGACGGCGTCGAAGGTCCACGTCGCCGCGTACGACTGGCCCGCGTCTCGCAGGGCATCGAGGCGCGCCGGCTCGACCACCAGCGAGTGCAGGTGGGACGCCAGCTCGGCGGCGTCGACGTCCCACGGCACGAGCGACACCGTGCCGTCGGGCAGCTCTCGGGCCGCATGCGCGTTGGTCACGACCGGCAACCCGGCGGCGAGAGCGCCGGTGATGGCGGCCGAGCTCTCGCCGTTGGTCGACATGCGCAGCTGCACGGCGACGGTCGCGGTGGCGAGCCACTCGCGGTAGGCGGCGTCATCGACTCGGCCGGTGATGTGGACGTGCGTTGCGATTCCGAGCGACTCCGCCAGGCGCCACAGTTCGTCGCGTTGCGGCCCGTCGACGTGCCCGACGAAGGTGAACGTGGCATCGACCCCGCGCTCTCGCAGTGCGGCGAAGGCGGCGAGCATCACCTCGGTGCCCTTGATCGGCGACACCATGCCGAGCGACACGATCGAGGTCGTGGCTCGTCGCCGCCCGTCGTGCCACGGCGCGGGCACCGCCAGCGGCACGACCCACGTCGGCGTCGGGCTGGCGTCGGGCTGCTGGTCGAGCCGCAGCAGCCGGGCGCCGAGCTCCGACGACACCACCACGCCGCGGGCGACGTCGACCAGCTCCTTGCTCATGCCGAGCCCGACGTCGATGAACTCCCCGGGGTGACGCTCGGGTTCGACGCGGATGTGGTGCGGCAACCGGCGCCGGTACTGGCGCAGCAAGCGTTCCAACAGGAACTGGTGGCGGGCGGTCCCGACGCGGTGCTCGGCGTAGGTGGTGTACAGGCCTGGCAGCCGCACGTCGTGCATCCACAACAGGCCCGGGAACTCCTGCGCCAGCTCGTACAGGTCGTGGTGGTCGTCGCTGTTGCCGACCGTGTAGACGATGGCGTCGTAGCCCCACGCACTGCACGTGTCCTTCAACGCGCGCGGCGGGAACCAGCGCACGTTGTCGATCGGTGCGCCGGTGGACGCGGTCGGCGTGAACACGTCGAGCTCGCACCGCTTGGCCAGGTGCGGCAGCAGCTCGCCGTTGTAGTCGGCGATCCCCGAGTGGTTCGGCGGCATGGGGCCGACGAGCGCGACGCGCCACGGCAGCGCGGTGGGGCCACCGTCAGGCAGCGTCGCCAGCGCATCGGCCGTGCGGCGCGCCACGTTGTCCCACGTGAGCACGGCCGCCCGTTCGGCCGCGCGTCGCCGCAGTCGCTCGCGCAGCGCGTCGTCCGCCATGCCGCGCACGATGGCAGCCGCCATGTCGTCCACCGACTCGGGGTCGAACGTCGCCTCGGCGAGCTCGAGCACCTCGGGGACCGACGACGTGGATGACGTGATCGTCGGCGCGCCGCATGCGATCGCTTCGGCCGCGGGCAGGCCGGCGCCTTCGTAGAGCGGCGGGAAGACGAACAGCTCACAGCGTTGGTACAGCGCCCGCAGCACCTCGTCGGGCAGCCAGCCGGTGAAGACGACGTCGGTGTCGGGCGTGAGGCCCACCTCCTTGGCCGCCAGCTCCCACGCCGCGCGCGTCGCGGGGTCGAGGCTGCAGGTCACGACGAGCTGTTGGGGCAGGTCGGTCGCCGCCCACGCCGCGAAGAGCCGCTCGGCGTTCTTGCGCGGGTCGCCCCCGAGCACCGTGAGCACGTACGGACCCGTCACCTGCGGGAGGTGACGGGCGAGAACGGCCTCGGCCCGGTCGCGGGCACCGGCCGGGTGGAAGAAGGGTGCGACGCCGAACCCGATCGTGACCACCTTCGCCGGGTCGAGGTCGAGCAGGCGGATGGCGTCGCGCCGCGTGTGCTCGGAGATGCAGAGCACGAGATCGACGTGGTGCAGTTGCTCGACGCGGCCGCGGTAGTGCTGCTCGATCTGCTT
>Ga0070671_100000832_pt1 | contig 22413 bp, 21 predicted proteins | sample KBSS73metaG_FD_65341 | JGI IMG/M metagenome (GOLD analysis project Ga0070671, IMG submission 65341) | Switchgrass rhizosphere microbial communities from Kellogg Biological Station, Michigan, USA - KBS S7-3 metaG | ecosystem: Host-associated > Plants > Roots > Rhizosphere > Soil ...
AGGCGATGCGATCGAGACTGGAGCAGTTCGAGCTGACGCTGCATCCCGAAAAGACCCAAGTGATCCGGTTCGGCCGCTTCGCGGCGGCCAACCGGGTCAAGAGAGGGCTGGGCAAACCGCCCAATGTGCGCTTCGACGCCACCCACCCGAGGCAGGAGCCCGGTGCGCGAATCGTGCACGCCGGGATCTGTGCGGGGGGCGCCCGGTAACGGGTGGCCCTATCGCGATCTAATTCGCAGGAGTTGAAATGACATTGCGGACACGCCAGCTACTGACTCAGCCCGAGTGCGGCTTGCCAACTGGGCTACCGCGAAACTTTCGTCGTTCGTTTGATCCGTTTGTTGGTCGCTCCCAGATGCCCCATTCCGCGTCCTTGCCGACGGCTTCCGCGTTTCAGCCGGATGTCGTGCTCGCTTCCGATGAGCAGCTAGAGCCCTCGTTGCCGCTGGGCAGCGATGGCGTGCGGCGCTGGGCATGGCACAGCCGGCATGGCGCGATGTTGATTGAGGTGATCGGCGATGAAGCGTTCGTGAACGGCCAGCGGGTCGAGCCCTATGCTCCGTGAACGCGCCACGGTCTCGGCCTCCACGCCGCGCTCTCGCGTCGCGATCAGCTTCGGCTCTCCAGCCGGCGAGAGCGGCGTCACGCGGCTTGATCTCAACGAGATCCTGATTCGCAATCCGCAGGCCGCCTTCTTGGTGCGCATCGCGGGTTCTGCCATGCGAGAGGCCGGCATCGACGACGGAGACCTCGCGCTGGTCGATCGGGCACTCGATGCGAACCACGGGCAAGTGGTCATCGCGGTTCACCAGAACGAGTTCCTCTGCCGGCGCCTGTGCCGACGGGACGAAGCGCTGGGCCTGCAGGCGCCGGCCCCCGATGTGCCGGACATCTGGGCCAGCGAGGCCGATAACGTCGACGTCTGGGGTGTCGTCACGCACGTGATCAAACAGGTCTCGGGTTAGGTCGATCATGTTCGCGCTGGTCGACGTGAACAACATGTACGTCAGCTGCGAACGCGTGTTCCGGCCAGCGCTGAACGGCAAGCCGGTGGTCGTGCTGTCCAACAACGACGGCGCCTGCATCGCCCGCAGCAATGAGGCCAAGGATCTGGGCGTGAAGATGGCCCAGCCCTGGTTTGAAGTGAAGCACCTGGAGCGCAGCGCGGGATTGATCGCGCTGTCCGCCAACTTTGAGCTGTACGGCGACATGTCCAGTCGCATGATGGCGCTGGCCGCCGGCTACGCGCCACGACAGGAGGTCTACAGCATCGATGAGTGCTTCCTGGACTTCGAAGGCATGTCCGGAGATCTCGCCGCCATCGGTCGCGAGTTGCGACATCAGGTGCTCCGATGGGTGGGCTTGCCCACCAGCGTCGGCTTCGGGCCGACCAAGACCTTGGCCAAGCTGGCGAACCATGTGGCCAAGATGAGTGACCGCAAGCCGGGCACCTATCCGGAGCGGTTGGCGCAGGTCTGCGATTTCGAAAGACTGGCGCCCGCAGAGCTGGACGAAGTGATGCGCCGAACCGACGTCGGCGACATCTGGGGCATCGGTCGCAAGACCGCCCCGAAGCTGCACGAAGCCGGCATCCGGACCGTGCTCGATCTCAAGCGCGCAGACGCTGCCACCTTGGGACGGCAGTTCAGCGTGGTCATGCAAAAGACCGTACGCGAGTTGCAGGGAACGCCGTGCCTGGAGGTCGACGACGATCCGCCGGCGCGACAGCAGATCATGTGTTCCCGATCTTTCGGCGATGCGGTGACGGAGCTGTCGGATCTCATCGAGGTGGTCAGCGGCTTCGCCACCCGCGTGGCCCGGCGCCTGCGCGAGCAGCAAGGTGCCTGCAACGCCGTGCACGTGTTCATCGCGACCAGCCCGCACCGAAAGCAGGACCGCCAGCACTCACCGACCGCAACGCTGCCGTTGCCGCGTTCCACGGCGGACACGCGGGCCCTGGTGAATGCTGCGGTCATGGCACTGCGCGCCATCTACAAGCCGGGCTATCGCTACGTGAAGGCGGGGGTGATGCTGGTCGAGCTGCAGAGCAGCAAGCACGAGCCGACGAGCCTGCATCTCTTCGACGACGTCGAAGAAGCGCAGCCTGACGGACGGCGCAACCTGATGGCAACGCTCGATGCGCTGAACGAGCGGTTCGGCCGCGATGCGGTGGGCATTGCCAGCGCGTCGAAGAGAAGCGCGCACAGTCAACATGCGTCCCGACAAGAACGCCGCTCGCCGCGGTACACCACGCGGCTGGATGAAATCGTGGTGGCGAAAACCTGATCGGCAGAAACCAGTCGTGCTCAGACCGGCCGATCGCCTGTGCTCACCTTCGAGGACGCCTGAGCGGGGACGTCGTTACTTAATCTCTTTTTGGCGAGGACTCATCCGCGCCTTTGAAACTGACGATGCACGCCCGTATCCACGGCGGTGCCAATGCGGCAGTTCGGCGCTCCGCTGACCCTGAGCGTCTATGTCTCGCAATAAGGCCGTGATGAAGTCGATGAACAGCCTGACACGAGGCGTACGGCGCTGATTCGGGCGGAAGAGCACGTTCACGGGAGGGCCGCCGCGCACCTCCCAATCCAGGAACACGGGCACCAGGCGCCCGGTCTGCAGATGGGCCCGGGTCGTCAAGTGGTTGAGCCGAGCAATGCCTTCGCCCGCCAAGACACCCTCAAGCACGACTTCTCGTCCCGTGCTGCACAACCAGCCATTGACGTTGACCGACACTTTCTCAGCACCGCGCGCAAACTCCCACAGGTCAATCAGGATGCCGGCGGGGTTGCGCATCAGAAGGCAAGTGTGGTTAACGAGCTCTTGCGGGTGCTTGGGAATGCCGTGCAAAGACCAGTACTCGGGCGCTCCGACGACAAGCGCTCGGGTGTGACCGAGCTGGCGATGGACGAGGTCGTTTCCCTCCGGCCAACCGTGGAGCACAAAGACGTCCGCGGTCTGGGCATCGGCGTCCGTCAATCGTTGGATCACCCGAATGTCGATCCGGATCTCCGGGTAGAGCCCATGGAAGTCCGGGAGTGCGGGCAGCAGCACATGAATCGCCAGCTGCGAATGAGCGGCAATGACCAGCGTTCCAGTCGGTCGCTGTGCAGACCGGCGAAGTGTTTCGTCGACCGTCCCCAACTCGGCAAGCAGTGGACGACATGCCTCGAGATATGTTTCCCCGCTTGCTGTCAGCGTCAGACCGCGGGAGTTGCGTTGGAACAGCGCAATGCCGAGGCTTTGCTCGAGTGAGTTGACCAGCTTGTGAACGGATGGAACGCTCAGCTCCAGACGGCGAGCAGCACCCGAGAAGCTGCCCTCTTCGGCGCAAGCGATGAAGTGGCCCAACGCGCGCAGTTTGTCCATGGCGTCCGATTCGTGACGGACATTATTCATTAGCTTTTGGTTTAAGCCGGCTGTTCCACGCGACGTATTCCGCACCGCCGGAACGCCACCTAGAGTGGTCACTCGACCAGCGCAGTAGGAAGCCGCTTATGAAGAAGCCTTTGTTGTCATTCGGTATCTGCCTTCTTCTGGCCCTCGCTGCGGCCTCCAACGCCTGCGCGCAGATCTGCAGGCCAGTCAGCGAACGGACAGTGGAGGTGGGTTGCTGGATCACCGCACACGCGAAGTTGGCGGAGTTGCCGCGGGCGCCAGTGTTCTGGCACCTGGACACCTATTCGACGATTGGAGAGGCCGAGGGCGCAAAGGGCCCGCGCGGAACAGTGTTGGAGTCACTGGGACAAGTCTGGCTTTTGACGATCGAGGTGGCAGGGTGGCACCCTCAGGGCGGCAAGCGTGTGGCCGAGATCGGGCCTCTCCCTGTAAATACGGATGCCAAGTTCTCAGCGCAGTACATGGAGGCCATATTTACCCCCGGGATGACCGCTCCGGCGCACCGACACTCGGGTCCTGAAGCTTGGTACACGTTGACCGGAGAAACCTGCTTGGAGACACCCGCAGGCAAGATGATCGGGCGAGCTGGGGGTTCACACGTCATCGTGCCTGGGGGCCCTCCCATGCACCTCACCGCGACCGGGACGGAGACCCGCCGGGCGCTGGTGTTGATCCTTCATGATTCGAGTCAGCCACCGACGATTCCCGTTCACGACTGGAAACCGAGCGGGCTGTGCCTGAGTTGATCTCAGATTGCAGCCACCACACGATTTGGCGGGGCTCAGCGGGCCACGGTCGCTGCCGTGCGCGCATCGCCGCTCCGGCTGGCGAAATACAGGTAGTAAGCCGACAAGCGCGACGGTTGTCTAGGCCGAGCGCCGCACGATCAACGTGTGAGGCAACGTGATCGACGCCGGCATCTCGCCGTCGATCCGGCGCAAGAGCAGTCGCATCGCCTGTTCGCCGAGCTCGCGCCGAGGCTGCGCGATCGTGGTCAGCGACGGCTCGAAGATGCTGGCCAGCGGCACGTCGTCGAAGCCGATCACCGCGAAGTCGTCAGGCACACGCAAACCCGCGGCCAACGTGGCCTTGATCGCGCCGATCGCCAACGTGTCCGAAACCGCAAACACAGCCGTCGGGACCGGATCCAGCGCGAGCAGGCGGCGCGCGGCCAGCTCGCCCAGCGGGTGCTCGATGCCACCGACGATCTGGATGTAGTCGGGTCGCTCGTCCAGACCGGCGTCCCGAAGGGCATCGCGATAGCCTTCGCGCCTCCTCTGCGCATAGAGGTAGCGCTCGTCGCTGTTGATCAGTGCAATCCGCCGATGGCCCTTGGCGAGCAAGTACAGGACCGCGTCCTTCGCCGCCAGGCGATGGTCGATGCTGACATGAGGAATCGGCGCATCCGGCACGAACTCGGAACAGGCCACCCAGGGCAAGGCGCTGACTTCCGTGCTGACCATGCGCTGTGTCGCGTACGGGTCCATGCAGATCACGCCGTCGTACATGTGATGGGTCAGCATCTGAGCGAAAGCTCGCTCGCGTGCTTCGCTGACCCCGGAGTCGCAGAGCAGCAACTCGTAGTCGTGCTCGCGCGCGGCCGCGCCAAGCCCGCGCACGATTTCAGCGTAGTAGGGGTTCGCCAAGTCGGGCACCAACGCGAGCACCATGCGCGTCTTCGCCGTGCGCAGCGATCGAGCGGCAGTCGTGACGCGATAGTTCAGCGTCTGCATCGCCGCCTCGACCCGCGCGCGCGTTTCGCCGCGCACCGAGGGGTGGCCATTGATCACGCGCGAGACTGTCGCGGTGGACACCTGCGCCAAACGAGCGACATCCGCAACAGCGGCCATGCAAAGACCATGAAATGCTTTGCAAGGAGCGTAGCACGCAGGTTGCGATGCGGGGAGCCCAGTGAACCACGTTCCCCTGGGTTTTCCAGGGCATCTGCCCTCATGCAATGCATTACATTGTTTTTGTCATGAGCGTCGCAGTCCGGTTTGATGGCGTGGTCAAGGAGTTCGCCGGCGTGCGCGTGCTGCACGACGTCAGCTTCGAGCTCGCCGCCGGCCGTACCTACGGACTCCTTGGAGAAAACGGCGCCGGCAAATCGACATTGATGAAGATCCTCGCCGGCTACGAGCCCCTGACCGCAGGTGCCCTTCACATCGACGGTTCGCCGCGCCAGTTCACGGGTTCGCGGGAGGCCGAGGCCGCCGGCATCGTGCTGATCCACCAGGAGTTCAACCTCGCCGAGGATCTGACGATCGCGCAGAACATCTGGCTCGGCCACGAGAAGAAGAACCGGATGCGGCTGCTGGATGACGCCGCGATGCGCGCCGGGGCCGCGCAAGCCCTCGAGCAGGTCGGCCTGCGCCGAGATCCCGACACGCCGGTTCGCCGGCTCATCGTCGCCGAGAAGCAGCTGGTCGAAATCGCCAAGGCGCTCGCGCGCCGCGCGAGGCTGTTGATCATGGACGAGCCGACCGCGACGCTGACATCCGGCGAGACCGAGACGCTGTTCGCGCTGATGGCCAAGCTCAAGGCCGAAGGCGTGACGATCGTCTACATCTCGCACAAGCTCGTCGAGGTCGAGCGCACCACCGACGAGGTCGTCGTGATGCGGGACGGCCGCTTCGTCGCGCGGGAGCCGACGTCGTCGTTGACGCGGCATCAGATGGCCAACCTGATGGTCGGCCGCGAGCTGTCCGACCTGTTCCCGCCCAAGGACCCGGCCCCCCCGCAGAGTGTGGCGCCGCTGCTCGTGGTCGGCGGGCTCGACGTGCCCGGCTGGGTCGAGGGCGTCGACTTCGAGGTGCGGCCGGGCGAGATCCTCGGCTTCGCGGGGCTCGTCGGCGCCGGCCGCACCGAGCTGTTCGAAGGCCTGCTCGGGCTGCGTCCGCACCGCGTGCGCCGACTCGAGCTGAACGGACGCCCAACCCGGATTCGCACGCCGCGCGATGCCGCCGACCAAGGCTTGACTTATCTCAGCGAAGACCGCAAGGGCAAAGGGCTGCACGTCGACTTCGGCTTGCGTCAGAACCTGACTTTGATGGCCCTGCAGCGCTATGCCCGCCCATGGCTGAGGCCAAAGGCCGAGCGCCGCGCGCTCGCCGACGCGGTGCAGCGCTTCGGCATTCGCGCCGGCTCGACCCGGGTGCGCGCCGCTTCGCTTTCGGGCGGCAACCAGCAGAAGCTCGCGCTCGCTAAGGTGCTGCACCCCGAGCCGAAGGTGGTGGTGCTCGACGAGCCGACGCGCGGCGTCGACGTCGGCGCCAAGCGCGACATTTACTTCCTGATTCAGCAGCTCGCGCGCGAAGGCCGCGCGGTCATCGTCGTGTCGTCCGAGTTGATGGAGCTGATCGGGTTGTGCCACCGCGTGATCGTGATGCGCGCGCGCCGTGCGCAGGCCGTGCTCGAAGGCACGCATCTGACCGAACAGGAGCTGATCGCCCATGCCACTGGCACCCGCCACTGAAGCGCGCCTCGGGTGGACGCATCTGCCCGGGCTCGGGCCGATCGTCGGCCTCGCGTTGCTCTGCCTCGCGGGCACGCTGCTGACCCCGGATTTCGCGACCGTCGACAACGCGTTGAACGTGCTGAACCGCACCGCCTTCATCGGCATCATCGCGATCGGCATGTGCTTCGTCATCATCTCGGGCGGCATCGACCTCTCGGTCGGATCGATGGCGGCGCTGATCGCCGGCGCGGTGATCCTGCTGATGAATGCGCTGGGCGAGAAGGGCTGGAACAGCACATCGGTGGTCGCCCTCGGCATGGCGGCCGCGGTCCTGCTCGGCGCACTGTTCGGCATGGCGCACGGCCTTCTGATCACGCGCGGGCGCATCGAGCCGTTCATCGTCACGCTCGGCACGCTCGGCATCTACCGCGCCTACCTCACCTACTTCTCGAACGGCGGCGCGATCACCCTCGAGAACACGCTGGCCGACGCCTACGGGCCGGTGTTCTACGGCTTCTTTCTGGGCGTGCCGGTGCCGGTGTGGGTGTTCATCGCGGTCGCGCTGGCCGGCGCGCTGATCCTGAACCGCACCGCCTACGGCCGCTACGTGCAGGCGATCGGCTCGAACGAGCAGGTCGCACGCTATGCCGCGGTCGACGTCGACCGCATCAAGGTGCGGACCTACATGCTCCTCGGCGCCTGCGTCGGCATCGCAACCCTGCTGTACGTGCCGCGCCTCGGCTCGGCCTCGCCGACCACCGGTTTGCTGTGGGAGCTCGAGGCAATCGCGGCCGTGATCGTCGGCGGCACTGCGCTGAAGGGCGGCGCCGGCAGCATCACCGGCACCGTCGTCGGCGCGGTGCTGCTCTCGGTGATCAGCAACCTCCTCAACCTGACCAGCATCATCAGCGTCTATCTGAACGCTGCCGTGCAGGGCTTCGTGATCATCGCCGTCGCGTTCCTGCAGCGCCCGCGCCGATGACGCCTCTACTTTTTCTTCTTCTCAACCGCAGCCCGACTGCAACCACCGGAGACATGCCATGACATTTGCGACCCGTCGACTCCTGATCGCCTCCGCCGTGCTGGCGCTCGCCGCGCCTGCCACCGCGCTGGCGCAGAACAACGTCAACCTCGGCGTGGCGATCCCCGCGGCGACCCACAGCTTCACGGCCGGCATTGTCTGGTGGGCCAACGAGGCGAAGAAGGAACTCGAGAAAGCGCACAAGGATCTGAAGGTCACGATCCGGACGGCGGCCAACGCCGCCGAGCAGGCCAACCAGCTGCAGGACCTGACCAGCGCGACCAAGATCAACGCGCTGGTCGTGTTCCCGTTCGAGTCGGCGGCGCTGACCAAGCCGGTCGCTCAGGTCAAGAGCAAGGGCGTCTACATCACCGTGGTCGACCGCGGCCTGACCGACGAGAGCATCCAGGACGCCTACGTCGCCGGCGACAACACCGCGTTCGGCAAGGTGCCGGCCGAGTACCTCGCGAAAGCGCTGAAGGGCAAGGGCAACATCGTTGCGCTGCGCGGCATCCCGACCACGATCGACAACGAGCGCATGGACGCGTTCACCGGCGTGCTGAAGAACCACCCCGACATCAAGCTGCTCGACGCGAAGCACGGCAACTGGAACCGCGACGACGCCTACAAGGTGATGCAGGACTTCCTGACGCGCTTCAAGCAGATCGACGCGGTGTGGGCGGCCGACGACGACATGGCGGTCGGCGTCATGAAGGCGATCGACCAGGCCAAGCGCACCGACATCAAGATCGTGTTCGGCGGCGCGGGCGCGAAGGACGCGATCAAGACCCTGATGGACGGCAAGGATCCGCGCATCCAGGCCAACGTCTCGTACTCGCCGAAGTTCATCTACGACGCGATCAAGCTGACCGCCGAGGCGCGCCTGAAAGGCGAGAAGCTGCCGCCGAAGACGATCGTCCCGTCGGTGCTGATCACCAAGGAGAACGCGAAGGGCTTCTACTTCCCGGATTCGCCGTTCTGAGAAAGCGGCACACGCAGCACGGAGCGCGTCTGATGAACAGCAGCATCCAAGGTCCGGCGATCTTCCTCGCGCAGTTCGCGGGGAACGATCCGCCGTTCAATTCGCTCGAGGCAATCGGCCGCTGGGCTGCCGGCCATGGCTATGTGGGCGTGCAGATCCCGACCACCGTGCCGCAGCTGTTCGATCTCGCACGCGCGGCCGAGAGCGACACTTACTGCGACGAGGTTCGGGGGACGCTGGCGCAGTTCGGACTCCAGGCGACCGAGCTGTCGACCCACCTGCAAGGGCAGCTGGTGGCGGTGCATCCAGCCTACGACGCGCCGATGGACGCGTTCGCGCCGCCGGCACTGCGCGGCAAGCCGGTGGCGCGCACCGACTGGGCGGTGCAACAGCTCAAGCTCGCGGCGAAGGCGTCGCAGCGACTCGGCCTCAACGCGCACGCGACGTTCTCCGGGGCGCTCGCCTGGCCCTACATGTACCCGTGGCCGCAGCGTCCGCCGGGCTTGATCGAGACGGCATTCGACGAACTCGGGCGGCGCTGGAAGCCGATCCTCGACGCGTTCGACGAAGTCGGCGTCGACGTCTGCTACGAGGTCCATCCGGGCGAGGACCTCTGCGACGGCACGAGCTACGAGCGCTTCCTCGAGGTCGTGAAACAGCACCCACGGGCCTGCCTGCTCTACGACCCGAGCCACTTCGTGCTGCAGCAGCTCGACTACCTCGCGTACATCGATCTGTACCACTCGCGCATCAAGGCATTCCACGTCAAGGACGCCGAGTTCCGTCCGACCGGTCGCCAAGGCGTGTACGGCGGCTTTGCGCCATGGGTCGAACGTGCCGGGCGGTTTCGCTCGCTCGGCGATGGCCAGGTCGATTTCCGCGCGATCTTCAGCAAGCTCACGCAGTACGGGTACCGCGGCTGGGCGGTGCTCGAGTGGGAGTGCTGCCTGAAGCATCCCGAGCAGGGCGCGGCTGAAGGTGCGCCGTTCATCCGCGACCATCTGATCCGCGTGGCCGACCGCGCGTTCGACGACTTCGCAGCCAGCACGACCGACGCCGCAACCAACCGCCGCATGATGGGCATCGGGTCGTGACCGAATCGCGTGGCGAACCGGCGGTGCCGAGGCGCCTGCGCCTCGGCATGGTGGGCGGCGGCCAAGGCGCCTTCATCGGCGCGGTGCACCGCTTCGCCGCCCGGCTCGACGATGACTACGAGCTCGTCGCCGCGGCGCCGTCGTCGGACGCCGAACGGGCGCGCGCCAGTGGCGTCGAGATGCGGCTGGCGTGGGACCGCGTCTACACCGACTTTCGTGAGATGGCGCGCGCCGAAGGCGCGCGCGAAGACGGCATCGACGTGGTGGCGATCGTGGTGCCGAACCATCTCCACTACGCCGTCGCGCGCGCGTTCCTCGAAGCCGGCACGCACGTGATCTGCGACAAGCCGCTGACCACCACGCGCGCCGACGGCGAGCAGCTGCTGGCGCTTGCCACCCAGCAGCGCTGCCTGTTCGCCTTGACGCATAACTACACCGGCTATCCGCTGGTGCGTGCGGCGCGCGAGCTGGTGGCGTCGGGCGCCCTCGGCGACCTGCGCGTGGTCCAGGTCGAGTACGCGCAGGACTGGCTCGCCCAACCGCTCGAGGGCAGTGGCAACAAGCAAGCGGCATGGCGCACCGACCCCGCGCTGGCCGGTCCGGCGGGCTGCCTCGGCGACATCGGCTCGCATGCCGCGCATCTCGCCGAATACGTCAGCGGGCAGACGCCGAGCGAGATCAGCGCCGAGCTCGCGACCTTCGTGCCAGGCCGGCGCGTCGATGACCATGTGCAGATTCAGTTGCGCTACTCGACCGGTGCGCGCGGCCTGCTGTGGGCCAGCCAGGTCGCCAGCGGCGAAGAGAACGGCCTGCGTCTTCGCCTGTATGGCAGCAAAGCCGGCTTGCGCTGGCAACAAGAACAACCCAATGAGCTGTGGCTCACACCCCTCGGCCAACCGACGCAGCGCCTGACGCGCGGCATGGGCTCATTGCCCGTGGCCGCGCGCGATGCGACCCGACTGCCAGCCGGTCATCCAGAAGGCTTCATCGAAGCATTTGCCCAGCTGTATCGCGACTTTGCGGAAGACGTTCGACAACACCAGCGGGGCGAGCTGGTCGTGGCGCCGCGCGTGCCCGGTCTCGAGGCGGGGTTGCGCAGCCTGGGCTTTATCGAAGCATCGCTAGCCAGCAATCGTCAAAACGGAGCCTGGACTTCACTGCCAGGCTTTGTGTAGTTGCGGCAGCCGGATCAGCTTTGGACGCGACCAAGGACGTGGCCAAGAAGGCGAGCGACTCGATTGGCAAGACCGGATAGCTTGCCTCCCCGCGAGAGCGGCCGCGCTCTCGTTGCTGGCGCAGGCGCGCCAGCGCACCGTTTGGCGTGTGCCGTACCCCCGCATCGCGGACCGCGACGATCGAAGATTCGGCTCCTAGAGCAAGCCAGCATGAACAGCAAAGCTGCAATCCGGGGAACTGACAGATGCCTAGGACAAGAAGGTCACGGCGGCATCCGACACCTTCGCGAAGGGCGACACGATCTACGCGTCGGTCACTACGACCGGATCGGGTTCTGCCACCTTGGCGGCCAAGCGGACCTACACAAAGAACGGAAAGACCGTCCCTGTCAAGGAAGACACAGCGACGATCAGCGCAACGGGTGCGGCGGCCACTGAGTTCCACATCAGCAAGCCGGACGGGTGGCCTGTCGGCACCTATCAGTTGGACGTCGCTTTGGACGGCAAGCCAGCGGTTACCAAGTCGTTCAGGGTCCAATAGGAGGCGCGCCCTGGCCCGGGCCGGAGTCTCCAGGGTCGCTAATGAGCGCTTCGCATTCGGCGATCGTCTGGACCGCAGGCGTCGGCCGTAGACCGCATTGAAGGGCAAGCCGAGCGCGCCGCGTGCGACCATGCGCTCGTAGCCAGCGAGGCGCGCGTGTTGGATGAACTTGGCGATGCTCAGGCTTGCCTGCCGAGCTGGCGGGCGATCCGCTCGGCAAGGGCGACCCGCTGCCATGCCCGGGACGGCTCGCCGAACGCTCGGGCCGGTAGCTGAAGCGGAAGCCGAGTCATTCGGACTTCTGGCGCGCCAAGTGAACGATGCTCGCGCTTCCAATCCCCACCTCATGTATCTGCAGCAGCAGTCGCCGACGACAAAGATCCTTGCTGAGGCATGTGGAAAGGCTGGATCGGGCGGATGCCAACATGACTGCTCCATGAGTGCAGCCGAGTTTCGGCCCTGAGGGTACTCCGCGCTGACATAGCAGCGATTGCGTACAACAAGGATCAATGGATCTCCTCGTTCGAGGACGCGGTGGTGAAGTTGCGACCTCACATCACGATGTGCATCCTCACGACGATTGGGTTGATGGCGTGGAATCAGAAGGGGACGAAAGGCGTTGATCCGGCCCTGGCTGCTCTCGAGTGGTCGAAGTCGTGGACAAGTCTCAAGTGAGGTGAGTCGGCCGCTCAGTTCGGCGGTGGCTATGCACAAGCACCCAGTCCCACTACGGGCTAGTCGTCTGTACCGGCCCCTGCGGAAGATCGAACGTCAAAATCACACTCGAAGTTCCGCTGTCTGCCTTGGCGCGGTGCGCGTGAGTGATCGTCTTTCGATCATGGATCTGCGCCGAGTCGCGGCCGATGCTTCCGGCCATTTAGAACGTTCCTCGACCCTTGAATTGGTTTCAGACGGTCCTTGCCGTTGTCACTTCGGCGTTGGTGACTTGGGTCATCCGTTGGTGGTGGTACCGGCGCAAACTACGGTTGCTAAGACAAAGGCTCGAAGCTCTACCACCGAGCGAGGTCAGTGCGCCTAAAGATGCAACTGACGCGGAGAAGAACCATACGCTCAAGTCGGTTGATGAGTTGGAGAGGACGCTGAACGAGGCAAACGCCAAGTGGGAGAGGGCGCGCCCATTTCTGGACACCTCACCGCTGCCTCACCGCGAAGATGAGCAGCGCTAAGTTGCTGGCGCGTAGCCGGTATAGCAAATTCAAGGTTTGCCGTCCTACAGCCGATTGTCCCGGCGCCTGACTACGCTGCCCTTGGTGCGGGCCTATCTTCCGCAGCATGAACAGAATGCAGTGGCTTCAGGTATGGGGGTGGAACCCAGTGGCTGCCGATCGCAGACGGCAGATGTCGCCGCCGCGGTCATCGGATGGAAGCACCGCCTTCCAGAAGTTCATGCGACGCGCAACGGACCGGCAGCATCTCGAGGTTCGGCCCTTGGAGACGGCCGATGTCTGACAGAAGGCCTGCGTATGTTGGTCGAATGCTGGCTGTGGCGCTATAGGGACCCGTTGACGGGGGAAGTTCGCACGACACAGCGCCCCATGTCTGCAGAAGAGGTTGCTGCGTTCTTGGAGGCGAAGCGCATTCGCGGCACGAGGACACACCGATTCGAGGACGAGGAGTCACCAGAGACGATTCCTGCAGTGTTCCGAACAGCTCCTGAGTAGCGTGTGTTGGGGTGACACGTGCTCAGACCTGTCGCTGGCCAGCGCCTCAGATGCCTGGCCTGCTGCCGTCGCTCAGTTGATGTACTCGGGCGCCGGCACCTGCGCCGGATCCGTTCGACCTACGGTCGGCGCGCAGACGAAGTTCGCCTCGTTGTTCGTGTCGCCGGTGCCCTTGTAGCGCGCGACGTTGGGGTAGACGCAAAGCGGTCGGGTCATCTGCACTGACTGGGTGTCGTCGTCGTTGCTGTACTTCGTCGCGACAACGCGCTGCGGCGCGACGCCCTTTTCGACCCACTGCTGCAGCGCCCGAAAGACGTCGTGGCCCGCGTCCGGCTTGAGCGGTCCCGGGATGATCGTCGAAGTGCCATACGGCTGGCCGAACGCGTTCGGGCCCGGACCGCCTGAGCAGTGGTACATGCCGGGCACCATGAACAGCCGGTAGTAGCTCTGCACCGCCTTGGTCGCGCTGTTGGTGCTGCCGCCTTGCGCGGCGACGAGGCGCTCGTAGTAGTTGATGCCGTCCTGCGGCGAGGCGAGCGGATCCGACCAGCCGTGGTACGCGAGGATCTTGCCGCCGCGGCCTTTGAACGCTGACAGATCGGTGCTGTTCGCGTTCAGGATCGGCGCGAGCACCGAGTCCAGTGTCTGCATGTCGGTGTCGAAATTGAAGTTCAAGTAGGTGAACGTCGGACCGAACACCCACTTGAACAGCGAGCCGAACGGCGTCTCGACCTGGGTGTCGAGATTCGCCCAACCGCCTGTCGAGGGCGGCTCGCTGCCGTAGGGCAAGCCCGGAAAGATCTGCTTGCCCGTCACCGGGTTGCGCGGGCCCTGGTACTTGGCGCGCGCGGTGGCGACCTGGTCGGCCGTCAGGCAGATGCCGTCGGGGGCGCCGGTGCATTGCATCGAAGCCGGATCCCAGTCACAGGCGCGCGGGTCGGTCAGGAACGGATCGCCGGCGACGCCGCCGCTCTTGACAGCGCATTGCTGGGCGCTCGCCGCCGCCATCGCGCCGGTCTGGCCGGTGCTGAAGAACAGCGCCAGCGGTGCCTTGTGCGCCCACTGGTAGCCCCACAGCGCGGCGGTGTGATCGTGGGTGCGGTTGTTCGCCGCGTCGCCGATGAGGATGCCGTCGTAGTCGGCCGGATAGCGCTGTGCCGACATGTGGCCCTGCTGGCCACCGGTCGAGCAGCCGGTGAAGTAGGAATAGGTCGGCGCGGCTGAGTAGTAAGTCTTGATCAGCTGCTTCGAGGCCACCGTCATCAGGTGCGTCGCGCGGGAACCCCAGTCGATCCACTTCTGCGGATGGCCGATCAGCGCATCCGCATTGGTGGTGTACGACGGCGCGGTGCCCATGTCGGTCGTTGCGACCGCGAAGCCCTGCTGCAGGCCGGTGACCATCGTGCCAAGGCCCTGCTGGATCGTCCCGGCGTAGCCGCCGTTGCCGATGCCCTGGAACTTGCCGTTCCAGGTGCTGACCGGCAACCACAGCTCGACGTTGATGAACGAGTCAGTGGTGGGCGTCATCACGACGCTGACCTTGCAGAACGAGGGAAGGTTGGTGTAGGTGACGCCGTTTGCGGCGGTGAAGTTTGGGCCAGGGACGGTCACCGAGCCGGTGACGGTGCCGCCGCTCAAGCCGACGTTCAGGACGGTGAGGTTCTCGCAGGTGCCCGCGTGCGCGGCGCCCGCCGCGAGCAGGCCGAGCGCTGCGGCGGTGACCGCGACGGGGCGGCGAAGGGTTGGCAGTCTCATGGTTGGCTCGGTGATGTGCTTCAAGCCAGTATCTGGGGCGCGTGGTCTGAGAGCTATGGAGATGCCTCACAAAAATGCGCCCCCAATCATGTCTTTGCGGAACACCGATAGACTCAACCAGACCTGCGCGTAGGAGCAGGCTGACACCCGCACGCGCTCTCAGGCGGTTCGCTTGACCGAGTGGACGTCGAACTCGTCAGTCCCAATGCTTTCGCGGTGAGGGGACGGTGTCAGAAGCTGCGTCGGGCGTGGAGTCGTCCTCTGCAAGCGACGACTCGGCGCTGTCATCGGGCGTGTTGGGAGACGACGCAGGAACGGCAGCGGTACTCATCTAAGCCCTTGTATGGGTGGCGAAAGACAGACCGGAGCGGCAAGGTACATGCCCACTGCCTGTGGTGACGAGGCCAAGCTGCGCCGGCGCCGCGCGAGATCACGAAAAGTCCATGACGGGCAGGCCGCTCATCAGAGGCATGCAGGTTGCCGGCTTCGGTTGGCAGAGACTGCACGTCATGCCGAACAACGTCACTGCAATGGTCGTCTCGCCACATCTCTCGGGGATGACGAAGTGTTGACGCATTCGGCTGGAGCGCTCCGCCTTTTGGCCATGCTGGCCGTGTCGCCTGACGTGGAATCAATGGATGTGGAGCGGGAGTTGAGAGAGACGGCGAGCTACATCAACAGAAGCACACCGTGGCCGATCGCGCACGGTGCCGTTCTGGATGAAGCCCAGGCTTACGAGCGGACGCTCAAGTACAGGTTTTCTTTCAAGAACCTGGAAAAAGGTCAACTGTCGTCCCAGTTCGTGATGAAGCAGACCGAATTCTTGACCGACTTCGTCTGCGACAAGCCGGAGATGAAAGTGTTCGTCGACAACGGCGTGACTTTGAAGTACGCGTACCATGACAAGCACGGACAGTTGATCGCCGTCATCTCGGTCGATCCGCGAACTTGTACCAATGAGTGAGCCTGTGAGCCTTTAAGTGGGCGATAGGCAATGGTGCTCGAAGCTTGGACGCTACTTCGCACCCGGTCAATGGCCGACGTCGTTCGCCTGCTCCCATCCCACCCACCACGCCGCGGCCAGTATGGCAAGAAGCACTGCGCGATCGCCCGGAACACGAGCCGCGAACATCGTCAAGGTGTACGGGTTGTGATCCTTCTTGATACCGCGAAAGAACGCCTCGGCTCCTCTTTCCGCAGCGGCCACGAGTTCTGTCTGTTGAATGGTGATCATGCGATAGCTGCCGGACCAGTCATCGCCCGAAGAAGGGCAACGAGCGTTCCTGCGAGCGCCGCCTTCCTGGCGGCACAGCATTTTTAGCGGCACAACGTACCTATTGGCGCTCGGTTGACGGCGCTGCCGACGCAGAAGCAGCGACCAACAGGAATGCAGCTTGCAAAGGTCCTCCGTCACGCAGAGGACCCCATGGCTACGCACCCATCACAACAACTGACCCTGCTTGCTCTCGGGTCGGGCATTGCTTTCCCGATCCGCGCGGAGCTCATGGCCGGACCGACGCGTCTGCAGATGGAAGGCACGATCGCCGATGCCCTTTCGCCTTCGGCGATGGACGTGCGCCTGCGGATGGCCGGCGAGACGCTGGCCAACCTCTACCCGTTCCTGCTGCTCCCGCTGCCGGCGAGCCCGCCTTACGACATGCGCGGCCGGCTGCAGCTGAAGGAAGGCCGCTATGTCATCGAGGACCTCGCCGGCCGCATCGGTGCGACCGATGTCCGCGGTTCGGGCGCCTACGTGGTCCGCGAGCCGCGACCGCTGCTGACCGTCAAACTCGAATGCGACCTGCTGAAGCTTGCCGACCTCGGGCCGCTGGTCGGTGTGCAGACCAAGAGCCGTCCCGGCAAGTTGCAGGCGAACCAGGCGGCGGTCGCGAACCGCGAGCGCGCCCGCGCGACCGAGCTGGCGACGCGCGGCGATCGCCTGCTTCCCGCCGGTACGTTCGATCCCGAGCGCCTGCGCCTGATCGATGTGGATGCGACGTTGGTCGCGCATTGTGTCGATGTGCCGGGGCCGCTGCCGATCGAAGGGCTCAAAGCGACCCTGCAGCTTCGCGACGCGGTGCTGCGGCTCGAGCCGCTCGAGATCGGTGTGGCGGGCGGCACCGCGGTGACGAAAGCGATGCTCGACGCCCGCACCGGGCCGGCTCTGGCGACCGAGCTGCGGACGGAGGTGCGCGGGATCCGCCTGGAGCGCCTGGTGCCGAAGTCGAAGCGTCTGGCCGCCAGTGCCGGCCGGGTCAACGCCGACATCGACCTGCGTGGGCAAGGCAACTCGATCGCGCAGGCGGCGGCCACGGCCGACGGACGCATTGCGGCCGGCATCTCGGCGGGCGAGATCTCGAACCTGCTCGATGCCGGCAGCGGTCTTAACTTTGGCAAGGTGATTCCGCTGCTGCTGGGCGGCGACCGCAGCGTCCGCCTCAATTGCGGGGCGTGCACTTCGACGTCAAGGACGGCCAGGGTGCTTCATCGCTGTTCGTCGTCGACACCGAGCAGTCACAGTTCGTCGGGGCCGGCCGCTTCGACCTCGACCACGAGCGATTCGAGCTGGAGGTCCAACCCAAACCGAACAGCCCAGCCTTCTGTCGCTGCGCACGCCGTGCGCGTGCACGGCAGCTTCACCGACCCGCAGATCGAAGTGGAGAAGACGCCGTTGCTGCTGCGAATCGGCGGCGCTGTGGCCCTCGGTGCTGTCGCACCGCTCGCGGCGCTGATCCCGTTGATCGAGACCGGGCCCGGCGAGAACGCGAACTGCCGGCAGGTGCTGGGGGCGGCCGGAACCAAAAAGTGAGCTCCAAGGACCGCAGCGTCTGAACGCCTGTGTCATCAATCCAGGCTTGCGTGGTAGGTCGGCCCGAGCGCTCCCGCCTCATGCTTTCGAGGCTCGAGCGTTGGGAACCTGTACCTTTGTATCGAGTCACTGGCACAGACAAATCACTCCGTTTTTCCCGTGGAAAAGCCCTATCTCGTCTCATCGATTCCCGAATCGCAGCTTGCAGAGTTTCATCGCCTCATGACCGAGGAGATCGAGGACGTCGCCGTCTTCTTCATGGACGAGCACGGCGTGATCACCACCTGGAACCGCGCGGCGGAGGTCATGAAGGGCTACACCGCCGAAGAGGCGATCGGTCAGCACCTGGAACTGCTCTATACAGAGGAGGACAGGGCACGTCATCACGCTCATGAGAATCTGCGTGTGGCCGCTGCCGAAGGCTTCTTCAAGGAGGAGACCTGGCGCAGGAAGAAGGAGGGGAGTCGCTTCTGGGCCCGCATCAACTTGACGGCATTGAAGGACCATTCAGGCCGATTGCTCGGGTTCTCGAAGATCACGCTGGACCTGACGGGTCACAAGCTGCTCGAGGGCTGCGTCCGAGAGCGAGAGCAGGTGCGCCGAGTGTTGCGGGCCGCGAACGCGGGGAGTTAGACCTGGAATCCAGAAAGCGGCACGGTGGACGTTTGCGAGAACTTTCAGCGGCTGCTCGGGCATCCAGGTGGCGACACAAACCTGTTCCTGGACGAATGGTTGAGCTTTTTCCATGAGGCTGACCGAGATCAGGTGATTCGAAGTCTCCGGGACGAACGCCACGAGTCGCTGAGCTCGCAGGTGCGGCTGAGAAACGCACAAGGCGAGTACAGATGGTTCTTCCTGCACGCCGATTGGTACCGTGATCTGGACACCGATCCTTGGAAACTGGGCGGGGTCAATGTCGACATCGACAGCGTGAAACGAGCCGAGGAACAGGCGCGCCAAGCCGTCCAGAAGCTGAGAGAGGCCGACGTTCGCAAGGACGAGTTTCTTGCCATGCTCGCGCATGAACTCCGCAATCCGCTGCCGCCGATCCGCGTGGCCGCAGAAGTGCTGCGCCGTTCGAACGTTGAAGACGAGCGTGTGCGCAAGGCAAGCGACGTCGTGGCCCGCCAGTGCGACCATCTCACGAGCTTGGTGGACGACTTCTGGACGTTTCCCGCGTCACACGGGGCTTGATCGAGCTGCAGATGAAGCCGGGGCGAATCCGGGGTGTCATCAACGATGCGATCGAGCAGTCCGGCCCAGCCCTGCAGACACGACGACATCACCTGGCCATCGAGAACGCGTCCGACTCACCGCTCGTCCGCGCGGACGAGAAGCGGCTCGTGCAGGCGCTGACCAACCTGTTGAACAACGCTGCCAAGTACACCCCTCCCGAGGGACACATCTCGGTGAAGACCGTGGTCGAAGGCAACACGGCCTGCATCAGTGTGCAAGACGACGGAATCGGCATCGAGCCCGAGATGACAGAGCGAGTTTTCGACTTGTTCGCCCAGGCTCAGCGCACCCCGGATCGATCCTCGGGCGGCTTGGGTCTGGGCCTGGCGCTGGTGAAAACTCTGATCGAGTTGCACGGCGGGTCGGTTGCTTGCAGCAGCGAAGGCTTGGGCAAGGGAAGCTCTTTTCGCTGCGCCTGCCTTTGATCCAGGGAGCAAGCGACCATCAGCCTGCTGTCAGTGCGGCAGGAGCCGGGACCGGCGGGCGCAAGCCGCTGCGGATCGTCGTGGTGGACGACAACAAGGACGCAGCCCAGACGCTGTCCATGTTGCTGGAGGGAGAGGGGTACCAGGTCTGGACCGAGTTCGATGCTCGAGACGCGCTGGAGCGAGCGGCCGCGCGGAAGGCGGATGTGTACCTGCTCGACATCGGCCTGCCGGAAATCGACGGACTCGAACTCGCACGCAGGCTCAAGTCATCGTTGCAGCCGAGCCAGCCGATGCTGGTTGCGGTGACCGGATACGGTCAGCAGAATGACCGAGCGGAAACTCGCGCGGCTGGCTTCTCACATCACCTGGTCAAGCCGGTAGACCCGTCGGAGCTGCTCGCCATCCTCGAGGAGATTTGAGCGGGTGAATCACGGGTGGTTGGCCGAATGGCAAGGCGAACCGCCGGGTCGGCACTTCATTTGAGCTGCACCGTGATGCCATCCCGTTGCACGGTGATGTCACCGATCTCATAGACCTTGTTGCCAACGGTCAGGTCCTTCGCATCGAAGGTGTGAAGGGCCTGGCCTTGCAACAGCTCCTGCGCGACCATCGCACCGATCTGCTGCAGCCGCTCTGCATCGCGTCCAGTCAGGCCCTGTATCTCGATGCGATCGGCGCGCGGCTGGTCCAGGCGCACCGCGCGGGCTGGCGCGTCGTAGCGCAGGGCGCTGCTGACCGACACCAGGCCTTCCACACTGGGCGGGCGCAGCAGCGGGCTGGCGACGTCCAGAAGGGCGGTGACCCTCAAGCGGTTGTTTGTCGGATCGAGGTCGAGCTGCGGATCTCGCAAAGTCACGGCAAAGAGTTCCGCATAGCGTTGCCGCAGCGGAAAGCGCTTCGTCAATTGCGCTTGCAGCTCGGCATGACTCGCGCTGTATTCGCTTAGGAAAAAGTTGAGACCGGCCAGCGCCACGGATGGGAACTGGAGCGCGGCAGCGCCTCCGATCCAGCGCAGCAGGCCGCGGCGGGAATTGCGATTGACGCAACGAGTGGGGTCCATGGTCTCCATCCTTAAAGGCCCTGCTTGACGGACCAGACCGCGCTCGTTCCACCGAAGTTCATCGCCCCTTCAGCCCTGACCTTCGAGCAGCCCTTTGATCGAATGGACCTGCTCGATCTCGACCAGCCGATCGACCACCCGGCAATTCAGATGGTCGCGCACCGACGCCGGCAGGGCTGTATGGTAGCGGCGGGTCGTCTGCAGGTCGTGCCGGGCGGCATTGCCTCCATCGGGCGCATCGACGCCGATGACGAGCACCGGCCGGGATTGGGAGGAACGATTGGCGGTGCCGCGGTGGATGGTGAGGGCCGAGCGGGCCGAGATGTCGCCCATCTGCGGCAGGCGGTACTGGGCGCGTGCTTCGTAGCGCGGGTAGAGCTCCATCGGCGGAAACATTGCCAGCTCGCGATTCGGTTGATCGAGTCCGCCAAAGTCGTCCCATTGCGTGCCGGGGGCTATCTGCAACGGTCCCATGTCGGGAACGGTGTCCACAGCGGTCAGGTTGAACGCCAGTGAATTGAGGCGCCGGCCGACGCGGGTCGCGTCGGGCATCGGGAAGTCACGATGCCAGGGCTGGGTCTGCGCGCCGGGCCCCGGCACGTCGAAGCCGACTTCAACCACCTGATAGTGAGGGCCGAGCACCGCCTCACAGACCGCTACGAACCAGGGGTGCGTCGCGATGTCGACGAAGCCTCGCAGCCGCTCGCGATGCACTTCGACGTAGTAGCGCTCGGGCCCGCGCGGCAGCGCCCCATGGGGCCGGGCCCGTGCGTCGGCGAACAAGCGGTCAATGTCCTCGCGCATGTGCTGCGCCCACTCGCGCGAGAAGGCGCCCTTGAGCGCGATGATGCCGTCGCCGTACAAGCCGCCCATGATCGCAGCGGGATCGCAGGCGAGGTTGACTGCTGTGATGCTGGAAACCATGGTCGGCTCGAAGCTGGCTTTCCGCGCATTTTGCAGAGCTCCGGCCAGGTGTCTTGACGGGCGCGTTCGTAACCTTGATACGCCGGCCCTGATCCGCATCAGCGCTTGCTGACGGGCATGTTCATTGCCATCGGATCGGCATGACTGCCACGGCGTTTGACGCCCACTGAATGGCCGCCGGCCCCTTCATCCGCTTCGCGCGTTTCTGCTCGCCGGTAGCGTGCCGCTGTTTCTCGGCGTGCTGCTGAGTGACATCGCTTATGCCAACAGCGATCGCATGCACTGGCAGTGCAGACCCTGCTGTCTATGGCGCGGCACCGCCACTGCCCGAGCCACACCGAGGCCTGCTGCCCTCGATGAAGATCGCTGAGCCGGCACTCTGGGGTGATCGTCGCCCGCAGGTTCCCGAGGGGTATCGGATCACAGCCATCGCTACCGACCTGCAGATCCCGCGGCAGACGCTCGTCCTGCCGAACGGCGACATCCTGATTGCCGAAGGGCGCGGCGGTGGCGCCCCGGCGCTGACGCCTAAGGACGCGATCGCCGGCATCATCAAGGCGCGCGGTACGAGCCCGGTGAAGGGCGGCAACCGTCTGACCCTGCTGCGCGACGCCGACGGTGATGGTGTCTACGAGTCGCGGACGGTGTTCGCGAAAGACCTCAACGCACCGTACGGGCTCGCACTGGTCGGCAACCAGCTGTATGTCGCCAACCAGGATGCGCTCGTCCGCTTCGACTACCAGCCGGGGCAGTTCACCGCCGCCGGCCCGCCGGTCAAGGTCGCCGATCTGCCATCGGCCATCAACCACCACTGGACGAAATCGCTCACGGCGAGCGCCGACGGGAAGTT
>Ga0070671_100000834_pt1 | contig 22391 bp, 19 predicted proteins | sample KBSS73metaG_FD_65341 | JGI IMG/M metagenome (GOLD analysis project Ga0070671, IMG submission 65341) | Switchgrass rhizosphere microbial communities from Kellogg Biological Station, Michigan, USA - KBS S7-3 metaG | ecosystem: Host-associated > Plants > Roots > Rhizosphere > Soil ...
CGACGCCCTCGGTAAGCGTGTCGCGGCGAAGGTCAATGGCGTTTGGCAGTACACGATCTACGACGCATTCGGACAGTTAGTCGCAGAGTATGGGGCCGCAACGGAAGGCCTAGGCGGTGTGAAGTACCTTCAGCAGGATTATCAAGGTTCTGTTAGAACTGCGACGAACTCTAGCGGCCTCGTTGTTTCCAGAACTGATTACCAGGCATTCGGCGAAACCATCGGCTCGGGCGTAGGCCTAAGAAGCCTTAACCAGGCCTACGGCGGAGACGCGTCAGCTCGACAGTCATATGGGCTAACTGAGAATGACGAGGCGTCAGGCCAGCAGCACACCTGGTTCAGGAAGCTTGAGACAGGAGGCGGAAGATGGAGCTCGCCTGATCCTTATAAAGGTTCGATTTCTGTGAGCGATCCACAAACATTTAATCGATATTCATACGTTAATAATAATCCTATAAACGGCATAGATCCGAGTGGGTTGATGCAGCCGTGCGAGTTTACTCTGCCAGACGGAAGCACCATACCAGGGGTTATTGGATCAGATGGCAAATGCTACGCGTCACTCTCTGGCGGTTTTGACGCTGGAACTAGTTACGGATCTGAGGGCGATATCGATGTGACCAATCAAAACCAGCGCCTGGAATGGCAAAGTCGGCGGATGCGAAATCCATACGGAAGCTGGATTGATTCTGGGTTTGTGCTAAAAGGGAGCAGTCCCTACACGCCCATTTTGACCCGAAACCCTCGAGCCGAGTTCATTAAGACCTGCATTCAGACTCGAATCGACGGTAGGGTTCGAGATTTGGATGCCACTCGAGATAATGAAGTAACCACGAATCTTCTCTGGTCAATGAACTTGGCAAGTGTAGGCCCCACGGGCTCTAGTCTCAGGGATCTTGCTCCAGAAAAGGCGGTTCGCGATCCGAACGTTGCGGCGATCGCAGGAGTGGCCGGAATGGTCAATCCGAACCAACTAGGTCCTATAGGTTCTGCAGTCGGAATTCTTGTGCAGGGCGCTATCGAAGGCACGAAAGGGCACTGGGATCATAACCAGCACATAGCCAAAGCGAAGGAAACCACTGCAGACGACCAGGAAATATGTGAAGGGCGCGCAAACGCGAACGGATTATGACGATTATCAAAATAACCGTGTTTTTACTGCTAACCTTGGTTTGTTTTGGCAGTACGGCATGTCTACCCAATACCGGCCATACTTTAGCCGCATTTGACGTCGAAATGAAAATGGCGGAACAGGCTGAACTTAAGAAAGACTACGTAGAGGCCGCCCAACATTATCGATCTGCACTCGAAATAGCCGAAAACGGAAATTGGAATGGCGGGATCGTTACTGCAAAACAAAACCTCGCAAGCATTTATTCGATTAACAGAGAATACGAAAAAGCCGAAAAATCTTTGAGTGAGGCGGGAACAGTTTGCAAAAGCGATCCAAGCTGCCAAGGATTGCACACTATCTATGATCAGCAAGTGTACTTTTACGTTTTCGATCACAGAGACATTGGAAAGGCGCTGTTCGTAATTGATGAAGCGATAGAGAATCGGAACAGGCTAGAACAGGGAGTCACCATTTCGCAGAAATTGGAGAAGTATACTGACGAACTGCGCATGGCTGGGTTTGCCGAGGAGGCTAGAATTGTTTCAGAAAGACGTAGCAAATATTAGGATTGCAGTTCCTAAGGGTCCGGAGCTCAAACTTGAAGGGATCTTGTAGCCGGGAAGCGAATCCGCTTAGTAGTATCTTTGCGTGGGACACTGATTCCTCGATCGAAATGCCACCCGCGTCTCGATCGACTCGAGGACGTCCTGCTTCGATTGCAATCGGAGAAGAGAGGTCGCAGAAAGTCCGCGTCGCAAAACGAAAATCAAGAAATCGACGACACTCCGAGCCGGGCCGGGTGAAGTCGATCCGAAAAAAAGGTTTTTTTAGATTGTAAAAACCTCGATATTGCAGAACCGATCGCGAACGCAGTGGCGCGCGTGGCATCGATTGGCGTTAGCTTTCTAACTGTTCACGGAAATGGTGCTGAATGTAGACAATTAGTGGGCAAAATAAATAATATAAGGAAAAAAATTGCGGAATCAATCACTGAACTTATGGCAACTCCCGGTCGCCTCACCAGCCCGCGTTTCCTGGGCAGGCGAATAGATTTCATCAGCAAGGTCACCGCGATCTTCTTGGACAGTATCAAGATAACCTTGATAGGGCGAGGGCTGATTACAGAAAAAGATGCGGCGGGGATCCTCCGTCAAGTAATCCTGCTCGTGTGCTCGTGCCAGTGCCGAGACCCGCTCCGACACCAAGTAGAGACTCACAAAGAAGAAGAGATGCAGGGCGCTTTCCTAGTCCCGGGCAAGTGTAACAAAGGTGTTACCCAACGGTCGCGTGCATGGAAGGTGTTGCGGCTTGCGTCGCCTCCAAAGAATAGCATGCAGCAAGAATCCGTCAAGAGATTCTGTTTTGCTTCCATCGCCGCCTCGGGACTCAGATAATCAAATGCATTATTAAGATAGTTGAAGACTTGTGAAGGATTCTGTTACCTAAATTCACGTTAGGACATCACCCTGTTGATAAGATCATTGACAAGTCTATAAATAACTGTAATATGCAAACGACAAAGTGGCCGAAATGGTGAAAAAGTTACATCCAATTTATGAACTCACAACTCCCCATCCATAAAATAAACCTCGAACATGACCTCCCATCAATCTGCTTCGTATGAGTTTGGCGGATTCATTCTGAATCCGGACAACCAGACACTGCTACATTCAAATAAACCCGTGAAGATAGCCGGAAAAGAATTCGAAATTCTTTCCTATTTTGTGCAGCATCCCGGAACGCTCATCCGGGCCGAAGAACTTGCAGCTGCAGTCTGGGGTCCGAACGGTAAAAAATTCAGCCGAAATCTTCCGCATCACATATCTAGGCTAAGAAATGCAATTGGCTGCGATCCCCGAGTTCCGAAATACATTCAGACCATCCATGCAAAGAAGGGTTATCGCTTTATTGCGCTTGTTCGTGTCGCGGCATCAGTTTCAAATGATGATCGTGCGATCGAGTCGTACAGTCTTGGAGGGGCAGCGTTTCAACTTACTTGTCATCTGTTCGTTCCGATTTTCATCGGGCCTTCGGTTTATTCGAATCTTCGAAATGAACGATCTAATGAGTGGCTCGAGTACAAAGAACTCAAAACGGATAAAGGAGCACTTCAACTCCTCCCGAGTGGTTTTGGGGTTTGGCACATCGTCGAAGAAAAACAGTTCGATCACGTCTGGGAATTTGCCGAATGGCGAAAGGACATGTACAGAGAAATCCTCAGCGGTCGTCATGTGATGAGTATCCACACGCGCGAGTTGTTGCGCTCGAGCGATTCCGAAACGGTGCTAAGTGACATACGAGGAAAACCAAGTTACGTATTCTCGGCGCAGGTATTGCGATCAACTAACATTCGAAACGAAGAGATTGTTCATCGAGCGTTACAGTTGCTAGCAATGCCGAGCGTTCTCGAAAACATTCCGTCGGTCCATGAAAGAAATGGAAGTATGGATCGTCGGGAGAGAAAGTTGCTCGATGCGAAGACCACCGAGCCCGACTTGAATGAATTCGGTATCGCCGGTAATTACAGAGGCTTTGCATGTTGGGATGGCCTTTCATATCAAGCGAGATCCCGTGGTAGTCTTGAGCAAAAGATTGTCGACTTCGAGGTCGCCGTTCAATCGCTATGGTGGATCGCCAAATGTCTTACCGACGTCTTTCTTTCGGGTGACAAGTACGAGATTGAAAAGGTGCGTCCATTTATACCGATCGTTAAACGTCAATTTGCAAAGATCAGAGCCATATCTGAAATTGAGACGCCTTCACAACGAACAATGATCGAAAGTGTTCTGAAAACGAGTCGCCTAAAAGAAATGGTGGATACCGCGATCGAACTTCATAACGATTTACCGATTTAACTTCGGTGCGAGGAGGCAAAGCTTCTGGAGATTAGTAATCCGGTTCTTGTTGTGGTTGACGTTCAGAATGGGTTTATAAACGAGCATTCGCGCCACGCAATACCGGTGATTGCCTCTCTCGTCTCCCGATGCGTCGGGCAGGGCATTCCAGTAATCCTCACAAAGTTCGTCAATGACGAAAACAGTCCATTCGAGCGGTTCATGGGCTGGTTGGATGTCCGTGAGACGCCAGAAACTGACCTGTATGAGACGATTTCTACCCCGGACTGCCTTGTTATCGAGAAGCACTTCTACACCGCCCTAACGGACGAATTCTTACGTTTAGCGGACTACAGCGGATGGAGGACGTTAATCATCTGCGGCATATCGACAGAAAGCTGCGTTCTAAAGACGGCAGCCGATGCGTTCGAAAAAGGCTTTCGACCGCTCGTAATTGCGGATGCGTGCGCGAGCAATCTCGGAGCCCACATCCACGCGAAGGGATTGGAAATTTTGGAAGTCATGATCGGAAAGGAACAGCTCTCCACGACCCAACATTTTTTGGCGACGATCAAAACCTGACAGAGATGCGAGCGCGAACGAAAGAAAATTAACTCCACACAGGAATGCCTCTAACAAAGAAAAGACTTTTTTCAAGTCACCTCGCGGAAATTAGAAAAAGTAAACAGATCTCCCTAGAACAAGTTGCATCTTTACTTGGCCACACCAACACAGCACAGATCTCCCGGTTCGAACAGGGACTCAGAGTTCCGGATCTTAAAAGTGCATTGAAATTAGCGCAAATCTATGACATGCCGATTCGGGTGATGCTCGATGAATACTATTTTTCATGCCGTCGCGAGATCGAACAAGAAAAACGTCGGCTCAACTCCCAACCGAATATCAAAAAGTCTGAAGATAAAGAATCACCTTACGTCGACTTCTGTTCATACGATAGTCTCTTAACTTCTGCCGATCGTAGCGAGGCTGATCTTCTCAAGGTACGTCGCCATGTCGCCTACCTAATGAGGCGATCTGCAGAGTTGCTTGGCCATATCTGATCGAAAAGACCCCCTACTCTCAACAACAATAGATAAGCGTAACGATCGATAGATCGGGAATGCTTTTAGCTATGCCCAGCCCAATGAAATCACCAGTACCGATCACTGTTCTTTATCCGCAGCTTTCCCCGGAAGAGTTGCGCGAAGCAGAAGAAAACTTGCGGCAATATCTCGCAGTAGTTCGCCAGATTTTTGAACATCTCCAAGCCAACAACCCGAAAATTTTGACCGAATTGCGACGGCGCGCTAGGCTCAGGAAGGAAAAGGCGCACAAATAAGCGCAGTTTTCACTCGCAACCTTCCTAACCATTAATCCCAATAAAATGTCGCAGAAGAAATACTTCTCATATATCCGTGTGTCCACGCAGCGCCAAGGACAACACGGAACGTCGCTAGCTGAACAGCAAGCGGCGATCGAACGCTTTGCCGGTAGCTGGAACCTTCCGATAGTAAAGCGATTCGAAGAACGAGAGACCGCTGCTAAACAAGGCCGTCCGGTTTTTTTAGAGATGCTCAAACAACTGAGGTCCGGGACGGCTCATGGCGTAATTATACACAAGATCGATCGAAGCGCTCGGAACCTAAAAGACTGGGCCGACCTCGGATCGCTAATAGATAATGGCATCGAGGTCCACTTCGCCTCCGAAAGCCTCGACCTTAACTCTCGCGGAGGCCGCCTCAGCGCTGATATTCAAGCTGTCGTTGCGTCGGACTACATACGAAACTTGCGCGAGGAGTCAAAGAAAGGAATCTATGGTCGGTTAAAGCAAGGCTATTATCCATTTCCGGCCGTTCTTGGTTATCAGGATCGCGGTAAGGCCCGTCCTAAAAGTATCGACCCGGTTGCAGGACCATTGATCAGAATGGCGTTTGAATTTTATGCGACAGGAAATTATAGTCTCGCCTCACTAGCAGATCTAATGTCCCAACGCGGACTGATAAGTAAGCGCGGTAAGAAGGTCGGGATCAATGCAATTTCTATGATACTTCGCAACCCATTCTATGTCGGTGTCATAAGAATCCAGAAGCTAGGCGAATTCTTCACAGGCGTTCATACGCCCCTTATCACTAAACCGACTTTCGATCGCGTTCAGAATGTTCTAAATAGCAAGAGTATAAAAAAGGACAAGGTGCACTTCTTCGTTTATAGAAGAATGATTAGATGTCAAAAATGCGAAAACTACTTAGTAGCGGAACGACAGAAAGGAAATGTTTACTACCGTTGTCACACCTCGAAGTGTTCATCTTCGTGCCTCAAGGAAGAAACGGTAGAAACAAAACTTGAAGAGACCCTAAAAAAGATCAACTTTGCCACCGCAGAATTATCGTTGCTTCGTGAGATTTCCGAGACTGAAATGACAAGCATGAAAAACACAAATGAAGACGGTCGAAAGTCGATTGAGATTCAGCAGAACCAAGTCACCGATCGATTATCTAAGCTTGCTGATGGCTATATAGACGGCGTTTTCGATAAAGAAGCCTATGCCGAAAAAAAGGCGCAACTGATATTTAAACAACGAGAGTTGGCGTCAAAGCTGTCGAATCTCGCGGATGTCGATAAGGTTCGTCGAACTAGATTTGACGAATTTCTCGAACTGGCAAGTTCCGCATGTTTATGCAGCAAATCTGCTTACCCTGAAGAAAAACGGGAATTGGTTAAATCACTTACTTCGAACTTAACCGCAAACGGAAAATCTGTGTCAATAAAGCTGAAAATTCCGTTTGAAATAGTTGCCAGTAGGCCCTCATTTCATTCTGGTGCACCGCAACGGGACGCATGTCGAACTCTTTCCGCATGGGTACGCCAGCTTTTGAAAAGTTTGTCCCAAACCCATCTGCGTCAACCTGGTCCAGATTCCGGTTTTAGAGCCCTGAATTAACTGAGAAATTCTGCAACTGTTCCGCTGAAAAAAGATACTCCCAACACCCAAGAATCCATACTTTTTTAGTTCGGTGGACCGCAACGAGACGCACGTCGAACGGTTTCGGCTTTAGTAAGCCAGCTTTTGAAAATCTTATGGAAAACGGTTTGGTCGAAGAACCATTATCGCGTTTGGATATGGGACTCGAGGAGTGACCTAGTACCTAAATCTCAATAGATTTGGCCTATTTAAAAAAATGGTTCGGAAGTCTCTTACTTCACCAAACGCGCTCGAATTAGTTTGAAAACTTAAGGCAGGGTGGGAATATCAGCGATTATCCGCGTATCGAAATAGGCTTCAAAACCGTAGTCGTGCAGATGGTAAGTAACCTGGTTCGCACCGAATCGAATTAGACTCTCCGGAACAGAGATCTCATAGTTATCTAGAACGGGGCATTCTACGTGCTGGATGCCGTTTGAAACTTGTACCCCATTGAAATATACAGCTGCGACATCGTTATCGACCATCAACTTGATTCGAAGGTTGCGTGCATTAGCCGGTAGGCTAACTGATTTTCTAACTAGTAGGCGGCTATTCACTGGCCAGGAACTGGCGATGGTCGAGCCCCACGGACAGTAGCCAACGGAATGGCCAAAGGCGGCCGTGCCTACGCCCCAGGACGAATCATCAAATCCTGGGAGCTCGAACCCAGCTGGCGGAGTCTCGTTTTGGCCAATTACGCTGAACCGATATCCTGATGATCTGTACGGAAGAACCTCGCTCGTGGTAAACAGGCCGAAGTTAAGAGTGAAGGTGATCGAACCGCCAGCTGATAGATTCTGCACTGGTGACGGTGTTACACCGGTGAAAACGGCGCCCTGCGGTCCCCCTGATTGATAGATGAAAGTATATTGCCCAGATACGAGGTTTGCTGTCTGACCGGGTACCCCTAAACCGATTATTACTCCATTTGGCCCAACAATGTCGTAATTGACCCTTCCTGTGTACGGCTGTCCGTTCAAGGTGGCGAGAGTGTGCACCACGTTGCTAGCAGGCTTTCGCACCCAGCCGATAACGGAATACTTGCCGCTGCCTGTAATAGTATAGTTCCCGTTAACTATATTTAGCGGTAAGTACCGAACACCCCCATTAGACCAATTTTGCTCAATAATTTTTACTTGTGTGTCCGTAACGTCGGTTATGATCGCTACGTGCCCATACTTTCCGCCACTCCAAACTAGGACATCATCTGGTTCAGGTCGAGTCGGGCCACTGTTAGGATAGGCCACTAAACCTTTGGCTTGGGCGGTGGCATAATAAGTTTTCCCATGGCCTTTCCAAGCAGCGGTCGAGGTATCTACGTTTTTTGCTATTCGATAGAATCTCCGGACGTACTCAACGCACTGATAATGCCAGCCGTCAGAACCGTAAACGTCGTCACAGCTCTCACCCGTAGTCATATAAGGCGCGTTGGAAAAAGCCGGGACCGCTTTGTAGATTGCTTCTGCTGATAGTTGCCGTCCACAGGGAACTGCCTGTGCTTGTATATTTCCAGAGAAAACACAATACAACCCGAGGTAAAGCAGGATCAATACAAACCTAGTATTCAATTATCCTCCACCAAGCACATAATCTAGTTAATCTGCGTCGACCCCAAAACCCGTCTCATCAAAACTTGTTTGTCTGATTGGGAATAGCCGTCTTGTGGCAACAGGGGACTATCCGGCGACTGCTCAATGCTCACGATCTTATTACCGGACGGAGTGATACCATAAGCATCCGCAACCGCCCCGCCGCCGTAATCAGGAATAGTTCCCACACGAACTAGAGCTCGAATACTAGTGCTTAGTTGCTGTTCTTGGTATGCTCCTGAATTATAAATAATGTCGTTAATGTCAATCTGAGATCTGAACCACTCGGTTAGCGATTGACGAGTGGGATTATCATATAAAGTTAGACCGAATACTGGATAAAACGTATCGCCGGATGGGAACTTCATACTGATATCGAAGTGGGTTTCCGTGTCCGAGATAACCGTCTTAGTAATATTGGTCTCCCTCGGCAGCGTGGGATACTGAAAACTTACACCTGATGTCGTATCAGAAAAATTTTGGAAAACAACACGGACTAATATTTTCAGCGTTGCCGGGACAGTGCTGTTACTTGACCGGACTTGAATAACCCCTTCGTAATTTCCTAATGCTGTTTGCGCAGGAATTGCGAAGTTCAGGGTCACGGGTTGCGGCCCATTCGCGTTGACAATCGGAATACTGCTCGGCGAGACAGATACAAACTGAGAGATTTCAGGCACTATCCGCAAAGAGACTTCCGAAAGATTCTCCGTACTCGTAAAGGCGAGTTGCCTAATAGATTGCTGCCCCGGTGAAAGGTTTATTTCGATTCTCGGCTCAGACCACGTTACTGACGGCGTGCGGATGGTTGAATGGTTCAGAGATCGGGGATATGAGGAGGCAAAGATACCTGCCGCTAATAGAACCGCCAGGGTGCAGGCAACTAAGCCTACCCGCCGGCTAATAACAAATGGACTCGACATGAGTTTTTTGGTTAATGGTGAACGAGCCGGATTGTAACCGGCTTTCTTTAATTATACAAGAGAATCGTTAATCTCGCCTTCGAAAGGAAATCGCAAACATCCGCGTCGCAAAACATAACCAAACTTTACTGTGAGTAATTTATCAGACTTCCAATATCCGCCCCCGAAGCACTGGCAAGATTTCGAGTCACTATGTCGTGATTTGTGTGAAAAGGTTTGGAAGGATCCCCAAACGCAAAAAAACGGTCGGCCCGGCCAAGCACAACACGGCGTTGACATATATGGACGTCCGAATCAAAAAGATTCATGGGCGGGGCTGCAGTGTAAAGGCAAGGACAATTTTCTCGGTAAAGGACTAACCGTCGAAGAGCTTCGCGCGGAAGTCGAAAACGCAAAGGCATTTCAGCCGGCGCTCTCTGAATGGATCTTAGCCACCACGGCACCTAGAGATTCGAAGGTACAAGAAGAAGCGAGAAAGATAACAACGCGACACGTGGCGGAAGGGCTCTTTAGCGTGACAGTTTGGGGCTGGGAAGAGATCATAGAACAACTTCTGAACTTTCCAGCGTTAATTACGAAACACCTTCCTCAAATTGGCGATTTCGATCCCGCGACAACCCAGAGAATAGAAGACCTAGATACTCGAACGCGAACTCTCAGCTCCGAGCAATCTGCGGGTTTCAAGGGTATTTCGACATCATTTACCGACGTGTCGAGCCGGCTTGAAGGAATCCAGAATATTAGAGCTCAGGACATATTAACACCGGAATACAATTCCGAGATCGATGACATTCGGGACCTTGTAAAGAAACGTCTCTTCAAAAGTGCTGTAGATTCGTTATTAAAGCTAAAGAACCGCCTCTGGTCGAATTCGTCCGACCGGGTGAAGTTCAGAATTCTCACAAATCTCGGGGACGCATATTACCAATGGGGGAAGCTGGATAAAGCGGGCGCTCTTTTCATGGAGGCACATCAGTATAGTCCCGATGATGAAATCGCTCTTACTAACCTCGCTCTTGCGTATTCATTTCAATCTGATTTCGAAAAGACGAAAGAGTTCGCGAGGCTCGTACTCGAGAAGAATCCTGCGAACGTGAATGGTTACTGCATTCTGTTACAGACGCCGCCCCTCAACGATGATGTCGATGCCGCCCTTAACTCTGTTCCGACACACCTCGCTGACAACCCATTGATCGCTTACTGCTTGGGGCTCGCGGCGCAAAATCAAACCCGTTTCGATGTCGCTCTCAAATGGTTCGAAACGGCGGTCAAAAACGATACCGAAAATAATCCCGTGTTTAAAGCTAGCTTCGCGACGATGCTTACTCAGAGCTTATGGTCTGTGCGTTCGCCGTTGATAACCGGCCAAGTCTCTTCTGCAGATAAGGAAATTCTTCACCGGGCGATCGAGCTATTGACGGACGCGTGGGAGCAAATAAAAGACACCGATGCGAAAGAAGGCCATCCGGTCTGGCTCTTAAATCGTGGTATTGCAAAGAAACTCCTTGGCGAAATTGAGGAGGCACTTGTCGACGTAAGGACTGCTTACGAAATGGATCCCGCTGACCCGGAAGCCGGCAAACACTTTGCCTTAGTGCTTCTGAAAAGTGGTGACGTGGCAGGCGCCATCCAGCTGTTGAAGCAGATCAAAGACAATAGAGCCGTACCCGAAGTAAGTCCGATACTGGCAGATCTATTTTGTGCAAATGGTGAAAGCTCCGAAGCCATTTCGGTAGTGGTCCATTTCCTAGAATGGAATGACAAGCGTGACCTTACGGATTGGTGTTATCGAATACTTGTCGAAGCGCACCTCCAGCTTGAAGAAGTCGATCATGCCCAAAAGTACGCCGACATGCTGGTAGCCGAGTGGCCGAATGCAGTCTCAAGCTACGTCTCAGCCGCGCAGATACCGACCAAACAGGGAAATAATGAGGCCGCGGTGAGTCTTTTAGTACGTGGCATGAAAGCAATATCAGAAGAGACGGCGGTTCCGGATTTGGTGAGTTTGGCAGGCAGTTTCTTCTCCCTGCAAAAATATCAAGAAGCTGCCCAATGCTATGAAATATTTACTAATACTGATCAAGATACAACGTTCAGTCTATCGCTACTGGCGAGTTACTATTACGCCGGTATCCTTAGCAAAGCTCTCCAGATGAGCCGGGCTTTACGGGACAAACAAGGCATACTGGATAAGCCGACCGAAATCGAAATTGCTGTCTTGGAAGAGACAAATGATCTCGCGAGTTCAAGGGATCTCGCGATTGAATATTTAAAAGTATTTCCGGAGAAGTTCTCTGTTAAGCTCAGGCTCGCACGTCTAAATTACCTGCTGGGCGACATCGAGCAACTCGAGGCGTTCTTGAATGAAATTGAAGTCCGTTCGGCATCGTCTCTTGATGACGGACTCACCATCTCGGCCTTCTTAGGCCAGGTTGGAAGAATAAAAGAGAGCTTCGACTTGATGTACGAGCTCAGACGAAAGTTCTTCCATAAAGCAGATGCTCACTCTTTCTTTTTCGCAAATTTTTTTAGCTACGAGGGACGGATAACCCAATCGCTGTACACCGATTCGGCGGATCTGAACTTCGCGGTGTGCGTGAGGCGAATAGACGGTCAAGAGGACTGGTACATCATCGAGGATCGACCGGATGCGGATTTCCAGAAACACGAACTCGATCGTAAACATCCGTTGGCACAGGAACTGTTAGGAAAAAAGGTCGGCGAGGAGATAAGGCTAAAACGATCGGCGCAGAATGAAGAGTCTGCAAAGATTGTATCCATCAAAAGCAAGTTTTTATATGCATTGCACGAGAGTTTCGCCGTTTATGAAACCATGTTCCCGGATCGCCGTGACTTCTTCTTGATGCATGTTGGAAAAGAGGGCGACGGAGAAGACGCGGGCGAGATCGACATAGAACGAATCCGGGAGATGCTTTCCTCACGGTCGAAGCATGTGACCGAAGCGATGAATCTTTATCAGACGACCGGTCTGACAGTTGGCGTGATCGCTGAGCTGATCGGCTGCACAGCATATGAAGGCTGGGAAGCTTTACTAACTAATCACCTAGGTTTAACGTTTTGTGCTAGTGGCGTCCAGACCCTCTTTGATGAATCATTGAGGAGCCTTTGCTCAGAAGTTCCCCCAAGGCTGGTGGCGGACATAACTTCACTTCACCTGGCGCGGGCTCTTAAAGTGGAGGACAAGATTGTCGAACACTTTGGGAAATTGATAATTGCGCCAACCACACTCTTCGCGCTTTATAGAAGGAAAGAAGAGTTAAAGACAAATCGCTCTACCGGAATCCTCAGTATGGCTGAAAAGGACGGCGTCCTCTATAAGCACGAGGTGACCGCCGACGAGGTCAAGAAATACGTGGATCAACTGGATCAATTCATCGGCTGGATCGAAGCTAACTGCGAAGTTTCGCCACACAAAAACGGTTTTGACTTGGAAAGAAATTACAAGATGCAGTTGCGAAAAGCGTTGCTACCCGAGTTCTTCGATACGTCGTTGAGCGTGAATCCGAAGCACCACTTATTGTTTACTGAGGACGATCGGTTGAGTAACGTCGCGAAATCTGAACTGGGTATCGAAAGGACGTGGATGCAGCCGGTGCTATTTACTATCAAGACTAAGGGGCAGATTACAGAGGACGAATACACGGAGGCGCTTCTATCGTTAACGTCATCAAACCTGGAGCATATTCATTTTGAATCCGCAGTTCTTCTCGAGGCCTTGCGAAAGTCCAATTGGTTACCAGACGAACCATACCTGAGCGTCCTCAAACGGCTCCGAGGTAAACGAGCGACCGTGCAATCAGCTGTGGGAGTCGCCACCAATTTTCTTTTTGATCTTGAATCTGTTCCATTGACGGCCCATCGATATGAGGCTTTGGTGATCAATCTTCTAGAAAATCTGATCTCTGACAGGAATCGGAAGGAATTGTTGGCAGAATTTATCCGAGCGGTTAAGAGTAAGTTTTATTTCCTTCCGGTTCAAAAATCAAGAATCCTAAACGTAATTGACCTTTGGAGCACGACTCAAGTAATTGTGTAAGAGAAGTGGTTCTGATTTCACTTCGGGAGCTATACAAGACGGTAAGCGCCTACCCATACGCTTTACTACAAGGACGAAATTGAGTTTAAGCCTTCGAGGCCGATTTATCGCCTTCTCTTCTTGTTCCTATTGCTGTTTAACTCCGCACATTGCGAACAAAGCCGTTTTCCTCCACGCCCAGTCCGAAGATTTCGCGATTCAATATTATTGCCGAGCGTACACCTCGAGTTGTTGTGATAGACCTGCGTGTTCGGTAGAGCAGAATGCCATTCACTCATAATCCTTTCCTATTCGTTAAGGTAAGGATACAACGCCAGAACTCAAACAAAAAATTTTTAACGTACATTTCTCGTGCGCGGATCAATTGAAGGGACGTGATATCGCCAAATTTTTTTCTACTCGCGACAATCTCAGGGAGCGTAATTGTAGTTCGAAGGAGTGGAGTGGGCATTGGAAATCGAGACAGACCCTTTAATGGATCGCGTGCGTATATTAAGTTTACTACTGCTTAATATTAGCTTCAATGCAACCGCGCGAAAATCCTGTCTCCGGTTTCGCGAGCTCATCACGTTGTACGACACCGTTATTTACGTGTGGATAAAAACGCGCTTATTTAAGACAAAAATCACCCGCCCGGGGTGACAAAAACATGAGATGTTCCGGACGTTGGTGCACCGCAATCCATATGAGTTGAGTTCGTCATTGCTCGTGAATGCTTCAAGTTTGGCGAAATCGAAGTTCAAATCGTCGTCGCTACCTGCATTGTGCTTTTTCGCTTCGATGATAAGGATGTTATCTGATAATTATTTCCGCGAGTACGAACGATGATGCCCGGATAGGTGGAAACAGGTGGTAGTGGATCTTCTGAATTCTTGTATTCGCTTTCCGGTTTTTTAATTCAGCCGCGTATTGGTGGGCTCTAGCAATCAATTTTTCGACTTCTGACAGTAGCGCCTTGTTGAATGTGGCAAGTGCCGTATGGACCGCGTGATTTGATAGGAAATACAATCCTTAGCCTGATAAAACAGTGAGAGTTTTTGACGATTAGCAGGTATACTGACCGAAGAAAAAACGTTCCACTCCATAGGAGAAAGGGTGGCCAAGAATTTCTTCTTCATACTCGCGGTCGCAATGTGCATTCTGACTTTCTGCGACGTAACTGCGGTGGCCGCGCCAACAAAGCGCATAATGAAGGACTTGGTGTCCCGCTTTTGAAGCTACACTGATGTCGGCTCCGCGAGATAAAAGTTCCTTTATCACTGTTAGCTGACCAGTTACAGCTGCGCACATAAGAGGTGTAGTTCCAAACTGGTTCGGGAGGTTCACATTGGCTCCGTGGTGCATTAACAATTCAACGCTTTTCATCCCGACTCGCTGATCATACCTGCTCAATTTGCCGCCCTTTTTTGCAGTCGTCCGTATATGATTTCGTATCTATGGCCTATTGTGTAAATAATTGGTGGAACACCCTCACCATCTTGCTTATCAACGTCGCAGCCCTCTTCGATACATTTCGTGACCTCGCCCCAATCTCCGGTGTGAACGGCGTGGGTGAGTCGAGTTCCGCGGGGATTTCCGAAGAACCCGTTCATTGTGCATACTGCGTCATTAGCCCGGAATTCCACAAGGCTTGTTAAAGATTGATTATTTTGCATTTCTTCCTCCGTACGAATCGGTGGCTTTTTCAGCAAGCCCGATTTCACTATGGAGATAGGAAATGAAATTCTTATGAAAGGTAGTTGGGAACAAGTGCCCATATAGATCGAGAGAGCTCTCCGAAACAGGGGCGCAGGCCGAATTATTCCATCGTCTTGGAGCGTTCCTAACCGTCCACGATTCTGGTTGATGCGGAGTATTAGGGTTGATTCGTTCGCCGCAAATTACCACGCCGCAAAACGTAAAAGATGAAGGGGACGACACCCTCTCATCCACTCGGGACTCGAACGAATTCACTTCTTAAATAAGCGGAGCTCCCCAGAAATTTACTTTTAATGGTGTAATGCAGAATTATTCGAACTTCCGTTGCGCGACATGCTCGTAAAAAATCGCTAAATAAAAACGAAAAAACCGCCCCCAATCGGGACGGTCTTTTTTTTTACTTTATGGTAGGGCACACCCAAACATGGCTCGAACCATTTCCTGTTATCTAAGGAAGCTTTTCAAAACTTTCATAGACGATGGCGTAAATATACCATTTTCTGGTACTTAGGTCAACGGATTAGAGATCGGGAAGTTCGAAGGTAAAGTCGCCAAGTTCTAAAATCCCTCGTTCCTTAGTCTTAATTATCTCTATACTTGCCGAAATATGCCAGTCTGACCACAACCATGACGTCGTATCTCAACGTGAAAAACAAACACGGGCTCACCAAGCTTGCAACCCTCATCCAGGAGGCGGGTTTAATGATGTCAAAATCACAGTTGGAGCTACATCCAGTACCCTTTTACCCAAACGAAGAGTCCAGCTTCAAAGCAGGCCTATAAGATCTAAAAGTCGGCCGCTACAAATCTCTCAAATCTGTAGCTGAGGGGATGAAGTTCCTCGAAGCACGATCCAAGAAAGCGGGAGAATCAATAAGTCGCAAGCGCTAGAATCCGGCTGCATTTAAATGAGCAATTCCTTGCTCAATTCGATAGGCCCGGTCAGCAGTTCAGAAAGCCGTGCTCAAGCAACTAAAACTGCTCGAATCTTACCTCCGTCACTCGTCCCTCCACGCCAAGAAGTTTGATGAAGCGGAAGATTATTTGACAGGCTCGGCTCAACGAAAGCTGGCGCTTCTACTTCCAGATCCAGAACGATACTTACCGCATCATTGAAATAAGCGCATCCAAAGTAAGGAATGCGTTGATTAAGAGTCAGAATTCGCGGACGTATGTCCGGGTTGAAAATCTGTCCGGCAACCGTTGCTACCGCTCGTACATGGATAGAACAGCGAAAAGAGCGGGTATTCTTACATCGCGCAACCGCCAGATACCTAGGATCAACTGCCTACCCGCAAGCTGGTTGGTGTCGGTAGAGGTGACAAGATGGGGCGATGATCCCTGAGATGATGGTTGGAGCATTATGGTACTCGGCATCGTTTTGTCTTTGTACTTGCGGTTAATTTCGAAAAACCTTTCTTCCATAAACATTCAAAAACTTCTTGTATCTTGATTTTAATCTGCAGCCCGAACGCCAATTCAACTGTTTCTACCACTATACCAGCCGCGAAAATGATCTCTATGAGACGCAGGGTGATCGCGGCTACGTACCCAATCTCCATGAAAGACTGCACATAGTGAATAAGGCACTCGCAGCCGATAAACAGCAGCGTGAAGACCGTTATAGTAAGCAGTGATGTTATCTTGTCCATCTTCTCGCACTCCGCCGGCATTGTTCAGCCGCTCATTCCAAAAGCGTATCTAAGAATTCTAATTAAATGTTTTGTCAGTCATTTTCAGCGGGTGCCAAATCGCCTATCGGGGCCGGCACGCCGCGTTTTTTTGTCGTTTTTAACGGTCAGTTTTTTCTTTGAAAGCCGTACTGCAAACACCCCTTTCCTCTAGCTCTCCACCAGAGGCGGTATTTGAATACCGGTTTTTTCGGCGTCCAAAATGAGAAAAGCGGTGTTCCAAATCCAGACTCGCAGTCCAGATTCAAAACACCGCTCTTAACGAAAACGGAAACTATTAGATTTTCGAAGCGTCGACCGTCGCTTCTACCACGTAATAATAGCGCGAACGTCGAAATCGTAAAACTAAAAATTTGAGTTCGCCCGAGACCTCGCTTCGCTCACCTATAACTGAAACCACCCATTCGGTTGTGATCAAGCGCAATAACCCGTCTCAGAGAGGGCGATCTGTTTGTGATACAACGGTAGCCGGGTCATTATGGGCGAGTCGGGGTAAATCTCGCCTACTCTAAAGAAAAGCGGCGTGCAAAATTGCACGCCGCTTTTTCCTTTCTCCTCTATGCCGGCCCGTAGGAACTCTTTTGGCCTTAACGTTTTCAAATCGGAAAGTTCGAGTTTGCACGCATGACGCGTGATGGTTTAAGTAGTCGACATGCGAACGTTCAGATTCTAATTAATCAACTTCTTTATCCGCACACGAGGTCGCAATTTCTTTCGGACGGGAAGGCGTTTAAGTGTCGTGGCGGATACACCGCCTGTAATTCTCAATCTAGTCGGCGAGCTAATCGGAAGGAAAGGTACCGGCAAGCTCGGATACAACAATTGGCGAATTTCCGCGCGTCGCCGCTCGGTTTCCAGAAGCAGGTCGAATTCGAACTTGGTCAAAAGCCCGAAGAAAAGCACCGGAATAGAATTGACAAGGGCATCACCGAGACTCTCGGTCTCATCTGAAAAAAGATATTTCAATGACTCCCAAGTATGCTCCCCAGTCTTGAATATCGCCCGTGATAAATCGTTTTCTAAATTCGCCAGCCTCTTGTCCTCGCCGAACAAATTCATCGTCGAAATTAAAGTCATTGTAATTAAATCCATACTGTCCTCATTAAAGTGAATCCTAAATCTCTCGACGGGAATATCCCGCAAGTAACAATTTTATCAGCCGACGCAAGCCCCAAAGTACCTTTTGTTCGGCACCGATGACCGGCACCGGCTTGGATTGGGCTCCGTTCTCGCTGCGATCGGCTCACTACTTGTCGCGATGCTGGTCTTCTTGGCGTTCACAGCGAATGACCTTCGGAAAATCCTGGAGCGGCTTCCGCAGTAATAGTGGGGAACTCATCATAGGGCGACTTACGATCCAGCAGTCGTCTCTTTTCTGTTCTGTCAATGACCCATCGCCGCGAAGAGCTTCAGCACCACTTGCGACCGCTTCTCGCTATCGTGCCTTAGCTGCCTGACCCGTTCGAGGATCTGCTCGGCGAGTTCCCGCTCGTCGATGCCCTTCTCTCCAATCGCTCAGCACGCGCAATTGTTATTTCTTCAGTAGCCTTTACTATTCTCAGTGACGATGTTCAACAATAGGTGGGCCACCGTTGCATTGACGCAACGCTTCGATAGTGCCAGAATAAAAATGACTGGCGAAGGCGCTAAATAATTATAAGCCAGCTTTAAAGGAGCCAATATGGACAAGAAAATCGTTACTATTTCCGTAAATACAAACCCTCACGAATGGCCTAAAGATGAGATCTCATACGAGCAGGTCGTAAAGCTTGAGGTTCCCGAGTTCCCACAAGATCCCGAAGTCACGTACTCGGTCAAATACACACGTGGACACGGGGATAAACCCGAAGGAGTATTAACTAAGGGCACCTCAGTGAAAGTTAAGGAAGGGATGCGATTCAGTGTTTCAGAAACTGGTCAGTCATAACGAGGACATCGAACGCCTCATCAAAAAAGGCTTCGCCGTCGGCTTCGACATAGGCCTTTTGATCGTGCGCGATATTCCTTATTTAGACGAGCAAAAGCAACTTAAGTGGGGAGTTATAGTCGCAAAATTCGTCGATGTTGATGGAAAGAAGATTGAGCAAGATGATCACCAGGTCTATTTTGCTGGCTCAGTTCCTCATAATGTTGATGGAACTCCGGTTGCGAACCTGTCTGGTGGCCCCTGCCCGTTACCACTAAGCGCAGAAATTACGGATTTCGTTATTGAACGATCTTTTTCAAATAAGCCCACCGCGACAGGAAAGTACGACGACTTCTATCATAAGATTGAGACTTACGTAGGTTTCATTAGCGGCCCCGCAATGCATGTCCACAATGCGCATCCATATTCATTTCGAACTGTCGAAACCTTTCCAGACTCTGTTTTTAATTTTCACGATACGCTCACAAGCAGGGCAGGCATTGCGGATCTTTCACAAAATTTCAGTGAAGATGTCCTTGCTGTTATCGGGCTTGGAGGGACCGGTTCATACTTACTAGACTTTTTGGTTAAAACGCCGGCTAAGGAGATAAGAGGTTTTGATAGTGATGCGTACCATGTCCACAACGCATTCAGGTCTCCCGGGCGGCTTCTCGACGAGGGCGAACTTGGCCGAAAGAAAGCTGATGTCTATCAAGGCCGGTATGAGAATTTCCGTAAGAGCTTGGTCATTAAAGACAAGTTCATTGATGTTTCTAGCGAAGCCGAACTTGAGGGAGTTACGTTTGCTTTTGTTTGCGTTGATAAAGGGTCATCCCGTGCTGATATTTTCGATCTACTGATCGCGAAGAAAATTCCATTCATCGACGTCGGCTTGGGACTGGATCGGAATCATGGATTGATTAATGGTATGGCGAGGGTTACCTATTATTCGAGCGAAGATGCCGAAAAAATAAAGGCCGAGAACCTTGCTGAGCTTAACGACCGTCCTGACGACATTTACGAAGACAATATTCAGATTAGTGAGTTGAACGCACTCAACGCTGCTCTGGCAGTGGTGAAATTCAAGCAGGTCCGCGGCTTTTACTACGAAGATCCGATTGAATATCACCGATTGTTTGAAGTGTGTGATCGCTCTCTCGTTGGAGCTGCAAACCAATGAAAATGAAGCTTCAACGAACCGTTCAAATTCCGAAAGAACTCCAGCCGGGAGTTTTATACCTCTCGGAAGAATTTGAGTTTACGGCTCATCTTTGCGCTTGCGGATGCGGCTCCAGGATACGAATACCATTAGGGCCGACTGAGTGGGAGTTTACGGATACAAAGGGAGGTCCGACATTATTTCCTTCGGTTGGGAACTGGCAGCAAAAATGTCAGTCACACTACTTCATCACTCGAGGCGAAATCCGGTGGATGCCAAAATGGAGCGCGGAAGAGATTGAAGAAGGCAGGCGTCAGGAAGCGGCACGAAGGCAGGCCTATTATGATGAGCTTTATCGGGAGCAGAATTTGCTGAAGAGGGTTTGGAAATGGTTCAAAGGACTGTTTAGTTCTTGATCAAAGAACCATACATCGGCCGCGAACAAACTCGCTCAGGTACATCGCTATAGTTGCGAAGCCTCCCGTTTTGTAAACGGCGCACTTTTTTATTTCGTTCATTTAAACCCGCCATGCTTAGTTTATGAAGAATTTTCGAATGGGTGATCTTCCACGGAATCTTTCCGAAGATGACAGGAAGAAGTTGTATCCGGTGCTTCCGGAGAAGACAACTCGAACCATTTCAAAAGCCACACTTGGGAACCAGAATGCTTTTACTTGATTGGCGGCCAATGTCCCGCAGCAATACCAAGGTTTGGTGTGTGAAATTGAAAGCCTCGGCCATGCACACTCGTTTATCACCATTGCGATCTACCAGAATGATTTCATGCGGGGAAATCATCCTGCGGCCCTTTCCAGGAACGGCGGACGCAATGGGGTGTGAGCTATTCACAGTGCGACAAAGTGTAGTGCTATCGTAAATTAACTCGAACGAGGTCGAACTCACAACGCGGCGCACGTCGACCCTAATTTGACCATAGTTGTCATATTCGGAAGGCTCTAGAACAACTACGCAGCAAGCTTTATGGTTCGTGGTCACATAGCGTCGAAACGTCGCGTAGTTGGAAGCTCCAAATTTCTTGGCGAGATCCATGGGAACTTTTATGCTGAAATCATGATCGCGAGAGATAGTCGAAAAAACATCTCCTTGAAATAGGACCTCTGACGCAAATACGTTTGCCTCACGCTCGAAGAGATCTGTTATGTCGGCATTGAGGGTCTCGGCGCAGTCATGAACAAGTTTATAAATTTTGCTCTGGTGAGGGAGCGTTCCATGGCCGGCTTCATGAAGTTTTACAAAGGGAACCTTAGGTTTCGGCGTGCCAGGGTCGATGAGCACAAGACGGTCATTAGCCTCAAACAAGCCTAGAACCTTGCTAAGTGCCGACTTTATTGTTGCCACACCCGCTTTGGCCTTAATCATCAGTTGTTCAATGAAACTCTCACTCAGCGTTTCGTCAGCCACAATGATCAGCTTTGCCGCCTCCATCAAATCGTCAATAGGAGTAGGAAAGCGGTTCAGCGCGGAAGCGTCCTTTAACAACTTATCTGCGTGCCTACGGATTGTAGCAAGTTGACTTACGGTAAGGAGTGAGTCATCGGGTCGAGTCACTTTCTTTTTTGCTTGCGGATAAACGCGAGATATTCAAGAAGTATACGTTCTTCGCCGGGAGTAAGGTCTTGAACGGCGAAAGTCGCCGCTTTCGCTTTTCGGCGACCGTTAGCGTCAGCATCAGAGGTAATGTAACCTGCACGCTTCATCAATTCTTCGTACGACGCATTGTAAACCCGTGCTAGAGCGTGCAACACGTTGGGCGAGGGTTTTGAAATTTTGTCTTTCTCCAACTGACTCAAGTATGCGTTTGATACCTCGTTTTCAGTCGCTGCCTCAACCTGACGTAAGGACAGACCCGTGGTTTCCCGCAAGAGGGCTAGGTACGCGCCAAAAGTAATTCTCTCTGATTGGCCTTTGGGCATTCGCATGTTGGGTTCCTCCAAGTCATTTCGAATAAGAAATCTTTATCTATTTTGCTTAGGTCGTCAAGCACTGCATAAGAGGTGCTTGACAAACTTAGCAGTGCCCATTATGCTCGGCACTTGTAGTTGATCGAAAGTTCCGACATATAGGAGACATACGATGCACGATGTTTTTAATGGAGGCGGCACGCCGGAACAGCAGCTTGGGAAATTACTCACCTTGGTCGCGAGTAATCTTGATATTCCAGAAACCCTCCGCGCAGAAATAGTGCGGAAATACAACCATCTTGGTTCTTGGATCCGGAACGACAACGAGGATCTATATCGGACCGACTCGGAGATCTATCCGCAAGGTTCAGTTCGACTGAATACAATCATTCAGCCGGTTTCTCCCGACTGCGGCTACGATATTGACCTCGTGTACCTTCGCATTCTGGCGAAAAACAGCATCTCGCAAGAAGAGTTGGTCGAGCGTACGGGTGAGCAATTGGGCAGGTATATAGCTCATCAACGCAGTGAAG
>Ga0070671_100000835_pt1 | contig 22390 bp, 21 predicted proteins | sample KBSS73metaG_FD_65341 | JGI IMG/M metagenome (GOLD analysis project Ga0070671, IMG submission 65341) | Switchgrass rhizosphere microbial communities from Kellogg Biological Station, Michigan, USA - KBS S7-3 metaG | ecosystem: Host-associated > Plants > Roots > Rhizosphere > Soil ...
CGCGGATGTGCTGGTTCATCGCGATCAGCAGGTCGCGCGTTCCGGTCGGCCCGTCGGTGCGGATGAACTGGCGCGCCCAGGCGGTGAGCTCGCCGTCGGGATCGTCGTGGTACGGGCGCAGGTAATGCTCGAGGTCGTAGCGTTCCTCGAGCGTGTAGGCGAACGGATAGAGCTCGGCGCTCTTCGACAGCGGCAGCTCGAGGTTGTTGCTGTGCGCGTGCTCGATGCGAAAGCTGCAGACGATCTCGAGGGTGTCGGCGCGGCTGAGCGGCTGGACCAGCGCGACCGAGTTGGAGAGCGGGTCCTGGATCATCCGCACCGACGACCGGGGGCTGACGTCGAGGTCGGTCGCGAGGACGCGCAGGTCGTGGCTGTCACGCGGCCTGAACATGACGCGATGCTCGCCGAACCGCACCGGCTGGCGGTAGCGGTAGATCGTCGTGTGTCGGATGTCGTAGCGGATCGGCATGGCAGGTCGATCGATCGTGCGCAGGCAGGCCGCGCTCGCGCTCAGGCGCGCAGCAGCTCGACCTCGAACAGCAGCGTCGCGTTCGGCGGGATCGCGCCACCGGCGCCGCGCGCGCCGTAGCCGAGCGCGGGCGGGATGACGAGGACGCGCGTGCCGCCTTCCTGCATGCCTTGCACGCCCTCGTCCCAGCCGCGGATGACCCGGCCGTCGCCGAGCGGGAACTCGAACGGATCGTTGCGGTCCTTGCTCGAGTCGAACTTGGCGCCCTTCTCGCCGTTCTCGTAGAGCCAGCCGGTGTAGTGGACGGAGACGGTGCGGCCGGCTTCGGCGCGCTTGCCCTGGCCGACGACGGTGTCGTCGATCTGGAGCCCGGAGGGCGTGGTGTGCATGGGAGATCCTCGAAGTGATGGGCGCGATGCGGCGCGACATGTCGGTCGCAGCCAACCGCGAATGATGCCCGAGCCGGAACGATCGCGAGTCAGGCCGCGACCAAGCGCTCGCGCCAGGACGCGATCGCAGAGTCGAGCCAATCAGCAAGCCTCGTGCCGTTGGCCGCGAGGCCGAGCACGGCGCCTGCCTCACGCAGCGCGGCAACCGGATCGTCGAGCGCGAGGGGGCTCGCACCGGTCTGCTTCGACAGTTTGGCGCCGTCCGCAGTGCGAACCAGCGGCGTGTGCAGGTAGCGCGGTGTCGGCACGCCGAGCATTCGCTGCAGGACGATCTGGCGCGCGGTGCTGTCGGCGAGGTCCTCGCCGCGAACGACGTCGGTGACGCCCTGGTTGGCGTCATCGACGACGACGGCGAGCTGGTACGCGAAGACGCCGTCGGCGCGCTTCAGGACGAAGTCGCCGACCGCGCCGGCCACATCCTGGCATTGCGATCCCAGGCGGCGATCGGTCCACGCGATGAGCGATCCGCCGTCATCGCCTTCGCCGCAACCGACGCGAAGCCGGACCGACCGCGCCGTCCGGGTGCCGAGGCCGGCGCGACACGTCCCGGGATAGATCGGCTCGGCGCCCGCGCCGTCCCGGGCCGACGTCGGCGCTGCAGCGGCGAGCGCGAGATCGCGGCGGCTGCACGCGCACGCGTAGGCGCGACCCTCGACCTCGAGCTTCCGCAAGGCGGCCTCGTAGAGCGCGGTGCGCTCCGACTGCCGGACCACGCCATCGGGATGGAGGCCGCAGCGCTCGAGCTGGGCGACGATCGCCTCGGCGGCGCCGGCGACATTGCGCGCCGTGTCGAGGTCCTCGATCCGCACCCACCAGCGCCCGCCGTGCGCGCGGGCGTCGAGCCACGACGCGAGCGCGGCGACGAGCGATCCCGCGTGCAGCAGCCCGGTCGGCGAGGGCGCGAAGCGGCCGACGTACGCACCGCGCGGCGGCGCCGCTTTCTCGCCCATCGCTCCCTCGGCCACGTCAGGATCAGGCGATGCTTGCCGCCGCGTCGTTGCCGTGGCGCTCGAGCAGGGCGCGACGCGTCGTCGCGCCCTCGAGGCGCTCGAGCCACCAGCTCAGCGCCAGCCCGGGCTCGGCGACCCGCGGCTCGCCGTCGCGCCCGGCCGCGACGCGCCAGGCGTAGCCGAGCCGAGCCACCGGCTGCGAGCGCTGCACCTTCTTGACGACCAGCCTGCCGGCGGCGATCGCGGCCCGCGCCATCGCCGCCGGAACGTAGCCGCAGCCGACGCCGCGCGCGAGCGCGTCGATCTTGGCGTCCATGTCGCTGACCGTGAGGACGTCCTGGCCGGCGAGCAGGTGGACGGTCATCGGCGCGAGCCGATGCGCCGAGTCGGCGACCGCGACGGCGCGATGGCGGACGATCTCGGCATCGTCGAGCGGCTCCTTCGCGGCGGCGAGCGGATGATGTGGCGCGACCGCGAAGCAGAACGTCACCGTGCCGAGCTCCTTGACCGCGACGCCGCTCGGCACGTCGCGATCGGTGCCGACGCCGATCGCGAGATCGGCCCGGCCGGTGACGAGCGCCTCCCAGGTTCCGGCCATCACCTCGGTCTGCAGGCGCAGCCGCGTCGGCGGCGGTGTCGCCGCGACCCCCGCCGGTCCGCGCGCCGACTTCGACCGCACCGTGCACTCGGCATAGAAGTCGCTGCACAGGTCGAGCAGGGTCGAGCGCGAGACGACGTCGTCGACGGCGATGCCGAGCTGCGTCTCCCAGCCGGTGGCGATTCGCTTGACCCGGCTAGCGACCGCGTCCATCTGCTCGAGCAGGCGGCGGCCTTCGTCGAGAAGCTCGCTGCCGGCGGCGGTCAGCGTCGCCTGGCGCGAGCTGCGGTCGAAGAGCAGGACGTCGAGCGCGTCCTCGAGCTGGCGCACGTTGTAGGTGAGGGCGGAAGGGACCTTGCCGAGCAGGCGCGCCGCCGCGGCGAAGCTGCCGCTGCGGGCGATCGCGTCCATCATCGTCAGCGCCTCGGGCGTGAGGACGTTGCGGGGATCGGGGCTCGCTGGAGTGGTCATCGCGACTTCATCTTATTTGAACGAAGGCGACAAGGGGCGCGGCTGTGCCGCGCCCGCCGTGCCCCTACATTCGCAGCCAACCCGGAGACTTCGATGATCAACGTTCGCAAATCGTCAGAGCGCGGCTTCGCCGACCACGGCTGGCTCAAGAGCCGGCACAGCTTCTCGTTCGCCGACTACCACGACCCGCGCCACATGGGATTCGGCAACCTGCGCGTCATCAACGAGGACCGGATCGCCCCGGGCAGCGGCTTCGGCACGCACGGCCATCGCGACATGGAGATCGTCAGCTACGTGCTCTCGGGCGAGCTCGCTCACAAGGACAGCATCGGCACCGGCGCGCCGGGCAGCGCGACCGGGGTGATCCGCCCCGGCGACGTGCAGCGGATGAGCGCCGGCCGCGGCGTCCAGCACAGCGAGTTCAACCACGCGCCCGAGCAGACGACGCACTTCCTGCAGATCTGGATCGAGCCGAACGTCCGCGGCATCGAGCCGAGCTACGAGCAGAAACGCTTCAACGATGCCGCCAAGCGCGGCGTGCTACGCCTGGTCGCATCTCCCGACGGCCGCGACGGCTCGGTGACGCTGCACGCCGACGCGTCGATCTCGGCCGCGCTCGTCGACGGTGCCGAGGCGATCGAGCGCGATCTCGACCCCGGCCGCAAGACCTACGTGCACGTCGTCCGCGGCAGCGTCGACGTCAACGGCACCCGCCTCGAGGCCGGCGACGCCGCCGCGCTCAGCGGCGAGCGCCGGCTCGCGATCAGGAACGGCGACGACGCCGAAGTGCTCGTCTTCGATCTCGCCTGACCGCTCTCTCGATCTTTCCTTCCCCCACTCTCCTCACTTCGGAAAACACCATGTCACCCTTGCAAAGCACCACCGTTCTCGTCGGCCGCGTCCTCCTCGGCCTGATCTTCGTCCTCTCCGGCTTCGCCAAGATCTCCGGCTTCGACGGCACGGCCGGCTTCATCGCCAGCAAGGGACTGCCGCTGCCGCAGCTCGTCGCGGCACTGACGATCGTCGTCGAGCTCGGCGGCGGGCTGGCGCTGATGGCCGGCCTCTACACGCGCCAGGCCGTCGTCGCGCTGGCGGCGTTCTCGCTCCTCGCCGGATTCATCTTCCACAACTTCTGGGCCGTGCCGCAGCCCGAGCAGATGGCGCAGCAGATCAACTTCATGAAGAACCTGGCGATCGCCGGTGGCATGCTCGTCGTCGCCGCGTTCGGCCCCGGTCGGCTCAGTCTCGACGCGCGCCGCGGCGCCGCCGCTGCCTGAAAACCTGCCGCGCTTGCGGCAAAACCTGCCGCGCTCGCGGCGGCGCGCCGGCTAGCGCGCCAGGCGAACGCCGCTGAACTGCCACTGCGCGTCGGGCGGAAAGAAGTTGCGATAGCTGGCGCGAACATGGCCGGCCGGCGTCGCGCACGAGCCGCCGCGCAGCACGAACTGGTTGCACATGAACTTGCCGTTGTATTCGCCGACCGCGCCCGGCAGCGGCCGGTAGCCGGGATAGGGCAGGTACGCGGACTGGGTCCACTCCCAGACGTCGCCGAACATCTGCACCGGCTCGGCGCCGACCGGCCCCTTCTGCGGCAGCGGATGGAACGCGCCGCGGTCGGCGAAGTTGCCGGTGATCGGCGCATGCAGCCCGCGCGCCGCAAGCTCCCATTCGAGCTCCGTCGGCAGGCGCGCTCCCGACCAGCGCGCGAACGCGTCGGCCTCGAAGTAGCTGAGATGGCAGACCGGCGTGTGCGGGTCGATCTCAACCTCGCCCTGCAGCGTATGGATCAGCCAGCGGCCGCCGTCGCGACGCCAGTAGAGCGGCGCGGTGCGTGCGCCGCCACGCACCCAGTCCCAGCCCATCGACAGCCAGAGCTCGGGCCGGCGGTAGCCGTCGTCGTCGATGAAGGCGAGGAAATCGCCGAAGGTGGCCGGCCGCGATGCGAGCTCGAACGGCGCGGCGTAGGCGAGGTGACGCGGCGTCTCGTTGTCGAAGCAGAAGTCGCCGTCGAGCGCTGCCGAGTGGCCGAGCTCGACCAAGCCGCCTTCGTAGCCGAACCAGCGCAGCGGCTGCGGCCGCACCTGCGCCATCGGCCAGCGGCGCGCATAGGCCGAAGCGAGCGGGTTGAACGAGAGCGCGTGCTTGATGTCGGTGAGGATGAGCTCCTGGTGCTGCTGCTCGTGCTGCAGGCCGAGGCCGACGAGCGCGGCGATCTCGGCGTCGTCGCCGCGGACGGCGAGGAGCGCCTGCATCCGCTCGTCGACGTTGGCGCGATAGCGCCTGACGTCGGCGAGCGCCGGCCGCGAGACGAGGCCGCGCTGCGGCCGCGGATGCTGGTCGCCGACGCCCTGGTAGTAGCTGTTGAAGAGAACGCGGAAGGCGCGGTCGAAGGGAACGAAGCCGGCCTCGAATCGTTCGAGCAGGAAGGTCTCGAAGAACCAGGTGACGTGGGCGAGGTGCCACTTGGTCGGGCTCGCGTCGGCCATCGACTGCACCTGGCAGTCCTCGGCCGACAGCGGCGCGGCGAGAGCCAGGCTCGCGGCACGGATGTCGGCATAGCGCGCGGCCAAGGGCGCGGCGCGTGCCGTGCGAGGCGCGTGTTTCGGCGTCATCTTCGGGTCTCCGTCGGCAGTTTGCCCCGTCGAGGCGGGACCCGGCAGGGTAGCCGGAAGAGAGGTCACGCGTGGGAAACCACCTCGCGGCAAGGGGCGTGCCGTCTACCACGCCGAGCGGCACGGCGGCGCCACCACGGCTCTCTAGAATGCATCGCATGGCCTTCGTCCACCTGCGCGCGCACACCGAATATTCGGTCGTCGACGGCACGCTGCGGGTCGACGACGCCGTCGCCGCCGCCGCTGCCGACGGGCAGGGGGCGCTCGCGATCACCGACCTGAGCAACCTGTTCGGCGCGGTCAAGTTCTACAGCGCGGCGCGACGCGCCGGCGTCAAGCCGATCCTCGGCGCCGAAGTCTGCATGGCGGCCGAGGCGGGCGAGAAAGCGACCAGCCGGCTCGTCCTGCTGGTCCGCAACCGCGCCGGCTATCTCAACCTGTGCTCGCTCATCTCGCGCGGCTGGCTCGAGAACGCGGCAAGCGGCCACGCGATCATCGAGTGGGAGGGGCTCGCCGGGTGCGCCGACGGCTTGATCGCGCTTTCCGGCGCCGACAGCGGCGCGCTCGGCCGCGCCCTCCTTGCCGGCGACGACGCACGCGCGGTCGCGCTCGCCGAGCGCTTGCGCACGTCGTTCCCGGGCCGCTTCTACGTCGAGGTGCAGCGCCTCGGCCTGCCCGGCAACGAAGCGCACGTCCGCGCCGCCGTCGAGCTCGCCGCGCGGCTGGCGCTGCCGGTGGTGGCGACGCACACGGTCCAGTTCCTGAGCGCCGACGACCACGAGGCGCACGAGGCGCGGGTCTGCGTCGCCGACGGCGAGATGCTCGCCAACCCGCGCCGCGTCAAGCGCTTCAGCCGCGAGCAGTACTTCAAGACGCAGGCACAGATGGAGGCGCTGTTCTCCGACCTGCCGAGCGCGCTCGCCAACTCGGTCGAGATCGCTAAGCGCTGCAACCTGAGCCTGGTCCTCGGCAAGCCGCAGCTGCCGGACTTCGAGACGCCGCTCGTCGACGGCGCGCGCGTGCCGATGGCCGACTACTTCCGCATCGCCGCGCACGAAGGCCTCGAAGCGCGGCTCGCTCGTCTCTATCCCGACGCCGCGGCGCGCGAGAAGGAGCGCCCGCGCTACGTCGCCCGCCTCGACTTCGAGATCGAGACGATCCTGAAGATGGGCTTCCCGGGCTACTTCCTGATCGTCGCCGACTTCATCAACTGGGCGCAACGAAACGGCTGCCCCGTCGGCCCGGGGCGAGGCTCGGGCGCGGGATCGCTGGTCGCGTATTCGCTCAACATCACCGGCATCGATCCGCTCCGCTACGAGCTGCTGTTCGAGCGCTTCCTCAACCCCGAGCGCGTGTCGATGCCCGACTTCGACATCGATTTCTGCCAGGCCAACCGCGACCGCGTCATCGACTATGTCAAGGCCAAGTACGGCCGCGATGCGGTTAGCCAGATCGCGACCTTCGGGACGATGGCGGCGAAGGCGGCGCTGCGCGACATCGGCCGCGTCCTCGGCATGAGCTACGGCCACGTCGACTCGATCGCCAAGCTCGTGCCGGCGCCGCCCGGCCGCACGGTGACGCTGAAGCGTCCGCCGCAGCCGCCCGAAAAGCCCGACAACAGCGTCATCTACGCACGCCGTGAAGCCCCCGAGATCGAGCAGCGCGAGCGAAACGAGGAGGAGGTCGCCGAGCTGCTCGCGCTCGCCGAGCGCGCCGAGGGGCTCGTCCGCAACGTCGGCATGCACGCCGGCGGTGTACTGATCGCGCCCGGCAAGATCACCGACTTCTGCCCGCTCTACATGCAGCCCGGCAGCGCCAGCGCGGTGAGCCAGTTCGACAAGGACGACGTCGAGGCGATCGGCCTCGTCAAGTTCGACTTCCTCGGCCTGGCGACGCTGACGATCCTGGAGCTCGCCAAGGACTTCATCGTCGCGCGTCATCCCGAGCAGCGCGACTTCTCGTACGAGACGTTGCCGCTCGACGACGCGAAGGTGTACCGGCTCTTCGCCGAAGGCCGCACCGAGTCGGTGTTCCAGTTCGAAAGCGCGGGAATGCGCCGCATGCTGAAGGACGCCGAGCCGAACCGCCTCGAGGACCTGATCGCGCTCAACGCGATGTTCCGGCCCGGGCCGATGGAGAACATTCCGAGCTTTTGCGCGCGAAAGCACGGCAGAGAGGAGGTGCGCTATCCGCACCCGCTGCTCGAGACCGTCCTCGGCGAGACCTACGGAATCATGGTCTACCAGGAGCAGGTGATGCAGGCCGCGCAGCTGCTCGGCGGCTACTCGCTCGGCGGCGCCGACCTGCTGCGGCGGGCGATGGGCAAGAAGAAGCCCGAGGAGATGGCGACCCATCGCACGATCTTCCGCGACGGCGCGGCGAAGAAGGGCATCTCGGCCGAGGTCGCCGACGAGGTCTTCGACCTAATGGAGAAGTTCGCGGGCTACGGCTTCAACAAGTCGCACGCCACCGCGTACTCGCTGCTCGCGTATCACACCGCGTGGATCAAGGCCCATTTCGCCGCCGAGTTCTTCGCCGCCAACATGTCGATCGAGATCGACAACAGCGACAAGCTGAAGGCGCTCCTCGTCGACGCGCGCACCTTCGGCGTGACGATCGAGACGCCCGACGTCAACGCCGGCACGTACCGCTTCGAGCCGCTGAGCGCCGATTCGGTCCGCTACGGCCTGGGAGCGATCAAGGGCACCGGCCACGGCGCGATCGAGGCGATCGTCGCGGCGCGGGAAGAAGGCGGCCCGTTCACGAGCCTGTTCGACTTCTGCGCACGCGTCGACCGCGGCCGGATCAACCGGCGCGTCGTCGAGGCGCTCGTCAAGGCGGGCGCGTTCGACCGCATCAACCCGGCGCGCGCGTCGCTGCTGGCAAGCACCGGGCTGGCGCTCGACTGGGCCGAGACGCAGGCCGCGCACGCTGACCAGGGCGGCCTCTTCGACGCGCTCTTCGACGACGCCGCCGCGCACGGCGCGAGCAGCCACGAGCCGCCGCTCGTCGCCGCGCGCGAGTGGAGCATCAAGGAGCGCCTCACGCTCGAGAAGGCGGCGCTCGGCTTCTATCTCTCCGGCCACCTCTTCGACCAGAGCGCGGCCGAGGTGCGCCGCTTCGTCAAGCTGCGGATCGCCGACCTGATCGACAGCCGCGAGACGCTGCTCATCGCCGGCATCGTCGGCGAGCTGCGCGTCGTCAACGGCCAGCGCGGCCGGGTCGCCCTGTTCCGCCTCGACGACATGAGCGACGCGGTCGAGGCGGTCGCCAACGAGGAGCTCCTGGTCGCCAATCGCGACCTGCTGAAGGAGGACGAGCTCGTCATCGTCCAGGGCCGCGTCCAGCCCGATCGCTTCACGGGTGGCGTCCGCTTCAACGTGCAGAGCGTCTGGGACCTCGCCGGCGCGCGCTGCCGCTTCGGCAAGTACCTGCGCGTCGAGGTCAACGGCAGCGTCCCGCCGGTCGCCGAGGTGCTGCGCGACTTCCCGTCGCGCCGCTCGCAGACCGAGCACGGCGAGGTGCAGGAGGGCCTGCGCGTTCGCCTCCAGTTGCAGCGGCGCGACGCGGTCGGCGAGCTCGACCTCGGCGACGCGGTCCGCTTCTATCCGAGCGACGGTGCGCTCGAGCGTTGGCAGACCGGCTCGCACGGCCGCGTCGCGATCGTCTACGAATAGCACGCACGCCGTCTCGGCGTGACGTTTTTAACGCCGCGAAAACGGGCCGCCGGTCTTCGGGGGAGGGCTGACGGCACCGCCCCCGCTTGTCATTCGCCTCTGACCTTCCGTCGCCGCTGGCCTCAGCGCGCGCGGGGCGCCGCCGAGAACGAGTCGTGCGACGCGAAAAGTTCACTCCGCGGGGCTCGGCCTGCCTCGTTTACGACCCGGTGCGAAGGGCGGCGGGCTTCAGCCTGATCGAGATGCTCACGACGATGAGCATCCTGGCGATCCTGCTCGCGATCGCCTCGCCCGGCCTCGCCTCGCTCACGTCCGCGAACTCGCTCGCCGCCGCGCAAGGCGAGCTGGCGGCGGCGATGATGCTCGCGCGCAGCGAGGCCCTGCGGCGCAGTACGCCGGTCGGCGTCGCCGCTGCGGTGCCGCTGCGCGGCGCCGAGTTCAGCGGCGGCTGGACCGTCTTCGTCGACGCCAACGGCAACGGCGCATTCGACGCCGGCGAGACCATCGTGCGCCAGCAGCCCGCCGTTCACGGCGACGTCCGCATCGCCACCGGCGGCGGCTCGACCGTGCTCACGTTCAACGGCCGCGGCTTCCTGACGCCTTCGGCGATGGTGACCTTCACGGTCTGCTCGAGCCTGGCAGCGAAGAGTTATCGAATCCGGGTCGAGCCGGTCGGCCTCGCCGACGTGATCGAGACCTCGGGATGCCCGACATGAACGCGACGGGGGCGCGCAGTCGATGGGTCCAAGGCGGCTACGTCCTGCTCGAGGCGCTGATCGCCGTCGTCATCGCCGCGGTCGGGTTCATCGGCGCGGCACGCCTGCAGACGCTCGGCCTGGCGATGAACAACAGCGCCCAGGCTCGCCAGAAGGCGACGCTGCTCGGCTACCAGATGGCCGACCGCATCCGCGCCAACCAGGCCGGCGTCACGGCCCATGCTTACGACCGCGCCGAGGCCGGAGAGACCGGCTGCCTCGCCGTCGCGAGCGGCTGCACGCCGGCCCAGCTCGCCGGCGCCGACGTCGGCGAGTGGCAGTCCGAGATCCGGTCCCAGCTTCCCGACGGCACCGGTGTCGTCTGCCTCGACAGCACCCCCGACGATGGCCAGCCGGGGGCACCGGAATGCGACGGGGCGGGCAACGTCATCGCCGTCAAGCTGTGGTGGAGCGACAAGATCGGAACGCCCCGCTTCGTCGTCAGCGTGCGGCCATGACGCCGACGGCTTCGCGCTCAGCGAGCCCGGCGCGACCACGTGCCGCCGGCCGATCGAGCCGTGTCGCCGCGTGCCGCGTGTCCGAGCGCCGCGAGGGGCGCGGGATGACGCTGATCGAACTGATGGTCGGCATGGCCGTCGGCCTCTTCGTCATCCTCGTCGCGGTGGCCATTTTCATAAGCACCCGCACGCTGCATTCGCTCGGCGCTGCGACGACGCGGATGAGCGAGAACGCTCGCCTGGCGATGGACGTGCTGCAGGGCGACATCCGCAACGCCTCCTTTGTCGGCTGCCGGCCGCTTCTCAACGACGCGCCGATCATCGTCCTGCTCGCCGGCGACGGCGGCTTCCTGTCGGGTGCCGCCGGGCTGAAGGGCTACCGCGGCACGGGCAGCGACTTCAGCCCGGCGCTGACCGGGCCGCTCGCGACACTTCCCGCGGCGTCGGCGCCGCTCGCGAGCAGCGACGTCATCTCGGTTCGCGTCCCCGCCGACATGCCGGGCCTCGGCATCGTCGCGCCGATGCCGAGCACGGTCGCCGCGCCGCGGGTCGCCGCCAGCTCGCCGGCCAACACCCTGGCGATGGGCGACATCGTCCTGGTCGCGAGCTGCAAGGCGTCGACGATGTTCCAGGTCACCGAGCCGAACCCGGCCGCCACCGGAGTCCTGACCCACGGTCTCGGCGGCAGCTTCGTTCCCGGCAACGCGACCGACGACCTGCAGCAGCGATTCCGCACCGACGCGACCGTCTACAAGATGGAGACGCGCCACTACTACGTCGCGCCGAGCGCGCTGCGACCCGGGACCAACTCGCTCTATCGCCTGGTGGTCCCGGGGCCCGGCGCGGCCGAGGAGATGGCGTCGGGAGTCGATCGCCTGCTCGTCACCTACGGGGTCGACGGCGCCGCCGCGGCGGGACAGCAGAACGTCGACCACTACGCGGCGGCCGACGCGGTCACGGCGTGGGACCGGGTGGTCGCGGTGCGCGTGCAGATGCTGATCGGCACGGCCAAGGACAACGTCTCGAACAGCTCGCAATCGATCGAGTTCGGCGGCAGCACCGTGTCCTTCCCCGACCACCGCCTGCGCAGCGTCCTGAGCGAGCTGGTCACGGTCAGGAACGGCGCGCCATGAAGACGACGGCTTGCCTCGGCCGCGGCGGACGCGAGCGCGGCGTCTCGCTCGTGACGACGCTCGTCCTCATGCTCGCCACGCTCGGCCTCGGCGTCGCCGTCATGGGCGTGAACACGATGGAAGAGCGGATGATCGCCAACACCAAGGACCGCGATCTCGCCCTGCAGGCGGCCGAGGCCGCGCTGCGCGACGCCGAGCAGGACGTCGCCAGCAACGTCAGTTCGGCGACCGCCTTCAGCGACGGCTGCGCCGCCGGCCTGTGCACACCGCCTTCGCAGCGCGACGGCATCGGCGCGCTCGCCTCGCTGCCGGTCGAGGACGCCCGGCTCGGTTTCGACTGGTCGGCCGACGCGAAGGTGCGCAGCTACGGCCAGTACACCGGCGCGGCGGCGTTTCCGAACGTCGCCGAGCAGCCGCGCTACGTGATCGAGAAGTTCAGCTACCTCGGCACGCCTGCCGGCGAGAGCGTCGTCCTCGGCGCGGAGCCGGTCGCGCCCGGCGTCGGCTACCGCATCACCGCGCGCGCCGTTGGTGCCCGCGCCGAGACGGTCGTCGTCCTCCAGTCGATCTACGCCACGCGCTAACGAAGGCCATCATGAAGCCCGTCCACGTTCCCGGTTGCATCGCCGCGCTGCTGCTGGCGATGCCGGTCGTCGCGCTCGCGGCGCCGCCGTTCGCCTTCTCGAGCTACCCGCTCTTCCTCGCGCCGGCGATCAAGCCGAACGTGATGATCATCCTCGACAACTCGGAGTCGATGGACGCGACGATGGCCGGCAAGGTCATCAACGGCGACGATCCGGCGACGCGCGGCAACATCGCGCGCGGCATCCTGCGCGGGCTGCTGTCTTCGTACCGCGGCGCGTTCAACTTCGGCATCACCAGCTTCGGCGCGTACGGCGCCTCGCTCTACAACACGCACGCCTACTACCTCGGCGATTCGACGACGATGGTCTACACCAACGACTGCGTCGCCGGGATCTCAGTGTCGAACGCAGGCCGGCGTTGCATCGCCAATCCGCAGCCCGACAACGGCTTCAGCCACATCACCTACGAGCGCAGCGGCGACGACGCCGACATCAATGACGTGCTGTATTCGCCCTGGGGCGACAACCAGCTCTACGGCATCGGCGGCGGCGGAACGGTCTATCACGTCTTCAACGGACACGACAACTCGAGCGGCTGGGACTGGAACAACTTCGGCGGCTACTTCGGCGCGATCCAGTTCACACCCACCGACGCCGGCTTTTTGCCGACGACGGAGACCGTGCCGCGCCAGCTCTGGATCCGGCGCGGCTGGGGTTACGGCGACTATCCGACCGGCCGCGGCAGGATCGACGAGGGCGTGAGCGACGATGCGAGCGTGGGTCACTTCTCGACCCTGATGACGCTGCTTGGCGAGGAGACGCCGTACTGGTGGTCCGGCGAGATCAAGAACAACACGTTCTTCACGCCGATCGCGGGAACGCTCGACACCGTCCGCGACTACTTCCGCAACGGCGGCAGCACGCCGATCACGCAGAGCTGCCAGCGCAATTTCGTGATGCTCGCGACCGACGGCAATCCGACCGGGCGGATGGACGGTTCGCAGTACGACCCGTCCGAGTGGCAGAGCACGCAGACGAACGGCGTGTGGACCTATGGCCGGGCGCAGCAGGACGTCTTCGACCAGCTCACCGCGCTGCGCACGACCCGCGTGTCGGGGCGCGACTTCGACGTCCAGACCTACGTCGTCGGCATGGGCGATACGCTCGCCAACCCGAGCTCGATCGCCGCGCTCAACCAGATGGCCGCGCTCGGCGGCGGCTACCCGAGGGCGTTCCTCGGCACCAGCGCCGATTCGCTGCAGCGCGCGTTCCAGTCCATCGTCAGCGATATCCAGGCCAAGACCAGCGCGGCGTCGTCGGTGGCGCTGAACACGGGCTCGTGGACGAACGGCTCGGCGCTCTACCAGGCCAAGTTCAACAGCTCGGACTGGTCGGGAACGCTGCTCAACTACGGCGTCGACGCGAGCGGTGCGATCAGCTCGACGCCGACCTGGGACAGCGGGCAGCAGATCAAGCAGCAGCACTGGAACTCGGGCCGCGCCATCCTCACCTACAAGCCGTCGGCGGAGGCGGGCCTGCATGGAATTCCGTTCCGGTGGCCGGCGCTGCCCGACACGCCGGTCGCCGGCGAGCTCGACGTCGGCCAGGTCGCCGCGCTCAACCAGACTGCCGGCGGCGGCAGCGATGGCTTCGGCGAGCAGCGCCTGCGCTTCCTGCGCGGCGACGCCAGCCTCGAAGCGCGCAACTGCACGAGCCCGCCGTGCGCGGAACCGCAGTTCAGGAACCGCGCCATCACGCCGCTCGGCGACGTGATCAATTCGTCGCCGTACTACGTCGGCGCGCCCAACTACGGCTACTACGACGACTTCGAGGCCGGCCCCTACAGCGGGTTCGCCGCCACGTATCGCGGCCGCACTCCCGTCATCTACATGGGCGGCAACGACGGCATGCTGCACGCGATCAATGCGACCAACGGCGCCGAGCTGTTCGCCTATGTTCCCTCTGCGGTGATGGCCGATCTGCCGAAGCTCACCGACCTCGCCTACACGCACCGCTATTTCGTCGACGGCTCGCCGACGGTCGGTGACGTCTTCTACGACGGCGCCTGGCACACGCTGCTCGTCGCCGGGATGCGCGCCGGCGCGAAAGGCGTGTTCGCGCTCGACGTCACGGATCCGTCGCAGTTTTCCGAGGCCAACGCCGCGCGAATCGTTCGTTGGGAATTCCAGGACGCCGACCTCGGCTACGTGTTCGGCCAGCCGCTCCTGGTCAAGACCAACAACGGCCGCTGGTCGGTGGTGGTGAGCGGCGGCTACAACGTCGGCAACGCGAGCGGCCGCGCATTCCTGTTCGTGATCGACGCCGAGAGCGGCAGCCTGGTCGCCAAGATAGACACCGGCGCGGGAACGCCGTCGAGCCCGAACGGCCTCTCGGCGCCGGCGGTGATCGACATCAACGGCGACGGGGTCGCCGACATCGCCTACGCCGGCGACCTCGACGGCAACCTCTGGAAGTTCGACCTCTACAGCACGAGCCCGGGAAGCTGGGCGCTCAGCAACGGCGGCGTGCCGCTCTTCGTCGCCGGCAGCGGCCACGCGATCACCGGCCGGCCCGACGTCACGAAGTTCGCCGGCGGCGGCTTCCTCGTCGCCTTCGGCAGCGGCCGCTACATCGCCAGCGCCGACAACGACGACCTGACGAGGCAGCGCATCTACGCCGTCCGCGACACCGGCAACGCCGGCACGGTCGCGCTCTCGTCGCTGGTCCAGCAGTCGATCACCGGCGTCGGCACCGGCGCCGACGGCAACGAGTACCGCTTCAGCACGCATGCGGTCGACCTGCCGAAGGACTACTTGAGCGGCGGCGACAACACGATCCTGAAGGCGGCCTACCTGAGCGGCAAGCGAGGCTGGTACATCGACCTGCCCGAGTCGGGCGAGCGCGTCGTCGCCGACGCGCGCTTCCGCGGCGGCCGGGCCATCTTCACCTCGATCGTTCCCGACATCAGCTCGCCGTGCGCTTACGGCGGCTCGGGCTGGGTGCTCGAGCTCGACGCGATGACGGGCAACCGCTTCGACAGCGCCACCTTCGATAGCAACGGCGACAACGTCCTGACCTCGGCCGACTACATCCGCCGCGGCGGCCAAGCCGGACAGGCGATGAACACGAGCGCGAGGCGCATCGGCTCGATCCCGGCGTCGCCCGGCTTCATGAGCAACCGCTCGGGCGGTGTCAGCGGGCTCGAGGACAAGTTCATCAATACCTCGGACGGCTCGGTCGTCCGGGTCCGCGAGACCTCCGGCGCCGGCCGGGAAGGGCGCGTCATGTGGCACGAGGTGCGTTGATCATGAAAGAGCTCGTTTCGCTGCCGCGCACTCGCGCCGCGTCCTTCATCCTCGCCGCGCTGGCGCTCGTTTCCGTCGCGACGGTTGCGCCGGCGAGCGGGGTGAGCGGCGCGAGCGCTCCCGCCGCCTCGGCGGTTCTCGCCGCCGCGCCGCAGCCGGCGCACGTGCAGGGCGACGAGAGCGCGAGCCTGCGTCGTGGCACGGTCGAGGCGGTCGACGGCCGCGGCACGCGCGTGCAGGTGCAGGGGATCTGGCTCGATCTCGTCGCCGGCCAGACGCAGCTGCTGCGCAGCGGCACGCGGGCGCCGCTCGAGACGCTGAAGGCCGGCGAAGCGATCCGCTTCACGGTCTCGGCGGGGACGGCGGCGCCGGCGCTGAAGGTGATCTATGCGCCGTGACGACCGCCGCTGTCGATCGCGCGCGCTCGCCGGCGCGCGCCGCGGCTTCACGCTGATCGAGATCATGATCGTCGTCGCCGTGATCGGCATCCTCGCCGTCATCGTCCTGCCGAGCTATCAGGATTCGGTTCGCAAGGCGCGACGCGCCGATGCACGCGCCGCGCTCGTGACGACCGCGCAGCTGATGGAGCGCTATGCGACCGAGCACGGCGGCTCGGGCTACTCGACGGCGACGCTGAGCGCTGCGCCGGGGCCGACCGTCGTCGCCAAGCCGGCCAGCGACAACGGCTACTACCTGCTGACGCTGAGCAACCAGGCGGCGGCGACGTTCACGCTGCGCGCCGCTCCGCAGGGCGCGCAAGCGAGCGACGCATGCGCGGCCTTCACCCTCGACGAACGCGGGGTTCGCGGCACGACGAGCACGACCAAGACGGTCGCCGAGTGCTGGTGATGCGAGCGCCGTCGCAACGGCGCTCGCGCGCCGGGCCTGACCTATCATCGCGCCGACCGGCCACCGGCCGATCCGGCGCGGCATGACGGATTCGACAAGCAAGACCGGGCTCGTTCTCACCGGCGGCGGTGCGCGCGCCGCCTATCAGGTCGGCGTCCTGCAGGCGGTGGCGCAGATCCGCCGCGATAGCGGCGCGGCGCCGGGCAATCTCTTTCCTGTCATCGCCGGAACGTCGGCGGGCGCGATCAACGCGGCCGCGCTCGCCTGTCGCGCCGACACGTTCGACGCCGCCATCGCCGGACTGGTCGACATCTGGCAGAACTTCCGCGCCGAGCAGGTCTACCGCTCCGACTCGCTTGGCGTGATCCGCACCGGCGCGCGCTGGCTGTCGATGCTGTCGATCGGCTGGGTGATCGCGCGCTGGAGCCGCGCCCGGCCGCGCTCGCTGCTCGACAACACGCCGCTCAAGACGCTGCTCGGCGAGCTCGTCGACACCAGCCGGCTGCATCGCGTCATGGCCGATGGCCACCTGCACGCGGTCGCGGTGACGGCGTCGAGCTACGGCTCGGGGCTGCACGTGACCTTCTACGACGCGCTCGGCGACATCGTTCCGTGGACGCGCTCGCAGCGCCTCGCGGTGCGGACGCCGATCACCGTCAACCACCTGCTCGCGTCGTCGGCGATCCCGTTCGTCTTTCCGGCGGTGGCGCTCGACATCGAGGGCCACGTCGAATACTGCGGCGACGGCTCGATGCGCCAGGCGGCGCCGATCTCGCCCGCGGTCCATCTCGGCGCCGAGCGGATCCTGGTCGTCGGCGCCGGTCGGATGCACGAGCCTCCCGGCGAGCGCAAGGGCAGCAGCGAATATCCCAACCTGGCGCAGATCGCCGGCCACGCGCTGTCGAACATCTTTCTCGATGCGCTCGCGGTCGACGTCGAGCGGCTGCAACGGATCAACGCCACGCTCGCGCTGCTGCCGCCCGAGTCGCGTGTCGCGACGAGCCTGAAGCCGATTCGCGTCCTCGTGATCTCGCCGAGCGAGCGGCTCGACGACATCGCGGCGCGCCACCTGACGAGCCTGCCGTTGCCGATCCGCGCCATGCTGCGCGGCGTCGGCGTGTCGGGCCAGGGCGACGATGCGCGCGGCGCAGCGCTCGCCAGCTATCTTCTCTTCGAGGCGCCCTACACGCGCGAGCTGATCGCGCTCGGCGTCAAGGACACGATGGCGCGGGTCGCCGAGGTGCGCGCGTTCTTCGACTGGCAGGAGGCGCCCGCCGCGATCGCCGCCGCGGCGTGAAGAAAGGCTTCGCGGTCGCGGCAAGCGCGGCGGCGAAGCCCGTTGACGGAGGCGGCGGCCTTACTTCTTGGGCGCGCTCGCGGCCGTCGACTTGGCTTCGGCCTTGGCACCCGCCGTCTTGGTGCCCGATGGCGACTTCTCGCCGCCGGTCTTGCCGGCAGATGCCTTGGTGGCGTTCGCCTTCGACGCGTCGCCGGCGCGCGTCGAGCCGGAAGCCGCCTTCGCGGTCGTCGGCGCCGATTTCACCGGCTCGACATACGGCGCGCCGGGGTAGGGCTTGCCGGCGACGGTCAGGCCGCCTTGCGAGAACTTGGCGGCGCTGCGGTCGCCGACGCCGCGGACGCGCTTGAAGAGGTCGTTCCAGTCCTTGAATTCGGCCTTCTTGCGCTCGCTGACGATCGACGCCGAGATGGTCGGGCCGATGCCGCTGATGGCCTCGAGCTCGGCCTGCGTCGCCTTGTTGGCTTCCACCGCGGCGAACGCGGTGGTGGCGAGCAGCGCGGCGAGCGCGGCGACGAATTTCTTGAACATGCGAGCTCCTGGGGTTGGGACGGTCCGGTCGTGGCGAGGTCGCGCCGGATCACCGCGTGGCCGCGACGCACGGCCGCCACCGTAACGGAAGCCGGCGCCGCCGCGTTGACGTCGGGAAGGATCAGCCGGACGCGCGCAGCGCCGCGGCGTAGCGGCCGACGCCGCTGGCGACGTCGGCGAAGGCGTGGCCGCAACCGACCCCGCGCAGCGCGCCGAGGTCGGCTTCGGTGAAGCACTGGTACTTGCCGACCAGCGCGGCGGGAAAGTCGATGTACTCGATCTGCCCGGCCGCGACGATGCCGGCGAGCGACATCGGCGCCTCGCCGCGCGCGGCGCGCTCGGCGTTGACGACCGCCGCGGCGACATCGTTGAACGGCTGGGCGCGGCCGCTGCCGAGGTTGAAGATCCCGCTCGCCTCGGGATGGTCGAGGAACCAGAGGTTGACCGCGACGACATCGTCGACGTAGACGAAGTCGCGCGCCTGCTCGCCGGCGCCGTAGCCGCCGTACGGCCCGAACAGCTTGACGCGGCCCTCGCTGCGCAGCTGGTTGAAGTGATGGAAGGCGACCGACGCCATCCTGCCCTTGTGCTGCTCGTGCGGGCCGTAGACGTTGAAGTAGCGGAAGCCCGCGACCTGCACCGTCGCCGTCGCCAGCATTCGCCGCACGACGTTGTCGAAGAGCAGCTTCGAATAGCCGTAGACGTTGAGCGGGCGCTCGAACGCCGGCTCCTCGCGAAACGTCGACGCGCCGCCGTACACCGCCGCCGACGACGCGTAGAGAAGGCGAACGTTCCTCGCCTGGCAGGCGTCGAGGAGCGTCTTCGAGCAGCGGTAGTTGAGGTCGAGCATGAGCCGGCCGTCGTGCTCCATCGTGTCGGAGCACGCGCCCTCGTGGAACACGGCGTCGACGCGGCCGAGCTCGCCGCGCTCGAAGCGCGGGTAGAAATCGCGCCGGTCGAAGTAGTCGCTGATCGACGCGCCGGCGAGGTTGGCGAACTTCTGTCCGTCGCTCAGGTCGTCGACGGCGACGATGTCGTCGATGCCGATCGCGTTCAGGCCACGCAGCAGGTTGGCGCCGATCATCCCGGCCGCGCCGGTGACGACGACCCTCACGCCGCGGCTCCCGCGCCGAACAGCTCGTCGTAGCTGACGCTCGCCGTGCCGAATTTGCCGACGACGATGCCGCCGGCGCGGTTGGCGATCGGCATCGCCTCGCGCACCGAGAGACCGCAGGCGAGCATCGCGGCGAGCGTCGCGATCACGGTGTCGCCGGCGCCGGTGACGTCGAAGACTTCGCGCGCCTCGGCCGGGACCTGCAGGTGGCCGGCCTGGTCGAAGAGCGACATGCCGTCCTCGGAGCGGGTGAGGAGGAGCGCGTCGAGCCCGAGCGCGGCGCGCAGCGCCTGCGCGCGCTCATGCAGCTGGGCTTCGCTGGTCCACGTCCCGATCACCTGGGCGAGCTCGTTGCGGTTCGGCGTGATGACGGTCGCGCCCTGGTAGCGCTGGTAGTCGCTGCCCTTGGGATCGACGAGGACCGGGAGCCCGGCGGCGCGAGCCGCTTCGATCATCGCCGGGATGTGCGTCAGCCCGCCCTTGCCGTAGTCCGAGAACAGGACCACCTTCGAGACAGTCAGCGCGTCGTTGTAGAGCGGGCGCATCTCGACCAGGACCTCGTGGTCGGGCTCCTCCTCGAAGTCGACTCGCAGGAGCTGCTGCGAGCGGCCGATGACGCGCAGCTTCACCGTCGTCGTCAACCGCGCGTCGCGCTTGGACAGGGTCTCGATCCCGCTCTTTTCGAGCAGACTCTCGAGCCGGTGGCCATGCTCGTCGTCGCCGATCGCCGTCAGCAGGCTCGGGTGCGCGCCGAGCACCTTGATGTTCCAGGCGACGTTGGCCGCGCCGCCGAGCCGTTCCTGCTCCTTGCTCGGGTTGACGCGAACGACCGGCACCGGCGCCTCGGGCGAGATCCGGTCGACCGCGCCGAACCAGTAGCGGTCGAGCATCGCGTCGCCGACGACGAGGACGCGCGCTGCCTTCAGCTGGTCGCGGGTGGGCGTGGTCGGCTTCAAAGGTCCTCCAATCGACGTGGAGGATACGTGTCCCAGCCGAGGCAGCCCGGGCATTGCCAGAAGTAGTGCTCGGCCTCGAACCCGCACGCGGCGCAGCGGTAGCGATGGAGCGGTCGCGCGGCGCGCCGGACCGCGTCGCGCACCGCGGCGGCCTCGTTCGCGGCGAGGCCGGGGCTCGTACCGGGGGTGGGCGGCGACGACGCCGCCGCCGCGTCGCCGCTCGCCGCCGCGAGCAGCGCCTGCGCCGCGCCGAGGCTCGGCTGCTCGCACAGGTGCGCGAGCAGCCGCTCGCGGCGGGTCGTGTCGTCGGGCTGGAGCGTCGTGATCGCCTGCAGCAGGTCGAGCGTCGGTGCCTTGTCGTAGAGCGCCTGCAGCCGCGAAAGAGCAGCGGTGTCGCCGGCGTGGCGCGCGCTCGTTGCGTAGCGCTTGGCGACGAGGTTGAACGCCGCCGGCCGAACCGACATCAAGGTGTTCCACCAGCCGAGCGCCGCGCCGTGGTCGCCGCGCGCGCCCGCGAGCTCGCCGGATAGAACGAGCGGCCGGGCGTCGGACGGGGCGGCGTCACGGGCGAGTGCGAGCTCGACGTCGGCGGCGTCGCGCTGGCCCGACGCGTCGGCCTCGAGCGCGAGCTCGCAGTGATAGTGGGCGATCCGCGACGCGAACGAGCCGCTGCCGCTCTGCTCGAGAAGCGCGGCGACGGCGGCGGCGGCGCGCCAGTCGCGCGAGCGCTCGTGCAGATCGAGCAGCGCGAGCCTCGCCTCGGTGTCGAACGACGTTCCGGCGAGCGCCTGGTAGGCCGCCTCGGCGCGATCGAAGAGGCCGGCCTTCATGTAGTCCTGCGCCAGGCCGTGCTGGGCCTGGTCGCGCTCGGCCTTGGAGAGATCGGCGCGGCCGAGCAGGTGCTGATGGACGCGCACCGCGCGCTCGTATTCGCCGCGCTTTCGGAACAGGTCGCCGAGCGCGAAGTGGAGCTCGGACGTGTCGGGATCCTGCTGGACGGCTTCGATGAACGCATCGATCGCCTTGTCGTGCTGCTCGTTGAGGAGCAGGTTGAGGCCCTTGTAGTAGACCTTGGGCGATTCCTGCCGCTCGCGCCGGTATTGGCGCGCGTCGAGGCGCGACGCCAGCCAGCCGAGGGCGAAGCCGCCGCCGCCCAGGCCGAGCGCCAGCCAGAGCAGCCACTGCGGATCAAAGTCCATCGCGAGGCGGATGGTTCGGGCCGGCCTCGGCCGGAACGAGCGCAGCCGAGGCGGCGGCGCGGTCTTCGGCGCGGCGCGTGTGCGTTCGCGCCATGCGGCGGTGCCGCCACCAGCTCGGCACCATCGCGAAGATGCCGAACGCGCAGCCGAAGCCGAACGCGGCGAGGACGATGAAGACCATCGGCGCGCGCCATTCGTAGCCGAAGAACCAGTTCACCACCGCGCCGTGGTTGTTGTTGAGCGCGAAGGCGAACAGCGTCAGGAAGACGGCGCCCCGGATGATCCAGACGAGCGCTCGCATCGTCGTCGCCGCGGACCGGCTCTAGCTCTCGCTCTTGTCGGCGGCGGCGGGGCTGCCGGCCGCGGAACTCTCTTCGGCCGCGCGCAAAGCGCCGACGCGCGCGTCGACCGCCTCGCGCAGGGCCTTGCCCGGCTTGAAGTGCGGCACCAGCTTTTCCGAGATCACGACCTGTTCGCCCGAGCGCGGGTTGCGGCCGACGCGGGGCGGGCGGCGGTTGATCGAGAAGCTGCCGAAGCCGCGGATCTCGATGCGGTGGCCGCGCGCCAGCGCGGAGGCCATCGCGTCGAGGATCGTCTTCACCGCGAACTCGGTGTCGCGGTGGGTCAGCTGGCCGAATCGCTCGGCCAGCTGGATGACGAGGTCGGAACGCGTCATGGAGTCCCTCGCCCGACGAGAACGCCTCGGGATCGGCCCGGCGCTCGGCCCGCCGGACTCATCGAGCTCAGGAGTCCTGGTTCTGGTTGTCGAGCTTGGCGCGCAGCAATGCGCCCAGGCTCGTCGTGCCGGCGTTTTCGCGCTCGCTCGCCTGCTGCAGGCGCTGCATGCCTTCCTGCGCGTCGGCGTTGTCCTTCGCCTTGATCGAGAGCTGGATCGAGCGCGCCTTGCGGTCGACGTTGATGATGATCGCCGAGACCTCGTCGCCTTCCTTCAGCACGTTGCGAGCGTCCTCGACGCGGTCGCG
>Ga0070671_100000838_pt1 | contig 22327 bp, 17 predicted proteins | sample KBSS73metaG_FD_65341 | JGI IMG/M metagenome (GOLD analysis project Ga0070671, IMG submission 65341) | Switchgrass rhizosphere microbial communities from Kellogg Biological Station, Michigan, USA - KBS S7-3 metaG | ecosystem: Host-associated > Plants > Roots > Rhizosphere > Soil ...
AACCGTCTCAAGAATCTCCGCGATCCTCGCGGACGTCAACTGCAATCGCGCCCGCTCATCCACCTCACGAAGCCTGCTCGCCCACGGCAGCAGGATATGGTTCTTCACCTCCCGAAACGGCGACTCCGCCCTCTCCAGCATCGTCTCCCAATCGTGGTGCACATACATCGCCGCACCATGATCGATGAAGTAAAGCTCGCGATGCCAGCACAGCAGGTTCGCGTTGCGCGGCGTGCGATCTACGTTCATAACGAACGCATCGAACCATACCGCCATCGAAGCCGTCTCCGCATCGGCTGCATCGCACGCAGCCGGATCGAACATCGTCGCGCCAGGAAGAAAGTCCAGCGCAAGGTTCAAGCCAACGCTCGCCTTCAGCAGATCACGAATCTCCTGGTCCGGCTCGTTGCGACCCAGCGCCGAGTCGACCTCCATGAAGACCAGCTCCGGAACGTTCAATCCCAGCTCGCGGCCGATCTCCCCCGCAACCAGCTCCGCCACCAGCGCAAGCGGTCCCTGTCCCGCGCCACGAAACTTCACAACGTACAAACCAAGATCGTCCGCAGCAACGATCGCCGGAAGGCTTCCGCCCTCACGCAGCGCCGTCACATACTGCGTCGCCCTGACCGTCCTGAGCTGCATCCACTCAAGTGTAGCGGTTGCGATCTATCTGCCGGCGGACGCCTTACCGGTGCCGGCTTGAAACTCCTCGTTCATCCAGACCTTCAGTGAATCGAGGCTCTGTTCGCGCCCGAGGAAGTCCTTCACCAGCTGCGTGGCCGGCTTCGACGCACCCGGCTCAAGCACCGTTTTGCGGTAGCGCATCGCGGTCGGGCCGCCGATAAGGTTCGTCCGGTCGAACTTCGAGAAGAAGTCCACCGCGATCACCTTATCCAGCATGTAGGTGTAGTAGTTCGACGAGTAGCCGGTGAGATGCGTGAAGCTCGCGTAGCCCCTGTTTCCGTCAACAAACGTAGGCTTGGAGAAGCGCTCGAAGTCTTCGCGCCACAGAGCATCGAAGTCCACGTCCGAGGGCGCGCGATCATGAATCTGCAAAGAGTACGTCGAGTACAGCAGCTGGCCTTGCACCCAGCGACCGCGACCATATGCTCCCGCAGCGTTCATCTTGTCCACTAGCGCAACCGGGATCACCTTGCCGGTCTTGTAGTCCTTCGCAAACGTCGAAAGGATTCCATAGTCGCGGAACATCTCCTCCAGCATCTGCGATGGGGCCTCCACAAAGTCGCCTTCCACGGCAAAGCCTCCGCCGTTCGACCACTGCCCCTGGCTGCCAAGGATGTGATGCATCAGGTGCCCAAACTCGTGGAAGAAGACCACGACGTCGGAGTATTCCATCAACCCCGGATCGTTCGTGACGCCGCCGGGGAAGTTGCAGATAAGTGCACCCTCCGGAAGCTGGCGCCCCCGAATGCCCGGGATGATAGGCGCCGAGGAGAACCACTTGTCCTTGCCTTCGCGCGGATGCATGTCCAGGTAGATCCGACCAAGCTTCTTGTGATCGGAGCTCACAGCATCGAAGACGTCATACGTCGAGACCGACGCGTCCCAGGTTTTCGCATTCGGGACCGCCTTGAACTCCACGTGGAAGAGACGCGCTGCAGTGGTCAGAATTCCTTCCTGCACCGGCATGTAGGGGAAGTAAGGCCGCACGCTCTGCGCGTCGAAGTCATACTTTGCCCGGCGATACTGCTCCGCCCAGTAGCCACTGTCGGAGGCCAGAATGTTCTTCAGGTCCGGCTGCCGGCTCTGTGCGTACTGCAGCAGAAGGGCATACTCCTTGTTCGCGATTCCCTGCGACGCGTCATCGACCTCTTTCAGAAACGTCTTCAGGTTGCTTGCCGAGCCCATCATCTGGTCGGCCATTGCAAAATCCGCAAACGTCTTGTAGCCGAGCGTCGTCGCCAGCTCCTGTCTCGCCTCCAGGATGCTCTTCAGCACCGCTACATTCTTCGGATACGCCCGCGTGTTGTAAGCGATGTACATGCGCTTGCGCAGATCCGCGTTCATGGCGAAGCTCATCACCGGCGTTGAGTCCGGCGAGTCTGTATTCAACGTGTAGGTCCCGTCAGCCTTTGGCTTGTGCCGCGCAATGTAGTCTTCCGGCAGGCCATCAAGCTCCGACTTCGTCGCCGAGATCTCCAGCTTTCCGTCCGCGACGTTGCGCCCGAAGACCAGCGACTGCTCGGTGATCTTGTCTTGCAGTTGGCGGAGCTTCGCCCGCGTCGCGTCGTCCTTGTCCACACCCGCAAGCCGGTATTCCAGCAGAGCGCGCTCCACGTAATGCTTCGTCGCCGGATCGTCAGCCGGAAGAGGAACCGCGGCCAGCGCCTTGTAAACCGCCTGGTTCAGGCTTAGGTCCGTCTGAACCGACGAGATCTTCGCCACCAGCGCCTGCCCCTTATCGCGCAGTGGAGCGGCATCGCCCACCGCATACATCAGGTAGGCCTCATTGCCCGCCAGTGAAAGCTCGTTTAATGCATCGTCGTATGGCCGGACCGTATTGGCGACCGTATGCTCGCCTGTCACCGCCGTCATTTTGTCGATGTCGGCCTTCACGGCGGCCAGGCGTGCAGTCACCCACGTCTCCAGAGCCGCCGGGTCGGCTCCTCCCGCCCAGGCATGCAGCGGATCCTGTGCTCGCACTGAAACTGAGGCAAGAGTGAGGCAGCAATGAACAATGATCGTGCTTCGAAAGAGCGTGCGATAGGCAGCCAAGCGAGTTCCTCCAGAAAGATTGCGAGCTAATTGTATGAAGAAGCCTGGGAACCGGCGAAGTACATCCGTCACATCATTTAGCCTTTTAGCTAAAGGACACCTAAAAATGGCCATCGCCGAAGATCTCGCCCACGTCATCCACCAGGAGGCCGAACTCCGCCTGCCCCGCTTCGACAACGAGGATGCCTGGAAGCTGGGGGTCCTGCTCCGCGACCTCGCCGTCTCCCGTGGCCATACCCTGGTCATCGATGTGCGCCGCTTCGGTCAGCCTCCGCAACCCCTCTTCTACGCTGCGCTTCCCGGCACCACCCCGGACAACGCCCGCTGGGTGCAGCGCAAATCCAACGTCGTCGCGCGCTTCCATCGCAGCTCCTACCAGGTCGGCCTCTATCTCGCCCACAACAACCTCACCTTCGTTGACAAATATGCACTGCCTGACGCCGACTACGCCCCGCACGGCGGCAGTTTCCCCCTCCACGTCACTAACGTCGGGGTTGTCGGTGCAGTGACGGTGTCTGGGCTTCCCCAGCGCGAGGACCACAATCTCGTCGTTGAGGCACTGTGCCTCACACTCGGCCGCGACCCGGGCGAACTGCGTCTAGCCTAGCTACTCGCCTTCCTCAAAAGAGGCAGCGACAAACCTGTCGAATCGTGCTCTTATAATCCATCCCTCCCGTGTGCCGATAAGGCTTTTGAGGATTCTATGCTCCGCGGCCATCGCGGCATCCATCTCCGCTTATCGCTCGGCGTCGTGTTGACCGCGGTCGCACTTGCGGTCGGCTGCGGCTCCGGAGTCGTCTCCACCCCTTCTTTAACCAGCGATCCCATTTCGAATGGGGCTTCTCCCACGCCGATTCGACACGTCGTCATCATCATGCAGGAGAACCGCACGGTCGATAACCTCTTCAACGGTTTCCCGGGTGCAGACACGGTCCCCTCAGGCCTTTCGAACGGCCAGGCTATCCCGCTCCAGCCCGTCGCACTTAACGACGCCCGCGAACTCAATCACTCCCACGGCAGCTGGTGGAAGAACTGGAATGGCGGAAAGATGGACGGATTTGCCAGCTCTGCTCCCGACAACCTCGCCTATTCCTATGTTCCGCAGGCGGATGTCGCCGCTTATTGGAAGCTTGCCTCCACCTACACCTTTGGTGACCGGATGTTTCAGTCCAACACCGGCCCCAGCTTCGTCGCGCATCAGTACATGATCGCCGGACAGTCCGGCAACGCGAGTGGAAATCCCAGCGGCACCCTATGGGGATGCGACGCCGACCCTGCTTCGCGCGTCGCCATCATTGGCCCCAACGGCACTGAGCTTCAGGGGCCCTATCCTTGCTTCGACTACCAGACCATGGCCGATCTGCTCGATGCGAAGGGAATCTCCTGGCGCTATTATGCCCCCGGCGCCGGTGACGGCTTCTTCGTCCTCTCCGCCTTTCAGGCGATCCGTCACATCCGTTTCGGGACAAACTGGGCCTCGAACGTCATTTCGCCCGAGAGCACAGTCCTCACCGACATCAAAAATGGGAAGCTCGCCCAGGTGACATGGATCGTTCCCACGCTGGCGCGCTCCGATCACCCCAACTCCGGTAGCAACGAGGGGCCCGACTGGGTCGGCTCCATCGTCAACGCAATCGGTGCCAGCAAATACTGGAACTCCACCGCCATCTTCATCTCATGGGACGACTGGGGCGGCTGGTATGATCACGTCCCGCCACCGCAGGTAGACGCCATGGGCCTCGGCTTCCGCGTCCCGGTCATCGTGGTCTCCCCCTACGCGCGACGAGGCTATGTCTCACACGTCACGCACGAGTTCAGCGGCTTCCTTGCTTATATGGAAGACATCTTCAATTTGCCGAAACTCGGCTCCAGAGACGTGAACGCAGACAACTTCAACGACTGCTTCGACTACACTCAGACGCCTGCAGCTTATGTTCCCGTGCAGACCCGACGCTCTGCCGACTTCCTCATTCACGAAAAAGTCTCTGGACCTCCGGACGACGACTAGTCCCCTGCGCCCTCGCGCGGAGCGCCGCAACTATCCTGCTCCGAAGCTGGTTAATCTCGCTAAAATCGGGACCTCCTTTCGTCATGCATCAACTCCCCAACATCACGGCACAGGCGACATATTCCACCGTCACTGCGTGGATTTGGGTCTTAGGTCTTATCCTCCAAATCATCCTCTTCATCGCGCTCTTCAATCGCCGAATCGCCCCCGCGTATCCGCTGTTCACCGTTTTTGTGGGGTTCTATCTCATCCGCTCCGTGTTCCTTTATCTTTCCTTCGACTACGTCAGCCGCCAAACATATGGCCGACTCTATAACTTCCTGTTGCTGTTCGACATTCTCATTCAGCTTGGGCTAGCAACGGAGCTATGCGCAGCTCTGATTCGCTCCATGGATGGATGGACGACGAACCGCCTTCTCTACGTCACCAGCATCACCTTACTCGCCGCGTTAGGGACATGGCTCGCCGTAAGCGTGATGCCCCACACGAGCATCCGGCTCGATCGCAGTCAGTTATTCTTCTCCATCATCGCCATCTCCCTCCTCATCGCGAGCCTTCACTCCTCAAACGGACTTTTTCGAACCATCGCACAGGGGTGGGGAATCTTCGGTATCGTAAGCTTCACTGCCGATATCGGTCGCGTCGTGGCGGGTGCCGGTAACCATCCCCGCACATACGCTGCATGGTCGTACGCGCTTGCCACGACCTACCTCATCGTCGTCGTTTTCTGGCTCGCGATGCTTCGTTCTAACAAGGGCGTTGATGCATCCACTCGCAAATCGCTTGCCTGAAATGCTGCATATGGTACCGTTCAAAAATGCGCCGATTTGCTCTTGCTTTTGCATGCTTGCTTGTCCCCGCCTTCGTCTCCGCACAGATGCCTGTATCACCGGAGACGCGCTCCACTATCGCCCACATCATCGGCGACATCATGGTCAACGGCCAGGCCTACGAGTACGACCGCCAGCTCTCCGACAACATCGGCCCGCGCCTCACCGGCTCAGACAACTACGTCCACGCCGTCGCCTGGGCGCAGGAGCAGTTCAAGACGCTCGGCCTCACCAACGTTCACACTGAATCATGGAAGATTCCTGCCACCTGGGAACCCGAGATTTCGGCTACCGGCCGCATCATCACACCGCGCGAGCAGACTCTGCACATCTACTCCTACGGGTGGAGTCCCTCCACCCCGGACTCAGGCTTGAAGGGCAACGTAGCCTACCTGAAGCACCTGACCAAAGCGGGCATCGACGCACAAAAGGAAGCACTCTCGGGCAGCATCGTTCTGATTGATCGCCAGAGCATCGGCGAAAACCCCGCCTTCGGACAGCTCTTGCAGGCCCTGGATCACCTTAAGACAATCGCTCCCAAGGCGGTTCTGATCGTCGGTGGGCCAAACGGCACCCAGTCCGCCAGCTCCTTCACGATCGATGCAAGCATCTCGCCTTACCCCATCGCACAGGTCGGCCTTGAAGACGTCCTGCTGATAAGGCGCATGCTTGACCGCGGCCCAGTCACAGTCGAGTTCTCCTTTAAGAACCGCATTCGCAAAGACGTTCAGGTTAACAATGTCATCGCGGAGATTCCCGGCAGCGATCTCCCCAACGAGGTCGTCATCGTCGGCGGGCACCTCGATTCGTGGCACCCCGCCACTGGCGCGCAGGACAACGGCACCGGCTCCTCTACCGTCGTCGAGGTCGCCCGCGCCATCAAGGCCAGCGGCCGCGCTCCTCGCCGCACCATGCGCTTCATGCTCTTCGGCGGCGAAGAGCAGGGACTCCTCGGCTCGACCGCATACGTCAGGAACCATCGCGCCGACCTTGCCTCAATCGACTGCGTCCTGATCTCCGACACCGGAGGCGAGCGTGCCAAGGGCTGGTACCTGATGGGCCGCGACGACGAGAAAGACGCGCTCAAGAACGTTGAGCCTCTGCTCGCCGGCCTCGGCTCCAACGACACAACGCCCTCAACCGAGTTCCTCTTTCAGACCGACCACATCTCCTTCGATCTTCTTGGCGTTCCCACGCTGGTCCTCTGGACCGACGTCGAAAAGTATTTCAAGCTGCACCACAAGGCGTCCGACTCCTTCGATGCCGTCAACCAGGCCGACCTGAACCAGGGCGTGGCCACTACAGCCGCAACCGCATACGCTATCGCCGACTCCGCCCAACCCTTTGCCCCGCACCAGACTCCCGCGCAGGTCGAAGACTGGCTCAAGAAGGCCAGCCTGTGGGACGACTACCAATACTTCAAAAACGCCGGCGTCTTCCCCTAGCCAAATAATCGTTACTGAACTCCGGAGTGCAAGCTACACTCAATCGCAGCTTGCACCTCACATCGCATCCCGCACTGCACACTCTCTTCGAGACGCTCGCCTATGCCGTCGGCTATCAGTTCTACCGCCGCAGCCGCGCGCGCTCCGGCGACATCATCGCGGACGACCAGCGCTGGATCGTCATCGCCGCCGCAGCCGTAGGTGCCCTGCTCGGCAGCCGCATCCTCGGCGTACTCGAACAAGCCCCGCGCACAGGCATTCACTGGCAATCCTTCCTTGTTCCCGGCGGCAAGACCATCGTCGGCGGCCTGCTCGGCGGCTGGGCCGCCGTCGAGATCACCAAGCGCCTCCGCGGCATTCGCTCACGCACCGGCGACCTTTTCGCCGTTCCGCTCTGCATCGGCATCGCCGTCGGCCGCATCGGCTGCCTCCTCGCCGGCCTCGCCGACGACACCTGCGGCACCCCCACCATGCTCCCCTGGGGCATCGACTTCGGCGACGGCCTCCACCGCCATCCCACGCAACTCTACGAGGTAGCCTTCCTCCTCGCGCTCGCGCTTCTGCTCCACCGCTTCAATAAACGCCCACACCGGGAAGGCGCAACCTTTCGCCTCTTCCTCGCCGCTTACCTCACATGGCGGCTGCTCATCGACTTCATCAAGCCCCAACCAACGCTGTGGGGACTCAACCTGATTCAGTGGGCCAGCGTCGCTGGCCTGATCTTTCTCGTATCGGACCTCAACGCCATGATCACCTTCTATCGCGCCGCGCCTGTAACCAAGGAAGACTGAATACGATGTTTGATACCGAACCATCCCGAGACTATCCGTCGCTGGCGAAAATGGCCGCCTTCTTCGCCAGCGTCTTCATCATCTGCGTTGGCGTCTGCGGATACAGCACGACAAGCGGACGGGACGAATTCGGTGGCATACCCGGCTTTCTCTCCTTCATTGGAATGGCGGCCACGGCTATTAGCTTGTTAGCTATCGGCATAGCCGCGATCATCGATCTCATAGGCAAGCGATATTACAAATGGAGCGCGAGATTCTGTGCTAAGAATGGTCTTCAACCGAAACTACTCAAACGTCTATGAGCGATCCGCAGTCGACTATCCCGTCTGTTCCTCCGCCACCGCCGCGCCAACGCAGCACACTTGCCAAGCTCGCCATCATCTTCGCCGTCGTAGGAATCATCACCTTCGGCCTCTGCAGTGTCACCCTCATCAACTCTTCGAACGCGATGAACGGTCCCGTCTTCCCCATCTCTTTGGTCATCGTCGGGATCTGCACGCTTGGCCTCCTGGTCTGCGCCGTCGCCGGAATCATCAACATATTGCGAAGGCCACGTAGCAGCTAGGCCAAAAACTAACGATCCAGACACCCCATTACTGAGCACACACTATGCAAGAGCCTTGGCGAAACCAAACCGGTATCGCGAAATTCACCACAATCTTCGCTGTCACGTTAGTAGTCGCCACTGGGCTCTGTGGAGCAAACTACTTCGTCATCCAAGTCATACCCTTCCGTCCAACATCCAGCGTGAGCAACATGATTGGCCAGGCGTTGGTTTTCACCGCTTTCCTCGAGTCAGCCGCAATGGTTATCTCCTTACTCGGCCTCATCCTGATCGGCATCATCGCGATCGCCCGCGCAATCAAGAACCACTTCACCACTGCCTAAGGAACACCATGCCAGCCCCAACCCGCCCCTACCTCTTCTACGACACCGCCATCTCCCTGTGCACCACGTGCTACCGCCGCATCGACGCCAAGCTCGTCTTTGAAGATAACCGCGTCTTCATGCTCAAGCGCTGCCCCCAGCACGGCTTCGAGCGCGTCCTCATCTCCGACGACGTCGACTACTACCGCCGCTGCCGCGAGGTCTTCATCAAGCCGCCCGAGATGCCCGACCGCTACAACACGCCCATCAAGTACGGCTGCCCCTACGACTGCGGCCTCTGCCCCGACCACGAGCAGCACTCCTGCCTTTCCCTGCTCGAGATCAACGACGCCTGCAACCTATCCTGCCCCATCTGCTACGCGCAGTCCGGGACGCACCGCACCGAGTTCAAGCCGCTCGACCAGATCGAGCGCATGCTCGACTGCATCGTAACCAACGAGGCCGAGCCCGACGTCGTGCAGGTCTCCGGCGGCGAGCCCACCATCCACCCGCATTTCTTCGAGGTGCTCGATGCCGCCAAGCGGCGCCCCATCCGCCACCTGATGGTCAACACCAACGGCATCCGCATTGCGCAGGACGAGGCCTTCGCCGGACGCCTCGCCACCTACATGCCCAACTTCGAACTCTATCTACAGTTCGACTCCCAACGCCGCGACCCCCTGATGCAGCTACGCGGCGCAGACCTTCGGAATATTCGCGAACGCGCCCTCGAGCGCCTCAACAAGCTCAACATCTCCACTACCCTCGTCGTCACCGTCGAGCGCGGGGTCAACGACGACGAATTGGGTGGCATCGTAGACTTCGCCCTGCAACAGCCCTGCGTACGCGGAGTCACCTTCCAGCCCGTCCAGCAGGCAGGCCGTCTGGGCAACTACAACTCAGCCGAGCATCGCCTCACACTTTCAGAAGTACGCCGCCGCATCCTTGCGCAGACCTCCGTATTCAAGCCTGAGGATCTCATTCCTGTCCCATGTCACCCAGACTCGCTCGCCATGGGCTACGCCATGAAGCTCGGCGGCAAGGTAGTCCCCCTCACCGGTATGGTCTCTCCCGACATTCTTATCAACGGTGGGCGCAACACCATCATCTACGAGCAGGACCCCGCCGTCCGCGCTTCCATCGAGCAGAGCCCCGAGTTGCGCAGTCACATCTTCAAACTCTTCTCCACCAATCACTCTCCGCAATCACAGGCGAGCACTTTACGCGAGCTGCTCTGCTGCTTGCCGCAGGTATTCGCACCAAAATCACTCAATTACGAAAATCTCTTTCGCATCCTCATTGTGCAGTTCATCGATGCCCAGACCTTCGACTTGCGCTCCATCAAAAAAACCTGCATCCACATCGCGCACCCTGACGGTCAGCGTCTGATTCCCTTCGACACCTACAACATGTTCTACCGCGACAACCTCGAGCAAACACGCCTCACTCCGCTGCGCCATCAGGCCTTCGCATAGCCGCATCACCGAATCTCAAACACCCAACGGCCTGCCACCACATCGCTCAAAGTCTTCAACTGCACGCGATACAGCGCAGGCCCCCACGAGCGCTGCATTCCCGGGTCCGCCAGTTCGATCTTCTCCACATTGAAACGAAGCGTAGCAGCGTCATACTTCAGCCGCACATCATTAACACCAGCCTTCTCCGAACGAAACGCGATCTCGCCTTTTCCGTCCGCCGGCATGCGCGAGGACATAAACGACAGCGCTACGGGTGCGCTCTTCGTCAGTTCAAATTCCTCTGTCACACGCACCATACCGGCCTTACGATCGAGTGCAACCTCGCGCATCCAGCGCTTCGCGCCAGCCTCCGGCGGATACGTAGTTGCCAGATTCATCGTGATCCGAGCCGCCAAGTCAGTCGTCGCGTACTTGATATCAGTTGCCGCATAAGAGGAGCCATCATGCTGCATCACTCCTCCAATCGTCGGCAGGTTGTGATACGCAGACTGCATCGTCCAGATACTGTACCGCTCCGCGCTAAAGGTCTTCGCCGTATATGCCTCCACGCCGGGATCGATAATCACAGGCTCACCGTCGTGAAAGACGATGAAGCTGCCTGAGTCACAGTGCCCATGGCTGCGCCCGTTGCTCGCCGCCTGCACCGCAAGGTAGAAGCCGTCGGTCGTCCCCGCCTTCTCACGAGCCGTCATCAGGTGCAGCGCCGGATACCACGCATCGCGCCCCAGGGCATCTGCTCTCTTTGCCACGCGAATGTCTCGCACGCACGTCACGTACAGCAGCGATCGCGCCAGCGTCGGCAGTCCTGCCCCGAGCGCCGCCTCCAGCTTCGCCTGATCCCCCACCACTCCCATGCTGTCGATCGCGGAGTGATACGCGCCAAACTCTGTCAGCACTGGGAGCTTCGCGGCTACACCATACCGATACACCAGTTCCGGCGTCGGAGCATCTTCCATGTGCGCGTCGCCGTAGTTCACAAATGCATTCCCCGCAATGTGCACATCGGCGATGTACTGCCCCATACGTTGCACAAATGGATTAGTCATCACGTCCGCCGCTCCGTTCACTGCCGATGCCAGCGTCCGGACGCAATCGAAGTACGACCCCGGCGACCGCTGCCAGTACACCGGTCCCTCCTCGCATCCTCCATCAGGCGAGTAGTCGCTCAGAAACTCATCCAGGCTGCGACAGCTCTTCTCAATCGCGCGCTGCCTGCGCTCCACATCCTGCTCCAACAGCAGGTTCGTCGCTAGCCAGTTTGAGTTGATCCAGGGATTCCAGTTGTTCAGATGAATCCGCTTCGGTAGAACCACATTCGCACCGAAGTCGATCCACTTCTTCGACGTCTCGCGCTCCTGCTCCAACCCCATCCACGAAAAGTCATCCCGCTCCAGCAGCGGATCGAGAATGCGCCGCTTCGCCTCCGCGCGAATACGTTGTGAGATCAGCGGCGACACAGCGCCCAGTCTCTCGCCAAGCAGATATTCCGTCCATGCCAGCGTCGAAGCGGTCTCTGCCGCAAACAGATCTACGATCGGCTCCGACACATCCGGTAAGCCCACCTTCGCCTTCTGTGCACCCAGGTGCGCCGGCACTCCCCAGAAGCTCTCCTCACAGATCAGCCACACTCCGTTTGCAATCTCGTCGAGATAGCGCCCATCCCCCACCGCACATTCGCCCAGCACGAGGTCCACAAGCCTGTGCCGCCGCCCGAACTGAGCCGACTCATACCGCGTTCGATTTCCGTTGCGTTTGAAGTCAAGCGCCGTCGTCGCCAACAGCGATGGCCACTCCTTGCCCTTCCACACATCCGCTCGCTTCACCATCGCGGTGCGCAGGTCCTCCGGAACCTGCATCCACGCTTCGCGCTCCGCCACCCGCGGATACGGATGCCATGCGCCCACCGGCACCAGCTTCGATCGCAGAAGCTCCGGCGTAAACGTCGTGCTTAACAGCCGCTTCGGCGGGCCGGCGATCTCGCTTCCAGCTTGTCCAAATGCGACCTTCTCAAATGCAGGAGACAGATAACTCCCACCCACCATGGCGGCCGAGCCGCGCAAAAGCTCTCGACGATTCATGCGAACCACTATCGCATCTTTACCTTGAATCGAGCCACCGGTTCACGACAACAATTGCCCGTTCAATATCTCGGCCCTTTACTTCGACCATGTAGAAATGATCGCCGCCTTCATCGGTTTCTTTATGAAAGGTGCTCCAGATTCCTGCCTCTGATAGTGCCTCAGATGCTGAAGCAGCGTCGTTTTGTTCATCGCATGCAAATGCTTCCGACACAACTTCGTCACCGTCACGCAATCCATTGTTTGCTGCCGGAACAACCTCTCGTTCAGGAAACAACTGCATAGTCCTTCGCAGACAATCCTGAGCAAGTTCAACATCCTCGCGCTTCACAAAGATCTCCATAACAATCCTTGGGCCCTCGTTGAAGCCGAACCCCAAACCGTGCTCTCGAACACTATGATCACGCACTTCGAAACGAATGCCATCCTGCCGCAAGAAGTTGCACGCCATTCCTGCGTGAATTGCATCAAAAAAAGTATTAAGACATACCAACCCATCCTCCGAATCTGTCAATCAGCCCCTCCCGCCAACTCACCCCGTACCCTATCCATCGTCGCAAGATAAAAATGCAGGTTATGCACCGAATTCAGGGTCAGCCCCAGCGGCTCTCCCGCCACAAACAGATGCCGCAGATACGCCCGCGTATACCGCGCGCACACCATGCACCCGCACGTCGCGTCGATCGGCCCCTGGTCCTCCGCATACTCCTTGCGCTTGATGTTCATGCGCACTGGCAGCCCGTCTTCGCCGCGCGCAAACACCAGCCCATGGCGCCCAGCACGGGTCGGCAGCACGCAATCCATCATGTCCACCCCCATCTTCGAGTACTCCTCAATCTCGTCCGGATAGCCGACGCCCATCACATAGCGTGGCTTGTCCGTTGGCAGCCACTCCAGCGTGCGAGCAATCATCTCGCGAGTCACCTCGCGCGGCTCGCCCACCGCAAGGCCTCCAATCGCATAGCCGGGAAGATCCATCTCGACCAGATGCTCTGCTGATTCCTTCCGCAGATCGACGTACATCCCGCCTTGCACTATGCCAAACAGATTCTGCGTTGCTCCGTTCAACTCCGCATGCCACGGCACTTTGTGCTTGTTCGCCTCGAAGTGATCCTTTGACCGCTGCGCCCAGGCATGCGTCAGCCCCATCGACTCTTTCGTGCGCTCCCAACTCGCGGGCGTCTCCACGCACTCGTCGAAGACCATCGCAACATCCGCGCCCAGCGCAATCTGTACATCGATCGAGTGCTCCGGCGAAAAGAAATGCCGAGAACCATCCAGATGCGAACGAAACTCCACCCCATCCGGAGTAACTTTGCGCAGGATGCTCAAGCTGAAGACCTGGAAGCCCCCCGAGTCCGTCAGCATCGGCCGCTGCCAGCCCATAAAGCGGTGTACGCCACCCAGTCGCGCAATCAGCTCATGTCCAGGCCGCAGATACAAGTGATACGTGTTGGCAAGAATAATCTCAGCGCCACGAGGCGTACCATCCGGCTTCGGCGGCCCGATCCGCTCCAGCACCCCCTGCTCCACCGCCTTCACGCTCGCAGCTGTTCCCACCGGCATAAACACCGGCGTCTGCACTACCCCATGCGGCAGACTCAGCGCCCCGCGCCGTCCACCGCTTGCGGCTGTTTTCTCTATTTCGAAGGTTAGACCCATCTAGCAAATTGTATCGACATCGAGGGACTGCATCGCGGCAACTCCTACTTCAGAAGCTCAGCTACCGCCTGCTTCACACTTACGGTATCGGGCAATGGCTTGAAGTCCCGATGAATTGCATGTTGCTTCTTCCCGATAGCCTTAAGAAAGATGATGCGGCCATTGATATCTGTATCCAACGAGAGCGTCTTCCACTCATCGCCATTCACCCGGCTTCGCGTCGTGCTGAAGTTACTACCCGCGTGAATCGTAGCCAGCAGCCCATACCCTATGCTCACATCCTCTGGTAGGCGGCCTTCGATCCTGTGCAGTCGCATCAACTTCTCATCGACCAGCATCGATCCCGACATGCCATGAATCACGCGCTCCTCGAGCGACTGCGGCGCATACGCAGGATCCGGACGAAAGTCGATCCGCCAAAATCCTCCGTCCTCGTGCATTCCTTCCAGCACAAATGCCTTTGGCAGCATGGAGAGCATCTCCCTCGCGTGCTTCTCGTCGTTCTTCAACCCAGCTGCGCTCTTTTCAAACGACTCCGGATGATCCGCGATACCGTTCAGCCTCGCCCTCTCTGCCGCGGCGCGATCGCCGCTCAGCGCTTGGCCGTCCTCTGCAATCAGCATCCTGATCTTCCCTGCCTGCGTCTCCGCAACGCGCTCCGTCCACAGGTGGCCGCCGGTGCGCTCTGACCTCTCCTCCGAGACGTAGAGGAACATGCGCAGGCTCTTCTCAGCAGTACCTTCATTCGCCACCATTTCATCCACCACCTGATGCGCTGTCTTCCCACTTTGCGCAACGGCAATCGGAATCAACAACACACCGCGCAGACACATCAATCCGGCAATCAACGCAGACCGCAACGCTCGCCACTTCACTTGTCTCAATGCACACCCTCTTGAATAGTAGATGCACCCTAAGGCAAACTCTCGTAGCTCGGATCTTTATCTTTCGTTCCGGAACTCGCGACTATCTCTGCTTGTCGGCTCGCCGTGTCATTGTCGCTGCCGCGCTAGCCGCCGCTGCCACAGCTAACCCAGCCGCAATCAACGCCACAGTGCGATAACCCGCCACGAAGGCTTCATCGATCGCCCGTCGTGCGGCTTCGTCTGTCGTGTCGATCGCTGCCAGCTTCACACGCTGCAGTTCTACATGCTCCACCACTTCCCGCGGCACCCGTGCCGCGTTTAGCCCGCGACTTAGCGAAGGCGCAAAGACGTGGAAGAAGATCGGAGCGAAAACTGCCAGCGCCAACATGCTTGCAACCTGCGACACTGCGTTGTTTACCCCCGAAGCAGCTCCCGTACGCGACCCGTCAACCGAACTCAACACCACCGTCGTCAACGGAGCAACGCTGATCGCCATGCCTAGGCCCAGCAACACCATCGCTGGGAAATACGTCGTCCAGTAAGGGCCGCCAATACCCGGCCTGGCCATCGCCGCATAACCAAGAGCAACGATCAACGGTCCCACGATCAATGGCACCCGCGCCCCGTAACGATCCAGCAGTCCGCCCGACCAGCGCGATAAAAGAAACATCAGCACAACCAACGGAGTCAGTGCCGCCCCGGCATGCGTCGGCGTGTAGCCCTGCACCTGGATCAGATTCAACGGCAGATAGAACAGAGCTCCGCCCAGCGCTGCATACAAAAAGAACGTTAATAGGTTTGCACCAACAAAGCCTCGGTTCGCAAACAGGTCCAGCGGAAGCATCGGGGCGCTGCAATTCCTCTCGTATCGCACAAGTGCGATCAACAGCGCCACTCCAACGATGGCGACCAACCGAACATGTTCGCCACCCTGCGTGCTCTCGATCAGCGCATAGGTCACGCCGCTCAACCCGCCAACTGCGAGTAGCGCGCCTACCCAATCCAGGCGCTTCGGAGGCGCACTCCTCTGTCTATCCGACGGAACACGCCACATCACAATCAACACTGTCAATACAGCTAGGGGCGCGTTCACAAAAAATACCCAGCGCCACGAGCCATGCTCCACCAGCCATCCGCCAATCACTGGCCCCAGCGCCGTCATCATCGAGGCAAACCCTGACCATGTCCCGACCGCTCTGCCGCGTTTCTCCGGAGCAAAGTGCGCACTCACCAGCGCGAGGCTGTTCGGCACCAGCATAGCCCCGCCCACACCCTGCACGGCGCGCGCCGCAATCAACTGTCCAATACCGGTAGCCACGCCGCACCATACGGAAGCTGCAGCGAACAAAACCACGCCGCCCAGAAATATCTTTCTCGGCCCCAGCCTGTCCCCCATCGCTCCGCCCACTAGCAGCAGCGACGAAAGCAACAGCGCATACGACTCAACCACCCATTGCGCCTGCGCCCCACTCGCCCCCAGCGCATGCTGCATCGCAGGCAACGACACGTTCACCACTGTGCCGTCGATGAACTCCATGCCGGAGCCCAGTACAGTCGCAGCCAACACCCATGCGCCTGCGCGCGCTGCTCTGTCCTGGCATTCGCCGGAGAGAATCGCAGCTTCATCGCACGGCATCCGGCCAGTGTTGATCACGAATCCAAACTACACCAACCCCGTTCGCAAAAAGAAAGGCCGGCGACTCCGTTGGAGCAGCCGGCCCTGGTTGATGATTTCGCGCGCTAGAACAACACCTTCGCTCCGAACTGGATAATGCGGGGATCGAACGTGCTCGTTATCGTGCCGCCCGTCAACCCCGACCCCGATGTTCCGATTCCGCTGCCCGGCTGGGTGAAGTTGGTGTGATTGAACGCGTTGTACAGCTCGCCGCGGAACTCCACCTTCATCCTTTCCAGCGGTGTGTCGAAGCGCTTGTTGAACGCCAGGTTCAGCGTCGTAAAGATCGGGCTGCGACCCGGATCGCGCGCCATGTTGCCGAATGGGCTAACCGGTACACCATTGACGACACTGGTGGTCGTCGGCAGGGAGATCGCGGCAAGGTTGATGTATTGCAGCGAGGTGCCGGTCGACTTCGACTTGTCCAGTGAGTTCAACGTCTGACCAGCAACGCGATTCGGACGGTAGAGGTTCGATCCACGATAGCTCGCGGCAATACCCGACACCTGGTTGGCCGTCGGCGGCGTGTACTGGATCTGGTAGGGGAAACCACTCATCGCCTGGTTCACGGCAGAGACCTGCCACTGCCCCAGGACCTGGTTGGCGATACCGCCTGTGTTCATCCAGCGACGTCCACGACCGAAGGGCAACTCGTAGACCAGTGAGGTTGTGTTGACGATGGGCTGGTTATATTCCGATTGCCCATAGTCTCCGGCGGGGTTGCGATAGTCCTGGAACGACGGGGTGTTCGCTTCGAGCGAAGCGCCGGCGTTGTCCAAAGCGTGCGACCAGCTGAAGGAGTTCAGCAGCGTCAGACCGGCAACCATGCGCTGCTCGTACCGCACCTGGAGCGCGTTGTAGTTCGAGTAAGCCTGGTGCAGCGCAACGGTGATATCTCCATACGTCGAGATTGGGCGTGTGAACTTGTTGTTCGTGATCACCTTCGGATCAGCCTGGTTGTAGTTGCCGAACTGCAGTAGCTTCAGACCGTGATTGCCCACGTAAGCCACGTCGAAGAGGATGTTCTTCGCAAAGCTGCGCTGCACGTCGAGATAATAGTTATGCACGTAGCTGTCGCGATATCGCGAACCGTCGATGTACGTCACGTTCGCCGTGATGGGGTTGAACGTCAGCGTATTGGAGGGAAAGCCTTTGTCAATCGGTACGAAGCTCGCCGCGTTCCCACCCGCGTTAGCCGCGGTCTGCGTCACCGTCACGAAGAGTGCGTTCGGAGGATTGATGGCAAGGATGTTGCCCGAACCAGCGCGATCATAGTGCGAGAAGCTGATACCGTAACCGCCACGGATCGCCGTCTTATCATCAACCGCATACGCAAAGCCGAAGCGCGGGGCGAAGTCGTTGCGATCAGGTTCGTAGCCGAACTTGTTGCCCGTTGCCGTAACCGGAACCATCGCCGCCGTGGGATTCGTGCCTGTCGCAAGAGCCGGGTTGAAGTTCGACTGCCGGTTCTTCTCCTCCCAATACGGTGTCGTGTATTCGTATCGCAGGCCGATGTTCAGAGTAAGCTTGGGCGAGACCTTCCAGTCATCCTGCAGGTAGGCGAAGTTGGAGCGGTTGCGGAGCTGTGCCACAAAGTAACTCGAAAGCGAGTAAGCGCTCGAAGCTCCCCACAGGAAGTCGGCGAAGGTGTTGTCGCTGGTTGAAGCCTCCAGCGGTGTCACCTTGTAATTGCGGCTGTAACCACCGGCGAAGGTGAAGCCGCCGTACAGCGGATTCGTATCCTGCACATCCATCCAGACTTGTTGATACTCGTAGCCCGCTTTCAACGAGTGGTTCTTCACTACCCATGAGTAATTGACCTTGGGATTGAACAGAGAGGGGTTCTGGAACTGAGGATTCGTTGTCTGTCGTCCCAGCGCGGAGAAACCCGTAATCGAGATGCCCGGAATGCCGCCTGCAACAGCCGGGTCAGTGGGTAGACCCGGGTAAGTAAAGCCGGGATTGGTTCCGATAGAGAGAGAGTACTTGCCGGCGCGCGTACGCGAGAAGCCAAAGCGTGCATCCAGCAGCTGGCTGGAGCTGATGACACGCGTATATCCACCTGCGATCTGCTGATCGAGAATGCGTTGCTTACCGTTAGAGCTGCCGTCCAGCGGAAGGCCGAAGATTGGGAAGTCAGTCGCATTGGTCTTCAAGTGCGACGCGCGGACAAAGACTGAGTTCTTCGAGTTGATCGTGTAGTCGAGGCGAAGGTCACCCTTGTCGGTGTAGTTGTTCGATCGCTGGAAGGTCGTGAAGTTACTGCTCGATGCCGTGCCCGGATTCAGCTGCGCAATCATGCCCGCAATGGTTCGTGCTGAAGGAGAGATATCCGGAGCATTGAGGATCGACGTTCCTGCCGCATACGGCGTGCCGTTATACGGATCGTAGACCGTCTTGGCGAACTTGCCTGCGAGTTGGTTCGGCGTCGGCAGCGTTGCGGTCGAGATCTGCTTACGAACCTGGCGGAAGCCCTCATAGTCGAGGAAGAAGAAGAGATGATCGTGCAGAATCGGTCCGTTGAAATTTCCACCAAACTGGTTGCGGTTGTACGAAGGCTTCTGGCCTCCCGGCGGACGGAAGAAGCCCGTTGCGTTCAGGTCGGTGTTGCGTATGAACTCGTAGACGCGCCCATGGAACTGGTTGCCACCCTGCGCAAATGCCACGTTGACCACAGCTCCCGAAGCGCGGCCATACTCAGCAGTCTCATTGTTGGTCACAACCTGAAATTGCGCAATCGAGTCCGGAGCCGGCTGGATGATCTGGTTCGAGAAGCCCTGGTTGGACTCTCCATAGGCGTTGTTGTCCATACCGTCGAGCAGGAAGTTGTTGAAGATCGAGCGCTGGCCGTTCACGTTGAACGACCCCTCACGGGTCAGTCCCGTATTCGATGTGCTCGAGTAAGACTGCGTCGTCTGTCGCACGCCCGTAGTTAGCCCGATCAGGTCCGAATAATTGCGGCTCACCAGCGGAAGCGCTGCCGTCTGATACTGAGTCACAATCTGTCCGCGCTGGCTTGTATCTGTCTCCACCTGCAGCGATACGCCCGTAACTTCGACAGTCGTGCTCGTCTCTCCAATCGGCAGCGTTAGATCGATTCTCTGCCGCGCGCCCACCGAGACGGCGATGTCAGTCGCCCGCCCTGGGGCAAAGCCCGTCTTAGTCACTTCAATGTTGTACTGCCCCACGCGCAGCGACGGCACCTCGTAGTCGCCGCTGTCATTCGTCTGGCGCGTGCTCACAACACCCGTTGCCCTATTCGTAACCGTAACGGTAGCGGCTGGAATGACTGCCCCGGAGTTGTCGCGAACTGTTCCAACGATGCTGCCGTTCTCATACTGCGCCAGGGCCCGGCCCGGCAACAGTGCTAGGCACACAAGTGCCGCTGTCAGTAGAAATAGAATTTTGCGCATAACGAAAACGCTAACTTCTCTTTGTTTACGCACATTTACGATGAGATGAATAGACCGTTGCATTGGGCTCTCCCGTACGAAAAGTAGTCCAGTGCGGCCGATCTGTTACTTCGCGTCGGCCGTCACTCGCAGTTGCTCTGGAACCAGCGGACTTGCCAGCGAGCTCGGAGAGCCCGTCAGATAGTAAGTCGGAATCTTCGGGTGCTGTTCTTCCACAAGGAGCAGGGTTCTGAAATCAAAACTCTGTACCTCCGCCCGCGACTCCATCTTGCTCTTCACGATCGCGCCGCACAGCGCATCCACAAACGCCTGTGGCCCCACCGTATGGTTGCGGTGTGCCTCATCCGTCGCGATGCCCTCCGGCATGATCTTTGTCTCAATGTTGAATCGCACCCGCTCAGCGTTCGCAGCGCGTTCTCTGGCGTGGACATCGTTCTTGCCCGCGCCTGTGCGATAGTACTCGACATAAAAATCCACAAACCGGAACAGCTGCGCCACATACGTTGGAACGTACGGGCTTATCAGCCCTTCCTTCTTCGCAAATGCAACCGAAACTGGCGACAGCGCCAAATCGTTCTTCTGCTCTCCACCAAAGTGCAGCTTGTCGCAGATAAATGTCTTTTGTGCGTCCGTGCTGGAGATGTCCTTGATAAAAACCCGGCTCTCCAGTGTGTAAGGCGTCCCATCCGCACGCCTGCAGCTCTCCGGATTCAGAAACTGGTCGTGCCATATCAGCGACACGCCATCAGTCGTCACGCCCGTATCCGTCTCCAGCGTCATTACCAACTGGTCCAGGCCGCTCTCGAACGAAGGCAGCGTGTTCTCCGGTCGCAATCCGCGTCCTCCGCGATGCGCAGTCACATCGAACTTCGCCAGCCGCTCACGCTCCTCCGGCGTCTTCGCGGCCTCGCGCTCTTCCTTCAATACCTGCTGCAGCAGATCGGGCCTGTCCGTAATTAATCCGTCCACGCCCATGCGAATCTGCGTCCGCATCTTCTCCGGCTCGTTCGTCGTCCACGGCACTACCCTAAAGCCCTTCAACTGCAGGTCTTTCACTGGCACCGCGCCATTCAGCACCGTCGCATCCACTGGCGAGAGCACTGGCTGGATTGCACCATGCTGCCTCGCATGAGCACCAGCCTTCTCCATCAACTGCATGTAAGGATTAGCCGCCAAGCCCTGCGCCTTCACCGACACCACAGACACACCCATGCAAAAAAATACACCGCTCAGAAATTGCTTCGTCATAAGGCCCAAGCATCCTACACCGGCATTACGTAAGCGTTAAAGGGGCCAGAACCCAGGAAATAACCTCCTCTCATTCCACAAGCTTAAACAGATGACCCGTACCCCTTATAAAGGAGTACGGGCAGCAGCAACCACGCTCCCGGGTCGTGGCCGCGGCACTTGTGGACGGGACTAGAAGTGGTGAGACAACCCCACGATCACCGTGTAATCCGCAAAGAACGCATCGCCATTCTTCGTGCCGTTCTGTATCTCAGGCACGCTCGGCGGACGATCACGACGCAGCGCCCACGGCCCATTCACCATCAGGGTGGTCCGCCGCAGATTCACCATCAATCCCGGATCGATCGAGATAACGCTCCCCGGCCTGCGGAACCCATTGCTGTCCCCCATTAGGTCGCGCACCGGAACACCCTCGCCTCGTACCCCAAGGCTCAGTGCAACCCCACGCACCTTCGGCACACCCTGCGACACACCCAGCCGATACAGATACTGGTCTGCCACCGACATTACGCTCTGCCCCGGCTGCGACCGAAACGTCTGCACTCCATTCGTGTCCAACGGATTGAACAGGTAAAGTCCCTGCCCATACAGATCCGCCCTGCGCCACATCGACTTGTAACCCTGCGCTCCCAGCACGAATCCCCAACCGCCATCGCCCGGCTGCATCGACTGGTCCGCCGTCGCCTTGATCGTCTGTCCCTTATACAGCGCCGATCCCGTCGCGTTGTTGATTCCCGTTGGAATCTTCAGTGACGCACTCACTGCGACGTTGCCGCCAAACTCCGTCGGACCACGCCACAGCCAACGCTGCGCCCCGAGTGTGATGTCGCCAATCCCGCCCACCTGGAAAACGCCTGATGGCGGGTACAGCTGATTGCGTGTGCCGTCGAACACCGGCACATCCGCAATAAAGCTCCACTGCGGCGTAAACCTGTACTCCACGCCAATGTCGAAGATGTTCTGATGGTTCCGTGTCGCGTTCGCTCTCGGAATCTCCTCGTCGCCGATGAAGTACTTATTCGAGTTGAAGACCCGATAGCCGATCTCGACTGTCAGGTTGTGAAGCGACAACCCCTGTCTGGTCCCTCCATCGAACGCCTGTACTAGCTCGTCCATCGACCGCTGATTCGAGTGCGCCGCCACGCATCCTTGTGCAAACCCTCTCGCCCCGGCTAACGCCCCAAACGTCACCCCGGCAACCATCATCAAGACTTTTGTCTTTTTCATCTG
>Ga0070671_100000841_pt1 | contig 22317 bp, 20 predicted proteins | sample KBSS73metaG_FD_65341 | JGI IMG/M metagenome (GOLD analysis project Ga0070671, IMG submission 65341) | Switchgrass rhizosphere microbial communities from Kellogg Biological Station, Michigan, USA - KBS S7-3 metaG | ecosystem: Host-associated > Plants > Roots > Rhizosphere > Soil ...
GCCGGATGTGGTTCGGGATCCGGTACGGGAGCGTCCAGCAAGCCCACCAGCACCGTCGACGCCTCGGGCGACATCAGCGGGGCACTCAACGCCGTCGGTGTCGCTCCCGAGGTGCTGGCGAAGGTCAAGGACCTCCCGCTGACCGGAACGCCGGGATCGGGTCTGACCCGCGGGGTGACCCCGACGTCGGTCAAGGTCGGGTGTGTCAACCTGAACGCCTTCTACCCGGACCCGGACGGCGGTTTCAAGGCGCGGATCGACCGCACCAACGCGGCCGGTGGGGTCAACGGCCGGAAGGTCGAGTTCCTCGGATGCAACGACGACGGCGGTAGCGCCGACACCAACCTGGCGATCTCGAAGCGTCTGGTCGAGCAGGACCAGGTGTTCGCGATGATGCAGCTCGGCGCGATGGCGACCCCTCAGGTCACGGACTACCTGAACCAGAACCAGGTGCCGTTCTACGGGTACGGCTTCCTCCCGGGCTACTGCGGAACCCGCTGGGGATTCGGGTTCAACGGGTGCCTCGTGAGCAGCGGTATCCCGTCGCTGCCCTACGGTTTCGCCTTCTCGGCCAACAACTCCGAACTGCCCGCCTCGGGTCTCGCGTACCCCGACATGAAGGTCGCCTTCATCGGGTCCGACAACGACTCTTCGCGCTCGTCGTTCGACGACGCGGAGAAGGTGCTCAAGGCCGACGGCGGCCAGGCCGTGTACAACAAGTCGCTGATACCGCTGGCCGGGGTCACCGACTTCAGCCCGTACACCCGGCCTGCGTTGGCGACCAACCCGAACGCGGTCGTCCTCAACGTCGGGCTCACCGCGGTCGGCCAGGTGATGGCCGCCTTGAAGGCCGCAGGCTACAACGGTCCGGTCTTCAACCCGTCGGTCTACCTGCCGGGTCTGCTCGAGCGTCAGCCGGCACTGGCCGCGGCGTTGGAGGGCTCCTACGCCGTCGCCCAGATGCCGCCGCTCGAGATGAAGACGCCCTACAACGAGCAGCTGTTGAAGGACTTCCAGGCCGGCAACGTGCAGGTCAGCCAGGCGACCGTGTTCGGATACGCGATGGCGGACATGTTCTTGTCCCAGCTCGCGGCCGCCGGTCCGGACCTGAACACGGCGACCTTCGACCAGGCCGTCAACGGCGGGAGCTACACCTACACGTCGTCGTCACCCGGTGGTCCGGCGAGCCTGCCGTTCCCGGCAGGGCACTTCACGCAGGCCGACTGCGGCGCCCCCGTGCAGGTCGTGGACAAGAAGTACGTCGTCCGGGGCCCGTACAAGTGCTTCGCCTCGGTGCAGACCAGGCCCTGACCTGGACCGAAGACCGGCGCGCCGTGCGGGGCTCCCGAGTGGGGGCCCCGCACGGCGCGCTCCGTGGGAGGGCTCGGGGACGAGGATCGCGGTGCGCCCCGGGAACCGGTTCTCAGGAGATGAAGATGCCGCCGTTGGGCGACAGCCACTGACCCGTCGAGTACGCGCTCTCGTCCGAGGCGAAGTGCAGCACCGCGTAGGCGATGTCGTCGGCCGCGCCGAGCCGGCCGAGCGGGATCGACGCGAGGGCCCTCTCCCGCCGTTCGAGCGGGTACCGGGTGGCCATGCCCGCGTCGATGCTGCCCGGGGCGACCGCGTTGATCCGCACGCCGTGCGGGCCGAAGCTGCGGGCGAGGGACCGGACCATCCCCATGATGCCGCCCTTGGCGGCGGAGTAGTGCGCGGCCCCGTGTCCGGTCAACTGCGCGATGCTGGTGATGCACACGATGGAACCGGCGCCGCGCGGGACCATCATCCCGGCGGCGGCGCGGGTGCAGTAGAACGTGCCGTCCAGGTGGACCCCGATCATTCGCCGCCAGTGCTCGTCGGTGATCTCGGTGATCGGACGCCGGATCGGGTCCAGGATGGACTCCGCAGGGACGCCGGGATCGGCCGTCGCGCTGACACCCGCGTTGTTCACGAGCACGTCGAGGTGTCCCCACCGGGACCCGAGGTCGGCGAACGCGGCGTTCACGGCGCCCGAGTCGGACACGTCGAACGGCACGGCGACGGAGTCCGGGCTGACGGCCCGGCACTCCGCGGCGACCTTCTCCGCCGCCTCGGGGTCGATGTCGTTCACCCCGACGGTCGCGCCCTCGCGGGCCAAGAGCCGCGCGATGGCTCCGCCCAGCCCACCTCCGGCCCCGGTGACCAGCGCGGTCCTGCCTTCGAGACGTCCTGTCATGGATGCGTCCTTCCTGTGCTCTCATCGTCGGGCGGGCAGGGCGGCTCCACCGTCCCGGTCACGGGTTCGGATCAGCCGAAGTAGGCGTCCCGGACGGCGGGGTTCGCCCTGATCTCCGCAGGCGAGCCCGACGCGAGCACCGAGCCGAGGTTCAGCGCGACGACCCGGTCACAGGTCGCCATGACGAACGGGACGTCGTGCTCCACGAGCAGCACCGTGCAGCCGTCCTGCGTCCGGACGTCGGCGATGGCCTGGGCCAGGATCTCGGCCTCGGCGTGGTCGAGGCCCGAGGTGGGCTCGTCGAGCAGGAGCAGGGACGGCTGCCCGATGACCGCTCGCGCCAGCTCCACCATCCGGATGGTGCCGATGGGCAGCCGCCCGGCCGCCACGTCCTTCGCCGCGGTCAGGCCGAAGCGATCCAGGATCTGTGCGACGTGCTCCCTGCGGCCTGCGTCCTGGCGGCCCTTCAGCCCGACGAGGTCGGCGAGGAACCGCCCCCGCCCCTGGGCCTCGAGCGCGACCAGGATGTTGTCCTCCACGCTGAGCCAGCCGAAGGGCTGGGACCGCTGGAAGGTCCGGCGCATGCCCATGCGGGATCGCTTGACCGCGCCCGTGCCGGTCACGTCCCGCCCGGCGAAGGAGATCGACCCGTCGGTCGGGGGCCGGACCCCCGAGATGACGTCGAAGAGGGTCGTCTTCCCGGCGCCGTTGGGGCCGATGACACCGACCACCTCGCCGGATGCCAGGTCGAACGAGACGTCCCGCAGGGCGTGCACGCCACCGAACCGGACACTGATCGACCGCAGCTCCAGCAGGGCGGGCGACGCGGAGCCAGGCGGTGTCTCGGCCGCGACGCCGACGACCTCGGTCATGAGCTGAACCTCCAGGACGGGTCGTGGGAGGGCGGGGTTCGGAGCACGGTCACGGCTGTACCTCCGCCGCGAGACGGGTGGTGGCGATGCCGTTCGACGCCCCCGCGGCGGGCGACGCCTCGTCGGCACCACCCAGGTACACCGAGGCCAGCCGGGCGGCGTCGGTGTCCGCCGCGGGCCCCTGCCAGAGGATGTGGCCGAGTGACATCACGGCGGCCCAGTCGGCGACGGGAAGCACGCTCGAGGTCTTCTCCTCGACGAGCAGGAGGGCGACGCCCGCCTGCCGCAGCTCGCCGAAGATCTCGACCAGCTGTTCGATGATCTTCGGCGCGAGGCCGAGGGTGGGTTCGTCGGCCACGAGCACCTTCGGCGGTTTCACGACGAACGGCACGAGGGTGAGCATCTGCTGTTCACCGCCCGACAGGCTGCCCGCGGTGATCCCACGCCGCCCGGCCAGGGCCGGGAACCGCTCCAGAGCGGCCTCGCGGTCGGCGCGGTCCGGCAGCGCGACGGCGAGGTTCTCCTCCACCGTCAGGCCGTTGAAGATGCCGCGGGCCTCGGGAGCGACCGCGATGCCGGAGCGGAACCGGGACCGCGCCGGCAGGACGGCGAGGTCACCGGAGGCGAAGGTGATCGACCCGGCGGTCGGGGTGACCAGGCCCGCGATCGTGGAGACCAGCGTGGACTTGCCACTGCCGTTGGCCCCGAACAGACCGACGATCTCCCCGGGGACGAGGGCCAGGTCGATGCCGTGCAGCACCTCGACCGGGCCGTAGCCCGCGACCACCCCGTCGAGCCGGAGGACGGCCTGCTCGAGGCGCCCGCGGGCGATCTCCTCGGCGGCGTCGGACCGTTGGACGGCACCGGTCTCCACGAGGGTCCGGGCGCGCACCTCGAGATCGTGGTCGATCTCCGCCTGCTCGGCCGCCACGGCATCGGCGAGCGCCGCCTCCTCGGCGGGCGCGGCGGCGCGCTCCTGCTTGGCCAGCCGCTTCTTGTACCGCTTCTCCGCCATGTCGGCGAGGATGCCGTCGGGGCTGCGGGCCAGCGTCACCGCGCCCAGGCCGAAGAGGATGAGCGGGATCTCGACCGACGTCGTGCCGTCCCAGCCGAACGAACCGATGTGGATCCCCCCGCGCAGGATCTCCGGGAAGATCGCCGACACCACGCCTGCGACGACGGCGGCCCCGGGACGCCGCACCCCGAAGAGCACCACGGTGGCGAGCCAGAGCAGCCCGTCCGCGGTCACCTTCGACGTGCCCGTCACGTTGCCCTGCAGCGACGCCAGCATGACCCCGCCGATGGCGGCGATCACCGCCGACGTCGCGAAGACGGCCAGCTTGGCGGTAACGGGGGAGATGCTGGACGTCGCCGCCGCGGTGGGCGACGACCGCACCGCGGTGATCCGTCTGCCGGTCGCGGAGCGTTGCAGGTTGCGGATCACGGCGATGACGATCACCACGATGACCAGCAGGAAGACCGCCATGGTGCGGCGGTCGGCGAGGTCCAACCCGAAGACCACGGGGGCGCGGACCGGCCAGCCGTTGGGCCCGTTGGTGAACCACCGCCACCCGAACAGCACGTTGTCGACGACGAAGCCCAGCGCCAGGGTCGCGAGAGCGAGGTAGAGCCCACCCAGCCGGAGCGCCGGTAGTGCCACCACGATGCCCAGCACCACCGTCACCGCCACGGCCACGAGCATCGACGGGAGGAAGGACCAGCCGAAGTTGCTCAGCAGGAGCCCGGTCACCAGTCCGGCGGTGTTGACGAACGCGGCCTGGGCGAGGTTGACCATGCCGCCGATCCCCGTGGTCACCACGAACGACAGGAAGATGATCGACAGGGCGAGACCGGACGCGAAGATGCCCAGCCAGAAGTCGTTCGCCAGGAAGAAGAGGAAGACCAGGAGCACGACCGTGGCGACGGCCCACGGCAGGCGTCGACGCCAGGGCGGGAGGTGTTCGAGGTAGTCGAGGGGCCGGACGTCGTCGTTGACCGAGCCCGCCTGCCTGCGTCGGTCGCGGCCGATGATGACCACGCCCAGCAGGAGCAGGATGAACGGGACGGCGGTGCCGAAGCCGGTGATGTCCTCGGCGAAGGTCGAGTAGGCCGCGGCCAGGTTCTGGACGACGCCCAGGAGCAGACCGCCGACGAAGGCCATCGGGATGGACTTCAGCCCGCCCAGCGCCGCCGCTGCGGCGGCGATGAACATCAGGGTGAGGAACGGCGAGGTCTGCAGGATGCCGATGACCGGGGCCGCGATGACCCCGACCAGGGCCGCGAGGACCGAGCCGACGACCCAGGAGATCCGCGAGGTCTGCACCACGTGGACACCGCGGATGGTGGCGAGCTCCTCGCGGTCCACGACCGCGCGCATGTGCAGACCGACCCGCGTGCGGCGCACCATGACCCAGAGCAGGACGGCCGAGAGTGCTGCGGCCCCGAAGACGATGGCCTGGTCGGACGTGATCGTGAGCGTGTCGAGCAGCCAGATCGTCTCCGCGGGGACGGGTCCGATCCCCGGCGGGAAGCCGACCTGCGCGATATCGGTGCTCGTGGGTAGGTTCGTCAGCCCGAAGACGCTGATGACGAGGTCGAACAGGAACCTGATCAGCGCGGGCAGCGCGATGAGCAGACCCACCGTCGCCATGATCTTCGCGGAGTCGGGGGTGCCCGCGAGGGGCCGGAAGACCGCCGCATCGAGGGCCAGCCCCAGCAGCGGTGCCACCACGAAGAGGACGAACGCCCCGGCGACCAGGGCGTTCCACCCGAGACCGGTGTTCAGGACGTAGAACAGGTAGCCGATGACGTACGCGATGGCGCCGTAGGAGAAGTTGAAGATTCCCGTCGCGGCGTAGGTCAAGGTCAGCCCGGAGGCGATGAGCGAGTACAGCGCCCCGCTCACCAGCCCACTGAGCAGCAGGCTGAGGAACTGGTCCATGGGGTCTCCGGCGGGGCTCGACGATGGGGGCGGCGGTCGACGAGGCGTCGGGTCCGGCACGCAGGGGCGCGAGCCCGGACTCCGGCGGATCCGGTCCTGTGTTCGTCGACGGCAGTGTCTGTAAGGGGCGTCACAGGGGCGCCGATCAGCCTAAAGCTGATAACATTCTGTGGCAAGAGGCCCGCGGATGCCCGGCAGGCAGCGGCTCCCCGCATTCGGGGTTCCCCTGCGGCGGCCCGTGGCGGCACGGCCGGCCCTCGTGCAGAGTCGCTCGCGGGGACGAACGGAGAAACCCATGGCAGAGCAGGTCCCACTCGTCGACTACCTGGTCCTCGGCGACGCCCCCCATCTCCTCGCCCACGAGTGCGCGCAGTGCGGAGCGCGCTACTTCGACCATCGCAACGCCTGCGCCCGCTGCTTCGGGGCGGAGTTCCGCGACGTCCCCGTCGCGGGGGAGGGCGAGGTCCAGTCGTTCACCATCGTGTCCTTCGCGGCCCCCGGGGTCGCCGTACCCTTCGCGGCCGCGGTCGTCGACTGCGACGGCACCTGGGTCAAGGGCAACATCATCAACACCCCGTCCGACCCGGACCACGTCCGGCTCGGCATGAAGGTCCGCCTCGCGACGTACGTGGTCGGGACGGACTCCTCCGGTACCGAGGCCGTCGGCTTCGGCTTCGAACCTGCGTAGGTGTGGCATGGCAGACGACGTGTGGATCCTCGGCATCACGATGACGAAGTTCGGGAAGTACCCCGACCGCGACATCGTCGACCTCGCCGCCGAGGCGGCCCGTGGGGCGATCGCCGATGCCGGTGTCGGCATGTCCGACATCGGGGTGCTGGCGGCGGGCAACTACATGGGCGGGGACGGGCTGCTCGGTCCGGGGCGCCTCGGCCAGGCCCTCCAGAAGCAGATCGGCCAGACGGGCGTGCCCGTCTACAACGTCATGAACGCCTGCGCGACGGGTGCGACGGCGCTGCGCACCGTCCTCATGGCCATCAAGGCGGGGGAGACGGACATCGGTCTCGCAGTCGGGGCCGAGAAGCTGTCGGGTGCCGGGCTGCTCGGCAGCGGCGGGGCGGGGAAGGCCGACGGCGCCGAGTTCACGCCGACAGGCCGGGTCGGTCAGGTCGCCCCGCTCGACGGCCGGATCGGCACCGAGACCATGCCGGGCGTCTTCGCCCAGGTCGGCATGGAGTACACCCACCGCTACGGCAAGGGTGACTTCGAGCTCTTCGCCCGCATCAGCGAGAAGAACCACGCCCACTCCACGCTCAACCCGCTCGCGGCCTACACCAAGCGGCTGACCCTCGACCAGATCATGAACGACGTCATGGTCGCCTACCCGAACACCCGCCCCATGTGTTCGGCGAACTGCGACGGGGCCTCCGCCGCGGTGCTCGTCTCCGGCGAGCGTCTCAAGCGCATGGACCCCGACCAGCGCCGGCGGGCTGTGAAGATCAGTGCCTCGGTCCTGACGAGTGACCCGTGGACCGAGACGTGCCAGGTCCTCCCGGACATCAACACCTTGACCCGCAACGCCGCCGAGCAGGCCTACACCCTTGCCGGGGTGGCGCCGGAGGACCTCGACCTCGTCGAGCTGCACGACTGCTTCGCCACCGCGGAGCTGGTGCACTACGACAACCTGATGCTGTGCGAGCCGGGTGGCGCGGTCGACCTGTTCGAGTCCGGCGCGACCTGGCGGGACGGCAGGCTCCCGGTCAACGTCTCCGGCGGGCTGCAGTCGAAGGGGCACCCCATCGCGGCCACCGGCATCGCGAACGTGTGGGAGGTCTGCCATCACCTCCGTGGCGAGGCGGGGGATCGGCAGATCGAGGGGGCGAGGGTGGGGTTGGCCCACGTGATCGGGCTCGGCTCCGCCTGCGGTGTCCACATCCTGGAGCGCGCGGCCTGACCCGCGCTTCCCACGGCCGCCGGACCGCACCCGACGGTTGACCACACGGTGCGCGCGGCACTAGATTTCTGATCAGATTAGGTTCGACAGGGAAGTCGGCGCCGCACGGACGGAGTAGTGGTGGCTGTACTGAAGCTCCGGTACGACATGCGCCTGGACGGCGACCACCCGTCCGCCCGCGCGGATCTCTACGAGGCGGCGTTGGACCAGGTCGAGTGGGCCGACCGGCTCGGCTTCGACTCGGTGATGTTCCACGAGCACCACGGCGCCGCGGACGGCTATCTCCCCTCGCCGATCGTCATGGCCGCGGCCGCCGCGGCGCGGACATCGCGGATCGGCATCGTCGTCGGGGCGCTCCTCGTCCCCCTGCACGACCCGCTCCGGCTCGCCGAGGACCTGGCCGTGGTGGACCTCCTGAGCCGGGGGCGGCTCGTCGTCACGCCCGGGGCCGGGTACCTGCCGGACGAGTTCACCATGTTCGGCCGCGCGAAGTCGCGGCGGGGCAAGGCCCTCGACCAGGGCCTCGAGGTCCTCACCCGCGCCTGGTCCGGAGAGCCGTTCGAGTACGAGGGCCGGCAGGTCCGGGTGACACCGCGGCCCTACCAGCGCCCGAGACCCCCGCTCGTGGTGGGGGGCGGATCGAGGCCCGCGGCGCGCCGGGCGGCGCGGGCCGGTGACGGGTTCGCGCCGCACCTGCCCGAGGCGTGGGCCGACTACCGGGAGGAGCTCGCCGCCCTCGGCCTGCCCGATCCCGGTCCGATGCCCCGGTCCGGTCCGCGGTTCCTGCACGTGTCCGACGACCCCGAGCGGTCCTGGCCCGAGCTGGCCCCGTTCCTGCTGCACGAGATGAACTCCTACGCGCGGTTCGCCACGGGGGCGCAGGAGTACACCGGCTACGTCTCCACCGAGGACCTCGACGCGCTGCGGGCCTCGCCGCACTACCGGGTCGTCACCCCGCAGGAGTGCGTGGCGCTGGCCGAGGAGCTCGGCCCGGGCGGTGCGCTCTGCTTCCGGCCCCTCGCGGGCGGGATGCCGCCGGAGCTGAGCTGGTCGAGCCTGCGCCTGTTCGCCGACGAGGTGCTCCCGCGTCTCACCGTGGAGCGCGATCCGGCGGTCCGCCCCCGTGACACCGCCACCAGCTCCCGAACCCCTCGAGAGGAAGTACCTCAGTGACCCAGCTCCGCTTCGACGACCGAGTGGCCGTGGTGACCGGCGCCGGGCACGGCCTGGGCCGCGCCTACGCCCTGCTGTTGGCCTCGCGGGGGGCGAAGGTCGTCGTGAACGACCTCGGGGGGCCGCCGGACGGCTCGGCAGGCGCGTCGCTCGCTCCCGCCGAGGAGGTGGTGCGCGAGATCGAGGAGTCCGGGGGGCAGGCCGTCGCGAGTGGCCACGACGTCTCGGACGAGCAGTCCGCGCGCGAGATCGTCCAGCTCGCCGTGGACCGATTCGGTGGGCTCGACATCGTGATCAACAATGCGGGCACCAACCCCACCGTCCCCTTCGCCGACACGCCGCGGCTCCTGTTCGAGAAGGTCCTCGCCGTCCACCTCCTGGGGGCGTGGTCCATCACCCAGGCCGCCTGGCCGCACCTCGTCGCCGGTGGTCGGGGACGGGTGGTGAACACCTGTTCCGCCGCGATGTTCCAGGGCCATGGGCTGCGAGCCACCTACTCGGCGGCGAAGGGTGCGCTCTACGGCCTGACCCGGGATCTCGCCGTCGAGGGGAGTGACGTCGGCGTCAAGGTCAACGCCCTGTGCCCGGGAGCGCTCACGAGGATGCTGAACGGCAGCTCGGCGGCGACGCGCGAGCGGTTGGCGCCCTGGAAGCCCGAGGCGGTGGCGAACGCGGTCGCGGTGCTCGTCCACGACAGCTGCCCGGTCAACGGCGAGACGATCGAGGCGCGCGGCGGAGAGGTGCGGCGGGTCTACGTGGCGCACACCCCCGGGATCGAGGTCGCCGCGGAGACCCTGACCCCGGAGCTGGTGTCCGAGCGCTTCGACGAGATCGTCGCGGTGGGGGAGAAGGACGTCGTGGAGGAGCTGGTCGACATGCGGCAGCGCCCGTGACCGCCACCCGTTCCGGGCCCCTGACCGGGGTCCGCGTACTCGAGATGTCCGCACTCGGCCCCGTCCCCTTCGCCGCCATGATGCTGGCGGACCTCGGCGCGGACGTCGTCCTGGTGGACCGAGCCCGGGACGCCCGGGCGAGCGACGACCCGGCCCTCGACGTCACCAAGCGCGGACGGCGCTCGATCGGCCTGGACCTGAAGGACCCGCGCGGACGGGAGGTGCTCCTCGACCTCGTCCGGGGCGCGGACGTCCTGCTCGAGGGCAACCGGCCCGGTGTGATGGAGCGGCTCGGGCTCGGGCCGGACGAGTGCCTCGCGGTCCGCCCGCAGCTGGTCTACGGCCGCGCGACCGGGTGGGGCCAGGAAGGCCCCTGGGCACAGGACGCCGCCCACGACATCAACTTCATGGCCGTGTCCGGCGTCCTGCACGCGATCGGTCGTCCGGGCGAGCGGCCGGTTCCGCCGCTGAACATGCTGGGCGACTACGGCGGCGGGGGCATGCTGCTCGCCTTCGGTGTGGTGAGCGCGGTCCTGGAGGCCCGGACGAGCGGCCGCGGCCAGGTGGTGGACGCCGCGATCCTCGACGGGCTCGCCGCGATGAGCGCCTTGGAGTTCGCCATGCAGGCGCGGGGCCTGCAGTCGGCGGAGCGGGGCGCGAACCTCCTGGACACCGGGGCGCCGTTCTACGACGTGTACGAGTGTGCCGACGGCCGGTACATCTCGGTCGGCGCGATCGAGCCGAAGTTCTACGCCCGGCTCTGCGAGCTGACCGGCTTCGAGCGTGACCTGCCCGCCGACGAGGTCCCGCCGCAGCTGGACAAGACGAGCTGGGCGGACCGCAAGCGTGCGCTGGAGAAGCTGTTCGCCACGAGGTCGCGCGCGGACTGGTGCGCGCTGCTGGAGCACGAGGACGCGTGCGTCGCCCCGGTGCTGACCTGGCGCGAGGCGCTCGAGCACCCGCACAACGTGGCGCGGTCGACGTTCGTCGCACCGGGCGGGGTCCCCCAGGGCGCACCGGCCCCGCGGTTCAGCAGGACTCCCGGCGCCATCAGCAGGCCCGCGTGCGCGCCGGGGGAGCACACCGCCGAGATCCTCGGGGAGCTCGGCCGGGATTCGGAGACCATCGCCGAGCTGCAGCGGCTCGGCATCATCGGAGGAAGATCGTGATCCGGTCGTTCAGCGAGTACAGCAAGGCCTACCAGCACGTGCGGATGGAGCGGACCGACGGCGTCCTGGAGGTGGCCCTGCACACCGACGGCGGCCCCTACCTCCACAGTGGGCAGGGGCATCGCGAGCTGCCGGACGCCTTCTGGGAGATCGGGGGCGACCCGGACAACCGCGTCGTCATCCTGACCGGCAGCGGCGCGGACTTCTGCGCGCGCGGGGACTGGGGCTCCTTCCCGCCTATGACGGAACCCGAGAACACCTACCGCACCATCTACGAGGGCACCCGACTGCTGACGGCCCTGCTCGACATCGACGTGCCCGTGGTCGGGGCGGTGAACGGCGCCGCGCACGTCCACTCCGAGCTGCTGATCATGTCCGACATCGTCATCGCCGACGACCGGGCGAGTTTTCGGGACAACCACCTCGATGTCGGGGTCGTGCCCGGCGACGGCAACCAGACCGCGTGGCTGAACGTGCTGGGCGAGAACCGCGGCCGCCACTTCCTGCTCACCTCCCGCACCCTCACCGCCCAGGAGGCGGCCGAGTTCGGGGTCGTCGCGGAGGTCGTCGCGCCCGACCGACTGCTGCCGCGGGCGCACGAGATCGCCGCCGAGCTCGCGACCCAACCGCCGCTCACGCTGCGCTACTCCCGGATGGCCCTGACGCAGCGGCTCAAGAGACTGATCGCGGAGGGCGTGCCCTACGGCCTGGCGGTGGAGATGCTCAGCGCGAGCGCCCGGACCCGCCCGGTGTCCGCGGGCTGAAACCCCGCGGTCGCCCGGTCATGGGCGGAAGCCGTGCCGGGCGACCGCGCCGTCGAGATAGGCCTGGGGATCGGCGCCGCGGCGGGCGAACTCCTCGTACGCCTCCGGGACCGAGCAGATCAGGAACCGGTCCTCGGCCATCCCAATGAGGATGGTGTCCGCCATCTCCTCCGGGGTGACGACCGGCAGTGCGGGCCTGCCCATCGGGCGCTCGGGGCCGAAGTGGCGCATCCGGGTGGTGATCGACGTGCTCACCCCCGCCGGGCACACACAGCTCACCCGGATCCCCTGCGGGCGCAGGTAGAGGGCAAGACCCTCCGTCATGGCGATGACCGCCGCCTTCGACGCGGCATAGTGGAGCCTGTCGTAGGCGTAGGGGAACATGCCCGAGGTCGAGCCGGTGGTCACGAGCTGGCCGTGGCCCTGCCCGATCAGGACGGGCAGGAACGCCCCGTTGCTGCGCACGATGCTCAGCAGGTTCACCTCGATCATCCGCTGCCACTCGCTCAGCGGCACGTCGCCGGGCAGCCCGGTGGTGGTGATGCCTGCGATGTTCATGACCCGGTCGACCCGGCCCCACGTGTCGAGGCAGAAGTCGCGCACGGCCGTGTGGTCCTCGCTGGAGGTCACGTCCACCCTGCTGGCCCAGGCGCTGTGTCCCTCCGCCGCGATGGACCGGACGGTCTCCTCGACGGCGGCGGCATCGATGTCGCACGCGACCACCAGCCCCCCGGCGCGGGCCAGGGCCTGGGCGGTGGCCCGCCCGATCCCGTTCCCGGCGCCGGTGACGACGGTGACGGAGTCCTCGAAGTAGCCGTCGTAGGGTGTGTCACCCATCGAGCTCTCAATGCTCCTGTGCGGTGTCGAACCCCTGCTTCACGAGCGTGACCCGCTCGACCGTCGGATCGGCGTCGCGGATCGCCGACTCCACGATCTGCTGGAGCAGGTCGTCGGGCACGAGGCAGTCGAGACAGGCGCTGGGAAGCGCCTCGAGGCAGACCGTGACATGGCGACCCTCGACGGACGCCACGAACAGGCCGAACCCGTCGGCCTCCAGCCCGGGGCGGATCTCGTCGAGTGCGGCGGTCAGGGTGGGACTCATGGCGTGACACCTTTCGTGGATCCGGCAGGCCCCGCCGGCGGCGAGGCGTCGGGCGTCTGTGATTCCGGGGAGCCGTCGGCGACCAGCAGCCCGGTGCCGAAGGCGAACGACGCGCTCGCGGCCATCACGATGGCCCGGTCGCGGCGGCCCTCGTCGAGGTAGCGGCGGAGCCCGACGAGGACGTCGGGGCCACCGAGGTGGCCGGTGTCGTGGCCGGTGACGGTCGTCCGGTCCGACAGGCCGAGCTCCGAGGAGATGATGCCGACGACTCCCGGACTGATCTGGTTGCACACCAGGTGGGTGGGCTCAGACGGGAAACGGGCCTGCAGTGCGGCGTAGGCGCCGGCGTAACCGTCCCGGTAGGCGGCGATGACCTCGTCCCGGGACCGGCCGACGACGCGGCGCCGGTGCGGGTCCTCCCCCGCGGGGGCCAGCGGCGAGCGGGTGCCGCCGTACTCGATCCGGACGTACCCGTTGAACGCTGCGCGGCTGCAGAACTCCGCCCCGACGAACCGCAGGCGACCCGGAGCGCCGGTGTCGAGGGCGACGACCGCGGCGGCGGCGCCGTCCCCATAACCCCACAGCGCACTCGACGCCGGATCACCGTGGTCGACCGTGTGCGTCCAGCGTTCCGCTGCGACGACCGCGGCGTGGCCACCCCCGCGCAGGGCCAGCCAGCCGTGCGCGAAGTCGAGCCCGGTGAGCGTGGCGAGACATCCCGCCGTCGTGTCGATGCCGAGGCACTGGTCGGTCGCCCCGGTGAGCCGCATGATCTCGGTGGCCACGGACCACGAGGGCGGATAGTCCCGAGACGCCCCGCAGTAGACGACGAGCCGCAGGTCGGCAGCCGGGATGCGGGCGTCGGCCAGGGCCCGGTCCAGAGCGCGGGCGCCCATGGTGCTCGGGTGGTCGTCAGGCCCCCCGTGGCAGGCCCACTTCCAGCCGCGGTACCCGTCCACCGGCGCGCCGCGCGCGGCGGCGAACGCGCGCACGTCCACCGGATCGGGAAGGTCGACACCGACCCCGGTGACGTCCAGGGGACGTATCGTCATCGTCGATCACCTCGTCCTCCGGTGCCCCAGCGCACCGTTAAAGCTAATCATATTCGAAGTGCGGCACAAGAGGACAGTCGTCCACCGGCCCGGGTCGGCCCCGTGGGGTGCGACGAGATCCGCCAGTGCCTCCGTGAGCTGGTGTGGAGCGAAGGCGGCGGCCGAACCGGCTCCGCGGAACCGGGCGGACCGCCACCGTCCGGGGCGGGTCCACCCTCCGGGATCCGTCCTTGCAGAGTCGGTGAACATGCTCATAATATTGCGCCGCTGTGACGGCCGGGCCCGGGTTCGGTCGACGTGTCGACGCCGACGCCCGTCCGGGCCGAGAGGTGCGACTGGACCTACGGGAGTGTGATGGCGAGCGACTCCGTCCTCCCGGGCCCCATCAGACAGATCGCCTACGTCGTCCGCGACATCGACGCCGCGATCGAGGAATGGCTCGCCCGCGGCGTCGGCCCGTGGTTCGTCCTCAGGCCGTTCCACCAACGCGGGACGATCTACCGCGGCCTGCTCTCGGAGCCCCACCTCGTCCTGGCCTTGGCGAACTCCGGGCCACTGCAGATCGAGCTCCTCGCGCAGCAGGACGACACGACCAGCTCGTACCGCGAGTTCCTGGACTCGGGACGCGAGGGCTTCCACCACGTCGCCTACTGGGCGGAGGACTTCGACGCCGTCCTGGCGCGCGCCGCGGAGCAGCCCTGGGAGGTCGTGCAGCGGGGCGTGAACCGGAGCGCCTACCTCGACACGGGTGGCGTCACGAGCACCCTCGTCGAGGTCGCCGAACTGACCGACCGGTTCCGGTGGCTCACCGACACGATCCGGGAGACCGCGGCGGGCTGGGACGGTGTCACCGACCCGATCCGGGAGCTGCCGCGTCGGCCGGACCCGGCCGAGGGAGCCGGATGACGACACAGACGTCGGACCTGACCGGCAGGCGCGCGGGCGCGGCGCCCCCGCGCCGCGTGGAGCTGGTCCACGTGTTCCATCCTAGCGCCGCACGGGCCCTCGACCGGTTCCCCGACCTCCTCGGGGATCGCCGCGTGCGCGTCCTTCCGGACGAGCGGGCCCTCGCCGAGGCGCTACCGGAGATCGAGGTCCTGTTCGCCATCAACCCGCCGCGCGTGCCGTGGGAGACGGCGTCGCGGCTGCGGCTCGTCCAGCTGGGGTCGGTCGGTGTCGACCACCTCCTCCCGGCGCCCGGACTCCCGGAGTCGGTGGAGATCGCGAACTCGGGCGGTGCGACGAGCGGCCCGATGGCCGAGTACGTCGTCGGGCAGCTGCTGTTCCTGGTCAAGAGGTTCGCCGCGGCGGAGGAGAACCAGCGCCGTCGCCGCTGGACCACGCACGCCCCGGGACTGCTGGCCGGACGCCGGGTGACGGTGCTCGGGTACGGACCGGTCGGCCGACGGGTCTGCACGCTGCTGGCGCCGTTCTCGGTGGAGCTCTCGGTCGTCGTCCGCCGTCCGCGCCCGCTCGACGGGGTGTCCCGGGTCTACGGGGCGGACGACCTGCTCGACGTCCTGCGCGAGACCGACGACCTGGTACTCACCCTGCCTCTGACGGCCGCGACCCGCGGCATCGTCGGTGCCGCCGAGCTCGGCGCGCTCCCGCGGCACGGACACGTCGTCAACGTGTCCCGCGGTGGGTTGGTCGACGAACGGGCGCTGGTCGCGGCCCTGCAGGCGGGCGAACTGGCGGGCGCGGCGCTCGACACGGTCGACGAGGAGCCGCTCGGCCACGACGACCCGCTGTGGGACTGCCCCGGCCTGTTCCTCGGGGGCCACTCCTCGTGGACGACACCACATCGAGACGAGGAGATCGTGCGCATCCTGACGAACAACCTGAACCGCCTCGAGAGCGGGCGGCCGCTGCTCAATCTGGTGGACCGTGAGCACGGTTATCCAGTGGCCCCGCCGCCGCTGCCCGCCGGTGCCGACCGGGGCGGCGCGCAGTGACCGGCGAGTCGGTGGTCGATGCCATCGAGCACTGCTTCGAGATCGGGTGGTCGGACGGGCTGCCCGTCGTCCCGCCCTACCGCACGCTCGTCGACCGGATGCTCGAGGCCTTGCAGTGGGACGGCGAGGAGGTCCTCACCTCCATACCCGGTCAGGACACCGAGGTCACCGCCGAGCAGGTCGCGGCGATGGCCGTGATGGCGGGCTGCAGGCCCGAGTACGGCCGGGTCCTGCGGCCGTTGACCGAAGCGGTGTTCGACGTGCGGATGAACCTGGCGGGCGTGGAGGTGACCACCGGTGGGGTCGCGGTCCTCGTCGTCGTGAGCGGGCCGGTCGTCACCGAGCTCGGCTTCGACTACGGCGGGAACTCCGTCGGCGGGGCCAACAGCAGGCCCAACGCCACCATCGGACGGTTCGCCCAGATGCTGCGCTACTTCTGCGGGTCGCAGGGCGGTGCCATGCGCGCCAACGGGACCATGGGGCACCCCGGCAGGCTCAGCTTCCTGATCCCGGAGCGACCGGACAGCCATTTCCCGCCCTTCCACACCCAGTCGGGCCTTCCCGCGGAGGCCTCGGCCGTCTCCGTCTGCTCGGCCGAAGGCCCGAACAGCGTCAACAACCACTACTCGTTCGAGGCCGAGGGCATCCTGGACACGGTGGCCGACTGCCTGGCCCACGCGGGGTCGACCAGCTACTACTGGCACCACGGTCTGTACCTCGTCGTGCTCGGCCCGGACCACGCGGAGACCGTGTCCCAGCGGTTCTCGCGCGACCAGGTCCGGGAGTACCTGTACGAGAACGCCCGGAGACCGACCGACGAGCTCGCCCGGTTGGGGCGCATCGTGGAGAACCCGCGAGCCGAGAGCAAGGTCGTCCGGGGCACCCTGCGCTCGCCCGTGGACAACCCGGGCCTGTTGTACGTCGTCGAGGCGGGCGCCCCCGGCGGCCGGTTCTCCGCGGTCGTCCCGGGCTGGGTGGGTTCGCACGAGTTCATCAGCAGAAGAGTCGCCGACGCATGAACAGCCGATACATCGTGGAGGACACCATGGACCGTACCGCCGACGACCGCTACGCCGACCTCGTGAGCCCGATGCCCCGGGCCCGCTCCGGTCGGTACCGCATCAACTTCCGCCCACAGCTGCGCGAGGTCGTGCTGGTCGACAACGACAAGCCGAACTCGATCAACATCATCCGGGCCACGCAGACCGAGCTCCGGCGCCGCGGCATCGCGGTGCGCGAGGAGATCATCAAGCGGCCCATCGGCCGGGACCCGATCGACACGCAGCCCGAGCTGTGGGGTCCGCTGTCCCGCGAGCGGGCACTGGTGCTCGACGGCGTCAACGATTGAGGCAGCTGCTCGTTGAGCCGTGCGCTCGACTCAGCCATTCTCCAGCGCGCTGGAGTGTCCGCATTCGTCGTCACCACCGAGCCGTTCCGACCGGCCGTCGACCGCATCGTCGCGCTGCAGAAGAGCGACGTCCCGCTGCCGTTCGTCGTGCTCGACCATCCGGTGCAGAACATCCCGCCCGAGCTCGTCCAGCAGCGGGCCGTGCAGTTGGCCGACTGGGCCGAACGCCTTCTGGACGGAGAGATGGGACCGGGTAGCCCGTGACCTGAGACCGGTGGGGGCCACCGCCCCCACCGGGAGAGATGAGGAGTTCGTGGAGCAGGACGCGCCGGTGCTCACCGGACCCGAGCAGCACCTGCTGTCGCAGGTCGAGTCCCTGGTCGGGGGGCGGGTGCGGTCGATCGCGCGGGAGGGCCGGTGGCGGGCGGCCTGGCGCGTCGACGTCGTGGACGGCGGGGAGCCGCGCAGGCTCTACCTGCGCGGTGAGCGCTCCGAGGGGAACGACCTGTCGCTGGAGACTGAAGCGGCGATCCACGCGCTGCTCGAGAAGCACGGCGTTCCCGTTCCGCACGTCCACGGGCTCACCGAGAGCCCCAAGGCGATGGTGATGGACCTCCTGCCCGGCTCGGGACAGCTGACGGGGGTCACGGACCCGGTGGCGCAGCGGGCGCTGCTGGACGAGTACGTCGGCTACCTGGTGCAGGTCCACCGCATCCCCCTCGAGGAGGTCGCGGCCGCGGGCGTCGACGTCCCCGCGAGCCCGGTCGAGGCACAGCTCGCGCTGTTCCGCAGGCGCGCGCGGAAGTTCCGCGCGCAGAAGGCGCGCCGGGAGCCGCTCGTGGCGTTCGGCTCGCGCTGGGCCGCCCGCCACCATCCGACGCACCGGGACCGGATGGGGCTCGCGATCAAGGACACCGGCCAGTTCCTGCAGCAGGGCGGGTCGATCACCGGGCTCTACGATCTCGAGCTCACCCACGTGACGGACCCGCAGGCCGACCTGGCCGGGCTGCGGGTCCGGAATGCCTTCGAGCCGCTCGGTGATCTCGCTGGGATCTTCGACCGCTATGTGGCGGTGTCGTGCGACCCGATCGACCCGGCGGTGGTGAACTTCCACCAGGTGGTCGGCGGCCTCGCGGGTCGGCAGGCGATCACCCGGCTGCGGACGCAGGAGCGCGCGGACTACGTCAACTGGCTGACGTGGGAGGTGGCCGGGGCCTTCTCCGTGCTGTCGGCGATCGCCGAGGAGCTGGGGGAGGAGCTCGACCCCACGCCGCCGGACTTCGAGGAGGTCGACGAGCCGCTCGGTGGCTCGGTGGTCGCGGCCCTCGACGCGTGGGCCGCCCCGGCAGGCGAGTACGAGCGGATCATGACCGCGGACCTCCTCGGTCACCTCCGGCTCGTCCTGCGCCGCGGGCGGAGCCTCACCGAGGGCTACCTCGCCGACGTGGAGTCGCTCGTCGGGTTCCGTCCCGCGACCCTCGGCGATGCCGACGGTGCGCTGGAGGAGCTGGTGGAGCAGGCCGACCCCGCTGTCGACACGCGGATCCTGCACCTGCTGCACCGGTGCGCGAAGCGGCAGCGTCTGCTCCTCCCGGCGATGACTCCGCACGGGCGCCCACCGGGGTCGACCGGCCCGTTCGTCGATCGGTTCCGGCTGGAGCCGGTGCGATCGGTGATGAGCCGCATGAGCCGATGAGGGCGCGACGCCGCGCGAACCCCGACGGCCCGCAGCCGTCCCCGGTGACCGCTGCGCGCCGCATTCCACTACCTCGGGTGAAGCACCGCCGGCAGGCGGCCCCACCCGCCCCGTTGCATCGATCGAGAGGGCTGTCCCGATGATGAGAAGATGGAGCGCGAGAATCGCGCTCGTTCTGAGCTGTGCCCTGGTGACGGCCGGTTGTGCGGCGGGAGGGGGCGGTTCGTCCGGCGGCGACGCGGCCCCGGCCGATCCGCGGCCGGGCGGGACGCTGACGGTCCTGAACCAGGCCGAGACCCAGAGCATCAACCCCACGAAGATGGGTGTCTCGGTCACCGCGACCCGCGGTGAGGGCCTGACCGGCTTCTCCATCTTCGGCGGACTCGTGCTCCAGGACGCGGCGGGCAACCTGGAGATGTCCCAGGCGGAGTCGCTGGAGACCACGGACACCACGACGTGGACCCTGAAGCTGCGGCCGGGTCTCGTCTTCTCCGACGGGACACCGTTCGACGCCGCCGCGGTCAAGGTCAACTGGGAACGGCACGGTGCGCAGGGCAGCACCAGCTACGCGCTGCCGGTGGTCCGGGCGATCTCCGCGCTGAACGTGCTCGACGACCGGACGCTGCAGATCGTCCTGTCGGCACCCAACGGGCAGTGGCCGCGGTCGCTGGCCAGCTATCCCATGAACTTCATCGCGTCGCCGGCCTCGCTCGACGCGACGCCGGACGCGCCGCTCGGAGCCGGGCCCTTCGTGCTGAAGGAATGGCTGCGAGACGACCACATGACCCTGGACAAGAACCCGAGGTACTTCGACGCCCCGCGTCCGTACCTCGACCAGCTCGTGATCCGGCCCATCCCGGACACCCAGCAGCGCTACAACGCGCTGGTCTCGGGGCAGGGACTGCTCATGCACGACTCCGTCGACTTCCAGGTGGCCTCCGCCGCCGAGGATGCCGGTTTCCAGGTGTACAAGACGGCGGTCGGCGGCGCGCTGGGATTCGTCTTCAACGAGAAGCGTGCGCCGTTCAGCGACGTCCGGGTGCGGAAGGCGGTCCAGCTGGGCGTCGACCTGAACCTCCTCAACGAGCTCGTGCAGGGCGGCAAGGCCGATCTCGCCACGACGATGGCGGCACCGGGGACCGCCTTCTACGACCCGTCCGTGTCCTTCCCGGCTGCGAACCGCGCCGAGGCGCAGCGGCTGATCGACGAGGTGGTCGCGGCCACCGGGGGGCCGGTCGCGTTCTCGATCCTGACGGTGCCGCGCACCCGGTCCACCGCCGAGGGCATCCAGACGCTGCTGAGTGAGCTGAAGGGCCTCGAGGTCTCGGTGAACACCATGGCGGCGACCAGCGCGACCATCGCGGCGGGCGACTACGACCTGGGGATCACCGGCTACTTCTTCGCCGACCCCGAGCCCGCGCTCTACGACGGGTTCCACACCAAGAGCCCCCGCAACATCTCGGGGTACTCCAACCCGGCCGTGGACGCGGCGTTGGTCACCGGGCGTTCGTCGGGCGACGAGAGCGAGCGGAAGACCGCCTACGCGACGGTCCAGCGGTCGCTGGTCGACGAGGTGCCCTTCCTGGCGCTCTGGCGGGTGCCGAGCGCGATGATGTACGACAGGAAGGTGCAGGGCGTCAAGACGATCACGGACGGTCTGGTCCGCATCGATCAGGTGTGGCTGAACGAGGGCTAGGACCTGCCGTACCGCGCATCCCGGCGCCGCTCCACCGCGCCGGGATGCGCGCGGACAACCGGAGGACGACCAGCGAGGAGGGCCGTCAGTGGGAGCGAAGCCGTCCCGTCGCCTGGACCGGATGCACGACGTCGAGGACCTGCGCCGAGCGGCGCGCCGCCGGCTGCCTCGGGCCGTGTACGACATCGTCGCGGGCGGCGCGGGCGAGGAGGTGAGCCTGCACCGCAACCTCGAGGGTTTCGACCTGCTCCCGTTGCGCCCCAGCGCCCTGGCCGACGTGACGCGCGTCGAGACGGAGACGACGGTGCTGGGGCAGCCCGTCTCGATGCCACTGCTCCTGGCCCCGTGCAGCTTCGCGCGGATGTGCCACAGCGGCGCCGAGATCGCGGTCGCCCGGGCCGCGCGTCGGGCGGAGACGATCTACGTCGTGCCCGGCGGGGCGGGGGAGCGGCCCGAGGTCGTGATGCGGTCGGCGGGCGGCCCGCTCTGGTACCAGCTCTACCTCAAACCGGACCGGGCGCAGAACGACGAGCTCGTCGACCGGGTCCGGGCCGCGGGGTACCGAACCCTGTGCGTCACGATCGACACGCCGGTCAAGCCGTACCGGGTCAAGGACCTGCGCAACGGCGTGACGCTCCCCTTCCGGCCCACCCCGGCGCTCGCCCTCGCGGGGATGCGGCATCCTGGGTGGTCCCGGGACTTCCTGTTCGGTGGCACCGGCCTCGGCCGCACCGGCGGGGAGCTGTTCGCCGCGCGGCGTGCCTACCGGAACTTCACCGCCGCCGTCCTGCACAACCGGCCGGTCACCGGGGAGGAGATCGCAAGGCTGCGCGAGCGGTGGCCGGGCACGCTCGTGGTGAAGGGCGTGCTGCGGGGCGACGAGGTCCCGCGGATGGCCGACCTCGGGGTGGACGGCGTGATCGTGTCGAACCACGGGGGCCGCAACCTCGATGGTTCGCCGGCCACGATCGACGTCCTCCCGGAGGTGGTGGACGCCGCCGCCGGGCGCCTGGAGGTCCTGCTGGACGGCGGGGTCCGGCGGGGCACCGACGTCGTCCGGGCGCTGGCCCTGGGTGCTCGCGCGGTGCTCGTCGGACGGCCCCACCTGTTCGCGCTGGCCGCGGGTGGCGAGGCCGGGGTGGACCGGGTCCTCGAGCTGCTGCGCAACGAGATCGTCCGGGCGATGGCGCAGGTCGGGGCTTCCTCCGTGCGCGAGGTCGATCGTTCCCACGTGGGGAGCCCCAGCGGGGGGAGTGGGCGGTTCCGTGGCGGGTCGAACGTGGTCCGCGCCTTCCGCACGGTGGGGAACGGCGCCCGCCGACCCGGTGGACCGCCCGCCCCGGGGAGGGGGCACGGTTGCTCCGACCGGGACGATGGCTGACGACCGCAGCGGGACACGACCCGTTGCCGACCGGAGGGAGGGGCCGATGAACAGGTACCGCTGAGCACCCCTCACCAGCCGTCCGGTCGGGCGGCTCCTTCACGGCCACGGCGGCCGCACCGGATCGAGCTGAGCTCTCCGCTCCGT